>Ga0209128_1000877_pt1 | contig 21312 bp, 21 predicted proteins | sample ETNvirnome_6_100_FD_184072 | JGI IMG/M metagenome (GOLD analysis project Ga0209128, IMG submission 184072) | Marine viral communities from the Pacific Ocean - ETNP_6_100 (SPAdes) (version 2) | ecosystem: Environmental > Aquatic > Marine > Oceanic | place: Pacific Ocean | collected 2013-06-19 | reverse complement strand
ACAGGCGAGCGAATTCAGCGGAACGAAGCTCAGCCCGATAATGGGGGACAGGAACCGCCGTGGTACGGATCCGTTTGCCCGGTGGTGTGAGAGGACGGGGGAGGCGACTCCCCCTCCTACTCGATCTTGTTTTGTACCCGGTGTGGTGGCGTTTGCTTTCGAGGGCGTTGTGCACAAGCCCGCCCTGCAAAGCATACAGGGCGGGATAGAGGTTAGGCGATAGAGGTTATGCGTCGACTTTGCCTAGTAACAAAAACTCGATCAATGCTTTTTGAGCGTGTAGGCGGTTGCCGGCTTCCTGCCATACTACTGCCCTTGGGTCGTCCAGCAGCGTGAGGCTGATCTCTTCGCCTCGATGAGCAGGCAAGCAGTGTAAAAACAGCACGTCAGATTGGGCGGAGTCGAGCAGGGCTTCAGTTACCTGGAAGCCTGCAAAGTCGGCTTCTCGTTTTGCCTGCTCCTCTTCCTGGCCCATGGAAGCCCATACGTCAGTAGTGATTAAGTCAGCACCTTTAGCCGCTTCTTGTGGGTCGTGGAGCAGGGTGACGCAGTCACCCGCAGCGGCCATGATATCTTCGCGTGGTTCATAGCCTTCCGGGCAGCAGACCCGCAGATGAAAGCCGAACTGGCGGGCGGCGTTGATCCAGGAGTGGCACATATTATTGCCATCGCCAATCCACACCGCGGTGCGACCTTTGACGCTGCCGCGCAGCTCTGTCCAGGTCATCACATCTGCCAGCAGTTGGCAGGGGTGGTAGTCGTCGCTTAGGGCATTAATCACCGGCACGCTGCTGGCGCTGGCATAGGTTTCCAGGCCTTGGTGGGAGAAGGTGCGAATCATGACTGCATCCACCATCTCAGAGAGCACGCGAGCGGTGTCTTCGATTGGCTCACCGCGGCCAAGCTGGGTATCACGAGGAGAGAGGAAGAGCGCATGGCCACCAAATTGCGCCATGCCTGTTTCAAAAGAGACGCGGGTTCGGGTGGACGATTTTTCAAAAATCATCGCCAGCGTGCGGTTTGGTAGCGGTGTGTACACTGGGCCATTAGCTTTAAGATCCGTCTTGATCTTAATGGCACGCTGGATCAAATACGCCAGCTCATCTGGGGTCAAATCCAATAGGGTAAGGAAATGGCGTGTCGCCATGGACTTCTCTCCGCGCAAAAACACCATCCTAGCGATGCGGCAGGGGATGCGCAACGCGGGCGGCATGCGTAGAATGGCTGCCACGCGTTAAGGCCGAGTAGTTTGCTCGGGTATTGGTGTAATCACCAATCCATGGCATTACTAGGTCGTGGGGTTAAAGCCAGTTGACGAATTGCGTAAACTGGCTTGGATCACATCACTTATTTAGGAGCACATTATGAGCACCACTGCCGAAAATATTCAGCGTCAAATCAGCGAAAACCCGATTTTGATCTACATGAAAGGCACCCCCCAACTGCCCCAGTGCGGCTTCTCTGCACAGACAGTGCAGGCGCTGATGAGCTGCGGCGAACGTTTTGCCTTCGTCAACGTATTGGATAACCCGGATATCCGTGCTGAGCTGCCGAAAATTGCCAACTGGCCGACCTTTCCCCAGCTATGGGTAGAAGGCGAGCTGGTAGGCGGCTGCGATATTGTCATTGAAATGCATCAAAACGGTGAGCTTGAAAAGTTGGTAAAAGAAGCCGCCCAACGTGCTGGTGCCGCTGAAGGTGGCGATAACGCCTAAGCGTAACGCCTCATGCCGCTCGGCATCTGCCGGGCGGTTGGCGGGCTGCGGTGCAGCCGCTAGAATGGTGCTCTATGAAGCACCAACAATTAGCATCTACGGTTTACGATAGGTTGTTTAGCATCGACAGTCAGCCCGCCTAAGGAAGTTTTGCTCAATGAGCTATCAGGTTCTGGCCCGCAAATGGCGGCCACGTACATTCCACGAGCTCGTGGGCCAGGCCCATGTTCAACGCGCCTTGGTCAATGCCCTTGATCAGGGCCGCTTACACCACGCTTACCTGTTTACTGGCACGCGTGGCGTCGGCAAAACCACGCTGGCGCGCATTTTGGCGAAATGCCTTAACTGTACCGCTAATGGGCGCGGGGATGAGGGAATTACCTCGACACCCTGCGGTCAGTGCGATAGTTGCCAAGCCATCGATGAAGGCCGTTTTGTCGACCTGATCGAAGTCGACGCTGCTTCGCGAACCAAAGTAGAAGATACCCGCGAACTGCTCGATAACGTTCAGTACGCGCCTACCCAAGGGCGCTACAAGGTATACCTTATTGATGAGGTGCACATGCTCTCCACCAGCAGCTTTAATGCGCTGCTTAAAACGCTGGAAGAGCCGCCACCCCATGTAAAATTTCTGTTAGCGACCACCGATCCGCAGAAGCTCCCCGCCACGGTACTATCCCGCTGTTTGCAGTTTACGCTCAAGCATATGCCGCCTGAGCGGGTAGTCGAGCACTTAACTTATGTGCTGGGCGAAGAGGGGGTTGAGTATGATGAAAGCGCGTTGTGGCTGTTAGGCAAGGCTGCTGAAGGCTCCATGCGCGATGCAATGAGCCTGACTGATCAAGCCATAGCCTTTGGCCAAGGGGCTGTGCGCCATGCTGATGTAGCGGCAATGCTGGGCACGTTGGATCATCGCCATGTGCTGGCCTTGGTTGAAGCGCTAGCAGCGGTAGATGTTCAGAAGTTGCTGGCAGAAGTGGCCCAGCTAGCCGAGCAGGGGCCTGATTTTGCCGCCGTGCTAGATGAGTTAACTGCCATACTCCACCGCTTGGCCGTGGCGCAAATGGTGCCGGATGCAGTGGATAATAGCCACGGTGACCGAGCGCAAATTCAGCAGCTGGCCAGCCGTTTTACCGCTGAAGATATCCAGCTCTACTACCAGATTGGTATCCAGGGGCGTGGCGATATGGTACACGCCCCAGACTTGCGTAGTGCTCTGGAGATGACGCTGTTACGGATGCTGGCTTTCCGCCCTCAGGGCGTTCCCAAGCCACCTGCGACGCCGCTGCCGCTACGCCCTGAGCCTGCGCCGTCAGCAGATGCAACGCCAGCTCCCACAGCACCGCCAAGCGCCCCTGTGTTAGCGGAGCCAGCCGCAAAAAAGCCTGAGCCTGCACCCGCCGCTGCCGAGGCTGAGCCGCCTGAGCCTGCGGTGCAGGTAGCTCCACCAAGTGAGGCGCCCGAGGCATTAGAGCCGCAATATGATGCGCCGCCGCCCTGGTCGCTTGAAGAGGTAGAAAGCGCCGCTACGCTCTCGCCAGAGCCAGAGCCAGAGCCAGAGCCAGAGCCAGAGCCAGAGCCAGAGCCAGAGCCAGAGCCAGAGCCAGAGCCAGAGCCAGAGCCAGAGCCAGAGCCAGAGCCCACTCCATCCTTTAATGTGGCGCCTTCCTCGCTTTCGGCTGAATCGCTGGCCTCGGGAGATCTCTTAAACCACGCCGCGTGGCTGGCTTGTTTTGACGCCTTAGGTTTAGGCGGGCTGACGCGTAACTTAGCGGCACATTGCCAGTTAGAAAGCGATGATGGTGGCACTGTGGTGCTGCGGCTTGACCCCAGCCAGTCCGCCATGAAGGCCGAGGTTCATAACGTGCGCATTGAGCGAGCGCTGAAAGAGATCGGCATACCAAGAAGGGTTCAGTTCAGTGTGGCTGAACTTGACGCCACGCTGGAAACACCCCAGCAACAGGAAGAGCGTTTACAGCAAGAACGCCATGCGCAGGCTGTTGATCTGTTGCATCACGACCCCAATATTCAGAAGTTGCAGCAGGCGTTTGGGGCTACGCTAATTGAGTCAACCGTAAAACCAGCGCCAGAGCCACGTTCCTAACGGCCGACGGCTACCAACTCGCTTATTAATGATTTAGGAGAAGACCGCATGTTTAAAGGCGGAATGGGCAACATCATGAAGCAAGCCCAAGAAATGCAGGAAAAAATGCAGCGCGTTCAAGAAGAAGTGGCCAAAGCTGAAGTGCACGGCGAAGCGGGTGCGGGCATGGTAAAAATTACCATGAATGGCCGCCATGATGTCAGCGATGTCACGATCGACCCCAGCGTGCTGGAAGAAGATAAAGAGCTGCTTGAAGATTTGCTGGCGGCAGCGGTCAACGATGCTGTACGCAAAGTAGAAGCGAACTCCAAAGCGAAAATGGAAGAAGCAACAGCCGGTTTAAACCTACCGCCCGGCTTTAAGATGCCGTTCTAAACCATGCGCTTTTCTCCGCTTGTTGAGCAATTGATGGACGCGTTTCGCGTGTTGCCAGGCGTTGGGCCAAAAACGGCTCAGCGCATGGCGATGCATTTACTAGAGCGTGAACGCCCAGGTGGCCAGCGATTAGCCGCAGTGATTCAGCAGGCGATAGAGGAAGTAGGCTACTGCCAGCGCTGCCGTACGCTCACCGAAGCCGATATTTGCGCGCTGTGCGAGAGCTCTCGCCGTGATGATGCACTGTTGTGCGTGGTTGAATCGCCCGCAGACCAGCTAGCGATTGAAGAGGCTGGCGGTTTTCAAGGGCGCTATTTTGTACTGCATGGTCACCTTTCACCGCTAGATGGTATTGGCCCGGAAGCTATCGGGCTGGAGTTGCTCGAAAGCCGTGTAGCTGAAGGCAATATTCGTGAAGTCGTTCTTGCTACTAACCCTACGGTAGAGGGTGAGGCGACAGCGCATTACATTGCCTCTCAGCTTGCGCATTACGGTGTATCCTTTTCTCGTCTCGCCTATGGCGTGCCGATGGGCGGTGAGTTGGAGTATGTGGATGGCGGTACATTAAGCCGCGCTTTTAATGGTCGCCAGCCCTTTGCTAGCGATTAATGCTGATAATAAACGCAAGCGCTGATGCGGTTGTGCCAACTCGGAAGATTGCTTTGTCCTCTTCAACTTCTGCTTTATATCAATGGATTGATAGCGCCGAGGCGTTAGACGCCGCCTGTGAACAGGTTTCCGGTGCCAGCGTTATTGCCTTAGACACCGAGTTTTTCCGCGAGAATACGTTTTTCCCCATACCGGCGCTGATTCAGTTTGCCAGTCATGAAGTGGCATATTTAGTCGACCCGTTATCAACACCCTGCACCAACGCTTTTAAAGCGCTATTGCAAAATAGCGCGGTGAAGCTGCTGCATGCCTGCAGTGAAGATTTAGAAGTCTTCCAACGCTGGGCGGGCGTGTTGCCTACGCCGCTGGTGGATACCCAGGTGGCGCAAGCCTTCTTAGGCGAAAATCCTGGCATGGGTTACCAAAAACTTGTAGAGCACTGGGTAGGCGAAACGCTTCCCAAAGAGGAGACACGCTCTAATTGGCTGGAGCGTCCGTTAACGTCTTCTCAATGTGAGTACGCCGCGCTAGACGTAATTTACTTGCTTAAAGTGTGGCAGCTTCAAGCGGAAAAACTCGACGCCTTAGGGCGGCGTGAGTGGTTGGACAGCGAGTGCGCCAGCTTGATCGAACAGGCAGGACGCAGCGTTGAAAACGACGGCCAGTGGTATACCCGCCAGCGCCAGCTTTGGCGATTGACGCCTCGCCAGCTTGAGGCCTACCGGCTAATGACGATTTGGCGCGAGGGCGAAACCCGCCGTCGAGATTTACCGCGTAATTGGCTGGTGAGCGATAAGCTGCTGTTCGTTGTGGCAGAAAAAATGCCCAAAAACCGCTATGAGCTAGCCGAGGTTGAGGGCATCAAGCCGCCGCTGGTCAAAAAAGAGGGCGATGCTCTACTGGCGCTAGTGAAGCAGGCCCAGCACTGTCCAGAAAGCGACTTACCTGCGCGTTGGCCAGACCCCATGCAGCCTGCATTTAAGCGCCGTTTCAAGGCGATTAAGGGAGTGGTTGCCGAAAAAGCAGCGGCTCTTAATATTGCTCCGGAAATGTTGCTGCGTCGCCGGGATATTGAGGCGCTGGTCATGCAGCGGCTTGCACACCAGCCATTACAAGAACTGAGTGGTTGGCGCGATACCTGCTTAACGCAAGCTATTCATCAGGCGCTTGAGGAGTCATCTTTATGAGCGAAAAACTGCTATGCGAGATTTTTAAAAGCTCGCGCAAAGACGAAATGTACCTCTACGTGGATAAGCGTAAAGGAATGGAGACAGTGCCTGAGGCGCTGATGGAGACCTTTGGTAAGCCGGTTCCTGTGCTAACGATGATGCTGACCGCTGATAAGCCGCTTGCCCGTGTGAAGGCTGCCGATGTGATGGCTGCGATTGAGGAACAGGGATTTTACCTACAAATGCCGCCTGCCAAAGAGCCCTACTTACTGGACATTCATCGCGCTCAGACGACAGATCGCTCGTGAGTTATCGGCGCATTAGCGTGGCGCAAAAGCGATGAACTTTCTTGCCCACGCATGGCTGGCTCAGCCGGGGGACGACGGCTTTCTTTACGGTAATTTGATTGCCGATGGCGTGAAAGGCAGCGACCTTTCTGCTTGGTCGCCAAGCGTTGCCTGTGGCATTCGCCACCATCGGCGAGTTGATGCCTGGGTAGACCAGCACCCTAGCGTTATGATGGCCAAGCAGCGCGCTCCTCAGGCTCAAAGACGCTATGCGGGCATTGCGCTGGATGTTGTGTGGGATCATTTTATTTCTCGCCAGCAGGAGGGGGCTGATCAACATCAGCTGATTGATCGCTGCTATCGATTACTCAGCGCGTGGCCCGCGCCACAACGTCTAGCGACGATGATGCCGGTGCTGGTTGAGCACGACTGGTTGCGCCGTTACGCTGATTTTGATTTTACATGTCGTGCGGTGGCGGGCATCGGGCAGCGCCTTTCCGGCCCCAACCGTCTGGCTGAATTAGTGCCCTGGCTGCGTGAAGACTACACTGCTTTAGAGGCGGATTTCAGCGTGTTATGGAGTGAGTGCCGGGAGGCGCTGACCAGTGATGGTAAGACAAGCTGAGATTAGCTGGCTGCTATAGCCTGTCTCTAACGTTAACGTTTAACCGAGGTGATTAGACGATGGAAACCGCGTTACGCGAGCGCTTCTGGGAACGCTATTCGTTGGAAGAGCTAACGCCTCCAGAATGGGAAGCCCTGTGTGACGGCTGCGGTCAGTGCTGTTTGCTAAAGCTGCATGATGATGAGACGCAAGAGCTGGCCATTCTTAACGTAGCGTGCCGCCTGCTGGATACTCATAGCTGCCAGTGCAGCGATTATGAAAACCGCTTTGAGAGCGTTCCTGACTGCACCCAGCTGACCCCAGCGCTGGTAAAAGAGTTTACCTGGTTGCCGCAAACCTGTGGGTACCGACGAGTGGCGGAAGGTCGCAAGCTGGCAGGATGGCATCCATTACTAAGTAACGATGCTGAACGAGTCCATCGAAAAGGCATCAGCGTCAGAGGGTTTGCTGTGTCCCAAGATGAGGTGCCAGAAAGGCAACTCGAAGAGCATATAATTGCCGTTCTTCCTATGTCGTGATTTTCATGTTTGAGCCCCTGCCGTAGCCTTCCTTGGCGTACGTTTAGACCGCTGGCGAATGCACTGTTAGCTAGCGGTTTTCGTTTTACTGCTATCCCAAATCGTTAAAAAAGCCTCTTTAAGAGCCGAGGGTTGCGGCTGGGCAGCGGCTTTTTTGGTTGCCTGAGTGTTAGCGGGCTTCGTTGGGGTATCCCAAATGGTGGGAAACTGTTCCTGATATTTCATCGTGTTACTCCTAATGATCAGCTATATAGACGTTGGTATATAAAACTTATGGTTAGTATGCCGTAAAAATTATTTTATGGAAAGTATTTTCATAAAATAAATGGCGTAAAAAAAGCAGCGCCTTGGCGCTGCGAGTGGTTGTATTGGTGGCTGTGTTAAAGCGCGTTTTGCTGCTGTACTGCTAACCAGTGGGTCAGAGGCTCAAATGCCATGGGTTTGGCAAATAAGAAGCCTTGCCGTACATCGCAATTCAGTGCCAAGAGGTGTTGCTGCTGCGCGCTGGTTTCTACGCCTTCGGCTACCACGTTCAGTTCCAGGTGATGCGCCAGTGCAATAATCCCCTGTACGACCGCCGCATCCTTGCTGCTTTCGACAATATTCAAGATAAAGCTGCGATCTATTTTGATTTTGTCGATGGGTAGATGGCGCAGATAGCTCAGACTGGAAAACCCAGTGCCAAAATCATCAATGGCAATACTGATCCCCATGCCGCGCAGTGCATGGAGCGTATCAATAGCCGCCTCGGTGTCATTCATTAAAATACCCTCGGTGAGCTCAAGCTCCAGCGCCGTGGGAGGTAAGCCGGTGATCTCAAGGGTTTTGCGTAACGAGCTTAAAAAGCTGGGACGATGAAACTGCATCGGAGAAAGATTTACCGCCATTCGACAATGATTGGGTAGTAGTGGCTGTAGCTTTAAAAAATCTTTGGCAGCGCGCTCCATTACCCACTGGCTTAAGCCAATGATCTGCCCCGTCTCTTCGGCAATCGGAATAAAGAGCCCAGGTGAAATGGGGCCTTTGACGGGGTGGTTCCAACGGACTAACGCCTCGAAGCCGTGTATGTCACCATCGCGGGTTAGTAGCGGCTGGTAGTGCAGTTCAAACTGCTCTTGAGTAATGGCCTCTTGTAAATCATTGCGCAATGTTACCCGCTGGGTGAGTTTTTGATTAATGTCGTAGGTAAAGGTTTGCAGCGTATTGCGGCCTTGCTGCTTGGCTTTATACATCGCCATATCCGCCTGCTGTAGCAGGGCCGCTGGATTTTCAAGCGCTTCATCACTTAACGCAATGCCGATACTGGCAGAAAGATATAATTCATGACGGTCAATGCGATAGGGTTGTGCCAGCTCCAGCAGCAGGCGTTCAGCAACTTCCTGAGCATGGTGAGGATCATCTAAATCGGGCAGTAGCAGTACAAACTCGTCGCCACCAAAGCGACACAGCGTATCGGAAGGGCGGATGGCTTCCTCTAAACGTCTTGCCACATGAATCAAGACTTGGTCACCGACAGCATGACCGAGAGTGTCATTAATAGGTTTAAATTCGTCCAAATCAATAAACAACACCGCTAGCTGTTGGTGATGGCGTCTTGCCAAATCTACATCGTGTTGTAAGCGGTCTTCAAAAAGCGCGCGATTGCCAAGCCCAGTCAAAGCATCGTGGGTGGCGTGAAAAGCCAACTCATTTTCATGATCTTTATATTCTGAAATATCGTTAATAATGCCGACAAAGTGGGTGGCGTGACCATCGTTAGCCCGTACAGGTGAAATAAACACATTGTTCCAGAAGGCGCGTCCATCTTTGCGGTAGTTACGAATGTTCAAGCTGATATCGCGCTGCTGAACAAGGGCTTGGCGAATGTCGTTGATCTGAGCAGGGTCTGTATCTGGGCCTTGCAGAAAACGGCAGTTGCGGTTTTGTACTTCTTCTAACTCGTAGCCGGTAATCTCTACAAAAGCAGGGTTAACGTAGATGATCGGAAAATCTTCTGATCGTGCTTCACAAATCAGTACACCGTTGCTGCTTGCTTCTAAGCTGCGCTGAAAAATACGTAGCTGTGCCTCGTTATGGCGCAACGCGGTCATCTCCTTCACTACACCATACACACCTACAACATTATCCATTACCACAGTGGGTAAAAACGAGATATCGACGTAATGTAGGTCGCCTGACCGGCTGGCTATTTCAATTTCAAACCGTTGGGCGATACCCGTTAATGCGTGGCTAAAGGCGTCATTGATAGCCTCACATTGTTCGGTGGGCACCATGGTGTACAAATGACTGCCAATAATATCGGCTTCGCTAATGGCGAGTAGCGTCAGCAGTGATTGATTCACGCTTTGAAAATAGCCATCAATATCCAGTGAAAATACGCCATCAGGGTTTTGGGTAAACAGTGACCTAAAGCGTTGTTCGCTATCCTGTAGTGTCTGTTGATGGTTATGGCGCTCTATGGCTAGACGCATCAACCTTAATGCGCTTGGTAGCAGGGTGGGCTCAATATCGTCGGCGGTGTGCGGTTGGTTTGATGCTTCTTTAGTTAACAGCGCTACGGTGCCAAGCGGTAGCGTTTCGCTACTATTGAGTACGTGGAGAGTCGCTTGGGTATAACCATGCTGATAGGCAAGTTTTTCAAAGGCAGTGACCGCTGGGCTGTCTGTCAGTGATAGCGTCGTTTCCACTAAACCTTGCTGGTGTAGCTCGGTTGCTAGAGAGATAGCGCTTTCGTTAAACGGCATCGACTCCTGAAGGGCAAATGGGAGGGTGCAGGAGAGCAGTTCGACTCGGTAAGTGGCTGTATGATCTAAGCGCCAAATAGCGACATGTACTTGCTTGCCTTGTTGCTCAAGTAGACGACAAATCTGCAATAAGGTGGCGCTGCAGGGTTCGTCCCGAGCGATCATCGCCTGGATTCGGTGCTGGTCTTCAAGTGCTTCCTTTGCTTTCGCAAGCTCCAGCGAGCGCTGTGTACGTGCAGCCATCAAAGCAAGGCTAAGCACTAATTGATAGGTCAGTAGCAGTCCAGAAAGCCCTACTCCTGCCGCAATAAAATTGGCGAGATCAAAGGTCGAATCCACGCGTGGCATAAGGCTTAAGTGCAGTGTGGTCCCACCAGGAAGAACAAGGTGCTGCTCGCTTAATGGGGTGCCTTCTGGTAGCTTGCTATGCGGAGTTAGCTCTCCGTCCTCAGTGACTAAGTGGCCGCCGTGGTGGCTAATATGCAAGTTGAATGCCTGTTCTGCCATGCTGGCTTCACTTGTGACTAGGCGAGCAATATTAATGACTGCGACGAGCTGATAACGCTGCGCATTAGAAGGCTTTAGGGCGAGTAGGACTAATTCAGGGCGCGATGGGTCAGGGAGCAACCATTGTGTAGATTGCTGCTGTTGGTTCAGCCAGCGTAGTACGGGTAAGCTAACCAGCTGGTCATCAAGCCATAGTAGATCTTGACCCTGCTGAGCACGCCGCCAAGTATCCCTGGTGATAGGGTTAAAGTAGGCGAGCGCTAAGATACTAGGGTAATCACTCCAGTAACGTGCTACCTCTCGCTGGCGTGACTCATCATCCTCAAACACTTTGAATCGCCCTGGGTTTCGTAGACACCTCCAGGCCTTATACTAAAGGTATCTAGGAGGATCCATGAGCCGTCCCCGTTACACTGAAGAATTCAAAATCGAAGCCGTTAAACAGGTGGTAGAGCGTGGCCATCGCGTGGCCGAGGTCGCTGAGCGTTTAGGCGTGTCAGGCCACAGCTTGTACCACTGGATCAAGCGCTACGATAAGCCGGTAGAACAACGACAAGAAGATGTTGATCTCCAAGCTGAAAACCGTCGTTTGAAGGCTGAACTAAAACGCGTGTCAGAAGAGCGAGATATATTAAAAAAGGCCACCGCGTACTTCGCCAGGGAGTCCGACTGAGGTACGCGTTTATTCAAAAGCATGCGGGCCAATATCCGGTACGTCGCTTGTGCCGCCTGATGGCCGTGCACCCTAGCGGCTACTACGCATGGTGCAAAAAAGCACTGTCTAATCGAGACCGGGATGATCAGCGCCTCTTGGGATTGATCAAGCATGCGTGGCTTGAAAGCGGCGGTGTATATGGCTATCGCAAGGTCTACCAGGATTTGCGTGAGGCTGGCGAAGCCTGCGGTAAGCACCGAGTGGCCCGCCTGATGCGTAGAGAAGGTTTACGCTCTCAGACCGGCTATCGACGACGCCCTGGCTGCTATGGCGGTGGAAAACCGGCCATCGTATCACCCAACCATTTAGACCGTCAGTTTGAAGTAACAGCGCCCAATGTTGTTTGGGTGACGGATATTACGTACATCCGAACGTACGAAGGCTGGCTTTACTTAGCGGTGGTTATCGACCTGTTTTCTCGTCAAGTGGTTGGCTGGTCGATGAAGTCACGTATGACCACGGAGTTAGTGCTGGATGCTTTATTGTCGGCAGTTTGGCGACGCAAGCCGCAAGGAACTGTGATGGTGCATTCGGATCAAGGAAGCCAGTTTAGCAGTGGAGACTGGCAAAGCTTTTTGAAAGCTAATCACCTGGTGGGCAGCATGAGCCGACGTGGCAACTGTCATGACAACGCCGTTGCTGAAAGCTTCTTTCAACTCCTCAAGCGAGAGCGGATCAAGCGACAGATTTATTCGACACGGGAAGCGGCTAGACGCGACGTGTTCAATTACATTGAAATGTTCTACAACCCAAAGTGAACCGCCCCGGCTTTACCGGAGACTCCATATCTTGAGAGGATGGAGTTATGAACTCACCAAAACGATATTCCCCAGAAGTCCGGGAGCGAGCTGTTCGATTAGTCCTTGAACAGCAAGGCGAATACCCGTCCAAGTGGGCGGCGATCTGCTCCATTGCCAGCAAGTTCGGCTGTACACCAGAGACTTTGAGAGCCTGGTGCAAACGCACAGAACTCACGCAGGAAAACAGCTCGGTTAACCTGTCTGAACATGAACGACTCAAGCAGCTAGAGCGTGAAAACACCGAATTGAAGCGTGCCAATGAAATTCTCCGTAAGGCGGCTGCTTTTTTCGCCCAGGCGGAGCTCGACCGCAAACCCAATTGATGGTGTCATTTATCGACGAGCATCGTGCTCAGTTCGGGGTCGAGTCGATTTGTAGTCAACTGCCAATCGCCCCATCGACGTATTACCACCACAAGGCACTTGAAGCTGATCCTGAACGGCGGGCAGACCGGTATCGGCAGGATGCGTTTCTTACCGCTGAGATTCAGCGCGTGTGGGAAGAAAACTTCTGCGTCTACGGTGCCCGTAAGGTCTGGCGGCAACTCCGCCGTGAAGGCGTTAATGTTGCTCGTTGCACTGTAGAACGGCTCATGCGCCGCCTAGGAATTCGCGGCGTGGTGCGAGGCCAACGCCCCTTCACGACCCTCAGTGATCCCGGCCAGAAACGGGCACCTGATTTAGTGAAACGTGACTTTACGGCTATGCGTCCTAATCAGCTTTGGGTGGCCGATTTTACCTATGTCGCTACCTGGTCTGGCTTCGTTTACGTTGCGTTCGTTATCGATGTTTATGCACGCTGTATCGTGGGTTGGCGTGTAGCGACGTCGATGAGAACGGCACTGGTGCTGGACGCTCTGGAGCAAGCTCTGTGGGCACGAAAACACAGACAAGGGTTGATCCATCATAGTGATAGGGGAAGCCAATATCTCTCGATCCGCTACACCGAGCGTATGGCTGACGAGGGTATCAATGCCTCAGTCGGCACCACCGGCGACTCCTACGACAATGCGCTGGCTGAAACCATCATCGGCTTGTTCAAAACGGAGGTGATCCATCATCGTGGCCCATGGAGGGGACTGGATGCCGTTGAGTATGCCACGCTGGAGTGGGTTGACTGGTTCAACAACCGCCGACTGCTGGAACCCATCGGAAACGTTCCACCAGCAGAACGAGAAAGGACGTATTATCGTCAACTGGAAGAGTCGGGTGAAGCTGCTTGACTCAAACAAACCGGTCTCCGGAATAACCGGGGCGGTTCACAGAGGATATCACCGCGCGTAAGCACGCTGAGCGGGATATGCAAGTGGCAGCCAAAGTATTTGAGCAGGCTGGAGAAGCGATTGTTGTGATCAATGCCCTGGGTGAGGTGCAATCGGTCAACAACGCTTTTAGTCGCATTACGGGGTTTCTTGCTAGTGAAGTGGAGGGGCAACCTGCACTTCCCCTATTGTACTGTGAAGAAGAGAACCAAGGAGGAGGTCAAACTCCTGAAACTTGCTATGTCTTATGGGATGTCGTGCAGCAACACGGCTATTGGCAGGGTGAGGTCTTTAACAAGCGTCGTGATGGGACGCTCTTTTCGCAATGGTTAACGCTTAACATTATTGCACCCGATAGCCATGATGATGCACTTTATGTGGCTGTTTTTTCAGATATTACACATATTAAAGAGTCTCAACGCCAAGCCGAATATCTGGCTACCCATGATGCTCTCACTGGGTTGCCTAATCGCACCTTGTTTCAGGACCGTTTGCAGGTTGTGATTGCTCATGCAAAGCGTAGTGAGCAACTAAGCGCATTGATGTTTCTTGATCTGGATAACTTCAAAAGCATCAACGATACCTTAGGGCATGACGTTGGCGACGAACTTTTAATTCAGGTGGCAAGGCAAGCCGGTTAAAGGAATTAGTGCGCGATATGGATACCTTGGCTCGCCTGGGGGGAGACGAGTTCACGATTATTCTCGTGGATACCACCATCGAAGGTGCGGAGCAGGTTGCCAAGCGCATTGTGGAAGCGCTCTCAAAACCCTTTGATGTTCGTCGACATGCGTTGTTTGTGACTTCCAGCATTGGTTTGGCGTTTTGCCCTGATGATGGTGATGACGTAGCAGGGCTGACCAAAGCAGCTGATACTGCCATGTATCGGGCCAAAGAGAACGGCCGTGACCGTTTTGAGCTGTTCAAGCCCGAGCTTCAAGCACGTTTAATGCGCGATGTAGCCATTGAGCAGGCGCTGCGTGAAGGCATGGAGCACAAACGGTTACGGTTAGTGTACCAACCTAAATTTTCTTGCGTGCCTGAGCAGCGACTCTCTGGCGCGGAAGCGCTATTGCGTTGGAACGACCCGGTCTTGGGCGCAGTGAGTCCCGCCGATTTTATTCCCGTTGCCGAGGCCACTGGGTTGATACTGGAACTCGACCGCTATGTAGCCCTGCTATTGATACGCCAGTTAGCCGCATGGCGAGATGAGGGGCTCAACCCACCGCCTATTGCTATGAATGTCTCAGCGCGTAGTTTTCAGGAAGAGCGGTTTGTGACGCATCTTTTTAATTGCTTGAAGCAATATCGAGTGCCGCACTCGCTGGTGCAGGTTGAAATCACCGAAAGTACCTTGGTAGATCGCTCCAGTGCAGCGCTTGGCAACATCGAAAAATTGCGCGAAGCAGGTATTAAGCTAGCGGTAGATGATTTTGGTACCGGCTACTCGTCGCTGGCATACTTGAAACGCTTGCCGTTGGCAGAATTGAAAATTGATAAAAGTTTTGTTGATGGGCTAGGCGGAAAAGATGAAGGAGATCAAGCGATTGCCCTAGCTATTTTAGGCATGGCAAAAGCACTCGGTATTTGTACTGTTGGCGAAGGGGTCGAGACGCAGGCGCAGCTTACTTGGCTAGTTGAAAACGGCTGCGACTTTGTTCAAGGCTATTTGCTGTCCATACCACTAGCGCTGGCTGATTTTGCCGCTTTAATTTCCGTCAATGGTGGTAATTCCGAATACCACCCGCAGGATGCGAATTAATGGACCAACCCCGTGGTTTTATACATCAGTGCGAGCAGGAAGAGCTCCACCTATCTGGGGCTATTCAGCCCCACGGTGCACTGATCATAACCGATTCATCAGGCATCGTTACGCACCTTTCCGCCAACTGTAAAACGCTACTGGACGATGCTGCTGACAGCGTTTCACTTGGCCAGTTTTTGCCAGCGATGCTGCGCGACATTGCCTCGGTGCTGCCTGCGTTACCCCCTGGTGGGCGTTATGTGGGCCAGTGCGATAGCCCACAGCAAGAATTTGATGTGGTGGTCACGCCCAATGAGGGCGGATGGGTGTATGAGCTCTATCCGGTGGAAACTCACCCAGACCCCATGGCGATGCTTAATGGCGTCATTCCAGTGCCAGTAAGCGCGGATGAGCTGGCAGAGCAGTGCCAGTCACTTATAGAGGCACTATTAACGCTGAGTGGTTTTGATCGGGTGCTCTATTACTGCTTCATGCCTGAAGGTGATGGTGAAGTGCTGGCGGAGGCCCGCCGGGAGGGAGTGACAGGAAGCTATCAAGGGCTGCGCTTTCCGGCGAGCGACATTCCCTATATTGCTCGCGAACTTTATCTAAAGAACCCGTGGCGAACTATTCCAGATGCTACTGCCGCGCCAGTACCTATTTTCGCGGCAGAGGCCAATGTAACGCCTGACTTAAGTTATGTCGATTTGCGCAGCGTTTCACCCGTTCACTTGGAATATATGGCCAATATGGGCGTGAGTGGGGCGATTTCTCTACCGATTATTCAAGCGGGGGAGTTGGATGCGTTGATTTCCTGCCACTGTGCACAGCCTCGGCAGCTCACCGTTAGCCAGTTGCAGGCCATGCGTTCGCTAAGTGAGGGATTTAATCTGCGCTTACGTGATTATAAAGCGCGCAGACGCCTGGATGTTATCGATGGTCTTCAGCACTATTTTGACCATGCGAAAGCTGTATTGATGCGCCACGGCGAGCTTGAGAGTGCCTGGGACGAGCTCAGCGCGTGGTTAATGGATACGTTTGCAGCAGATGGAGTGATGCTGCAAATGGGTGGTGAGTATTATCAGAAAGGGGTTGGTTTGACGCCCAATGTAATGCAGATAGTGGCGCAACAGGCGGCTCAGGCGTCCTCTAATGTATGGATCAGTGATTGCTTGCGGCGTGATTGTAGCGATATGCCATTGAGTGAGGTGGCCGGTGTGGCTCTAATCAGTGATTTGCCATTAGATCAGCACCATTTCGTCAATCTTTACCTATGCCGTGTTGAACATCTTTACGAAGTGGTTTGGGGCGGTAACCCTGATAAGCCCGTTGACTACCGGGAAGGTAGTAGGACGGTTTCGCCAAGACGCTCATTTGAATCCTGGATTGAGCAACGAGTTGGCTATAGCCGACCTTGGTCAGCGAGCACTCGGCTCTATTTGTTGAAGTTACGTACCTTACTGCAGCAGGCGAAAAGTATGCCATGGAGGAATGATGGAGAGTGATTCTTCCGTCACGCTGGCCTACTGGTTAAAACAGGAAACACAAGCAGACCATCATCGGGTGGATCATCATCCAGCATTGAGGGCTCTTCTACGTCCCGACGTGACTATGGCTACCTACGGCGCAGCGCTAGCTTGCTTATATCCTGCCACAGCGGGGCTTGAGAATGCGTTAAGTCAAGCCATAGAGAAGCGCAACAGCCGCTATGCACAGCCGCTATTACGTCACGATCTAACGCAGTTAAATCAGCCGTTGCTGCCTGCATGGTGTTTTGCAGTGCCAGCTAGCGTTTATGAAATGGTAGGCATGTTATACGTGCTAGAAGGTTCTCGCCTGGGAGGCGAAGTGATAGGCCGGCACGCCAAACGCTGCCTTGGTGAACAGATTCCCTGCCGATTCTTTACCGAGACGCCGCTAACACCCGCCGGGTGGGCGGGTTTTTGGCGCTTTGCCGAGGCCATTTGCCCATCGGGTTCATGGCCCCAGATATTGCGGGGCGCACAGCAAGCGTTTAGTGGTTTTACTAAGGCGTTAACGGACTCTCTGCCAGCGACGACTACGCCTCCGCTAGTCCTAGTGCCCACAGAATAAAAGCATCCTGGCGAGCGGTATCGCGCCACGCCTTAAACCTTCCCGATGCGCCGCCGTGGCCGCTGCTCATATCGGTATGTAGCAGAGTAGGTGCAGCTCCTTGCTGTGCCTGACTCACGCGAGCGTAGAATTTAGCGGGTTCCCAGTAGCTAACGCGGGTATCGAACCAACTGCCTTCAATCCACAGGGCGGGGTAATGCTGCTCACGAATATTGTCGATGGGGGAATAGCCGGCGATGCGTTCAGCCACATCGGGTGCTTCAGGATTACCCCACTCGGTGTACTCGGCGGTGGTGAGCGGCAGCTCTGGGTTCTGCATGGTGCGCAGCACATCCAGGAAAGGCACATCCAACACCGCCGCGCAGAAGGCCTCCGGCGCACGGTTGATGCAAGTACCCACCAGCAATCCGCCTGCACTGGCACCGCAGGCGACTATCCGCTCAGGCTGGCTGATATGGGTGGCCACAAGCGCTTCACGGGCGGCTAAAAAGTCGTGAAAGCTGTTCTCTTTATGAGCCATCTTGCCTGCTAAGTACCACGGTTCGCCGCGCTCACCGCCGCCGCGCACATGGGCTACAGCAAAGGCTACGCCACGCTCCAGTAGCTCTAGGCGGGCAATCGAGAACCAGGGGTCCAGCGCTTCACCGTAAGCACCGTAACCGTATAACAGGGTGGGCAGTGGCTGGCCTGCCAAGTCTGATCGCATGACCACCGATACCGGGACTTGCTCGCCATCGTGACTAGTGGCCCATACTCTGCGGCTAACTAACTGTTCAGGCGCCAAGTTGCCGTGAACGGGCACCTGTTTTAACAGCGTGCGTACACCGCTATCGAGGTCTAAGGCATACCAGCTCGGTGGGCGGGTAAACGACTCTTCGCGCAGGTTCAGCGTGCGCGCATTAAAGTGTGGCGAGTCTTCCAGCAGCTGTGAACAGGGCGTTTTGGGTAGGTCAATGTAGCTATCAAGCAGCGTTTGATGGTGACTATCCAGCTCCAAGCGCCGCAGCAGTACCTGCGCATCCTGATGGCTTCGCTCAGCAAGTACCAAGCCCCACTCAAACGCATCAACCCCCTCCAGCGTGGCGTCATCGCGATGCGCAATCAGCGGCTGCCAACTGGCGTTATCGCTTTCGGCGCGCATATCCAGTTGAAAGTGGGGGCCCGTCTGGTTGTGCAGGCGATAAAATACCCCTGGCCGATGATCAATGCTGACTTCCACGCCCGGCTCGCGGGCATGCAGGCAAATGAGGGGTGTTTCGGGCTGGTCGGCAGGCAGGGCGAGAACTTCGGTGGTGTCTTTTGAACCGCTCTCGATGATCAACCACGCTTTAGAGCGCGTCTTACCCACGCCTACCCAAAATTCTGGGTCTGCCTCGCGTAACACCAGGGCCGGTGTCTGCATTGGGGCATGTTCTGCGAACGCGACCCATAGCCGCCATAGGCTGTCAGGGCGCTGGGTATCATCGAAACGGGTAAACAGCAGCGTGGCGCCGTCTGCAGTTTGGTCCTCTGCCCAGCAAACGCTGGGGCCGATATCGCTAAGCAGTTGGCGCGGGGTGCCGTTAGGCAGCGCTTTTAACCAGAGTGTGAAGCGTTCGTCGCCCTGGGTATCTTCGGTCCAGGCGAGCCACTGCTCATCCGGGGAGAGCGCCATATCACCCATATCGTAGAACGGCTGCTCGGCGGCGCGCTCGCGAACGTCAAAAAAACAGCTTTTTTGCTCAGGTTGGCCGTTCGGGTAGCGCCACCAGCAGGGGTAATCATCTTCAGCGCCGGTCTCGCTCCAGAACGTAAAGTAGTCAAGCGCTGTCTCTAGGCTTTTCACCGCCAATTCACGGCGCGCTAAATGCGAGTGGTAGAGGGTGTCCGCCAGGGGCGAGAGCGGTGCAAACCAGTCGGCATGCTGCTGGTTGGCCGCGGTAAGAAAATCGCTGACATCAGCGCTTTTGCGGTCTTCTAACCAGTGCCATTCAGGGTCATCGGCGCGATAATAGCGCGCTACGGGCGAGCCTTCGTGCATACCAGGCTGTGCTTTCATAAATTGATAGGTACCATAACGGGAAATCAACGTCGGGTGCTTCCACCCACATGAGGGGTATTATGCTGTTTGCAGACTCAATGTCACTGCTGTGGTTCAGTTATTACGGTCTTTCGCTGCTGGTGCTGCTAGCGGTTTACTTTGGATTGGCATTTTTGCCGCGTTTGCCTCGGCTCATCGTGACATGGGGCGTGGCGGGGGCGATGTGGATGCCTGCCAGTTATCGGCTGCCACTGGTCGAAGAGGGTGAGTTCTATAGCGGTTGGGCACCGTCCGCTATGGTCGCTGCCGTGGGCGTTTTTGAGAACAGTGCCACTGCTCTGCGCAACGGCTTGCTCTGGTTAGTCTTAGGGATAGCCCTAGGCGCGGGGATTGGTGTAGCGCTGTGGTGGTGGCGTCGTCCTGCGCCTGTTGAAGACACGCCTGCCCGCCGCCAAGTGGAGGACCCACAGCCTACTCGCCGCCGCGAACCGGTTATCCGTTAATGCGACTGGCATCAAGGGGGTGGGCCAATGTGTGAGCTATTGGGTATGAGCGCTAATGTGCCTACCGATATCTGCTTCAGCTTTTCAGGCTTTTTACATCGCGGTGGTGGCACAGGCCCTCATCGCGATGGGTGGGGCATCGCCTTTTATGAAGAGGGCGGCTATCGCGAATTTAGAGACCCTCACCCTTCTGTGGACTCACCGATTGCGCGTTTAATTTGCGACTACCCCATCAAGTCAAATGTTGTGATCAGCCATATTCGCCAAGCCAACGTAGGCGGCGTGCGATTGGCCAACACGCACCCCTTTGCTCGTGAAATGTGGGGGCGGCCCTGGTGCTATGCCCATAATGGGCAATTAAGTGATTGGCAGGAACTGCCTTTAGGGGTTTACACCCCGGTTGGCAATACCGATAGCGAACACGCGTTTTGCTGGTTAATGGGCGAGTTGCGCCGGGTGTTTCCAACGCCACCGGCTGCCCCAGAAACGCTTTGGGAAAAGCTCCATGACCTCTGCGAGCAGCTAAGAGGGCTGGGCGTTTTTAATCTACTCCTTTCTGACGGCGTCTATCTTTATAGCTACTGCTCTACCAAACTGGCGCACATCACTCGCCGTGCGCCTTTTGGTGAAGCGGAGTTGTCAGATGCAGAGATGACGGTCAATTTTATCGAGCACACCACGCCTAACGACATTGTCTCGGTGATTGCCACCGAGCCACTGACTCAAAATGAAGCATGGCAGCGCATGGTGCCTGGGGAGTTATTGGTGTGGAGAGAGGGAGAAATTAACGCTCGATACTGTCCATAAGATAAGTCCCGGTGATGGACTATAAGCTAAAGTTGAAACGCAAGTTTCAATCGATCGTTTTACAGTATCTTGAACGTCGTATATCGTTGGCGTTTAGTCTCTTTAAATAACCTCGCCACAATAACAAGGTCGGTCAAACATCGACACGGATAGCGGAGATTGCCCATGAGCGAACACGCCAGCACCCCCATTTTACGCGGCCCAGCGCTTGAAGGCTTGGATCAGTACAGCTCTATTACGGATGTTTTTCAGTCAGCCGTCTCACGCTTTACCAGCAAGCCCGCTTTTACCTGCATGGGCAAGACGCTGAGTTTTTCCGACCTTGACCGTCTTTCGACTGATTTTGCTGCTTGGCTGCAGCATGAAACCGATTTGGTGCCGGGCGACAGAATCGCCATTCAGTTGCCGAACGTACTGCAGTTTCCTGTCGCCGTATTTGGTGCTCTGCGGGCGGGGTTAGTGGTCGTCAACACCAATCCGCTGTATACCGAGCGGGAGATGGCGCATCAGTTTAAAGACTCCAATGCCAAAGCCATTGTGATTCTGGCCAATATGGCCGACAAGCTGGAAAAAGTGCTCGATAAAACGGATATCAAGCATGTACTGGTGACTCAGCTAGGCGACCTACATGATGTGCCCAAGCGCTGGCTGATCAACGCGGTGGTGAAACACGTCAAAAAAATGGTGCCTGCCTATTCGCTCCCAAGCGCCGTTG
>Ga0209128_1000871_pt1 | contig 21387 bp, 16 predicted proteins | sample ETNvirnome_6_100_FD_184072 | JGI IMG/M metagenome (GOLD analysis project Ga0209128, IMG submission 184072) | Marine viral communities from the Pacific Ocean - ETNP_6_100 (SPAdes) (version 2) | ecosystem: Environmental > Aquatic > Marine > Oceanic | place: Pacific Ocean | collected 2013-06-19 | reverse complement strand
CACTGGGTATTTTCGGCTTGGTGGCCGGTACGCTGGCGGAGTCTGGCGTGCAGGCACTGCTTAACTACGCCCAGCTATTGGGGGTGATCGTTGGCTGTATGCTGTTCGTCGCGCTAGTAAGTAACCCGCTATTGGTCTACTTGGCTACCCGCCAAAATCCTTACCCGCTGGTGTTTGCCTGCCTACGGGGCAGCGCTATTACGGCATTTTTCACCCGCAGCTCGGCAGCCAATATCCCGGTGAACCTGGAGCTGTGCCGCCGCTTAGACCTGGATGCCGACACCTACTCAATCTCCATTCCGCTGGGTGCCACCATCAATATGTGCGGCGCGGCGATCACGATTACCGTGATCACCCTGGCCACCACGCATACGCTGGGCATTAGCGTCGACTTCCCCACCGCGCTGCTGCTCTGCGTGGTGTCGGCCCTCGCGGCCTGCGGCGTTTCTGGCGTGGCGGGCGGTTCATTAATGCTGATCCCTATGGCCGCTAGCCTGTTCGGCATTCCTACCGAAGTCGCCATGCAGGCAGTGGCCATTGGCTTTGTGATTAGCGTAGTTCAAGACTCCATGGAGACAGCCCTCAACTCCTCCACCGACGTGCTGTTTACCGCCGCCGCCTGCCGAGCGCGCAAGCTCACCTAACCACTTCTTTATTGCTTGTCGATTGACAGCCCGCTGTTCCTTATATAGAACGCTCTATAAAAGGAACAACGGGCAATCACCATGGATGAGCACTCTCTTGTTACGCTAGGCCAACACCTCCAAGCGCTTCGTAAAGCGCAGGATTTATCGCTCTCGCAACTTGCCAACGCGGCGGGCATCGCGAAATCCAACCTATGCCGCTTAGAACAGGGCAACGGTAACCCCACGCTCGACACGATCTGGCGGCTGGCCGTCCAACTCAACGTTCCGTTTGGCACCCTAGTTGCACCGATTAGCGTGCCGCTCGGCGAGGATGGCGTGCAGGTGCAGCTGATTGACCAGGGCAAAGGCGTGCCACAGGTGGATGCCTACTGGATGCGCTGCGCGCCCAATACGCTGCGCCACGCCGAGGCCCATACCCCGGGCACGCGGGAAACGCTGACGCTCATTAGCGGATGGTTAGAAGTAGGCCCAGAGGGTGCGACCACCACGCTCACCCCTGGAGAAAGCATCACCTTTCAGGCCGACCAGCCGCACCTGTACCGTACGCACACCGATGAAGCCACCCTGCTACTCACCGTCACCTACGGCCAAGAAGGGACCCCACCATGAGCCAGCCAGCCGATCACACGGTGCACGCCAACCACTCACCGCTGCGCTCTGCCTTACAGGGCGTGCGTGAAGCAATTCCGTTGTTAGGCGGCTATATTCCGGTCGCGCTCTCGTTTGGTTTGGTCGCGACGCAGGCCGGTTTTACCACTTGGGAAGCGGCCGCCATTTCAGCGCTGATCTACGCGGGTGCCTCGCAGTTTCTGTTCGTGGGCATGATTGCCGCTGGTGCGCCGCTATGGCTGGTGGTGGCCATGACGCTACTCATCAACGTGCGCCACGTGGTGTACGGCCCCAACTTGGCCGCGCTGCTGCCCCGCAGCCGCCACTGGCCTTGGCTAATGCACGGCCTGACCGATCAAGTCTTTGCCTTGGCGCTCACACGGCTCCCCCAGCTACCGGAATTCAAGCGGTTTAGCTGGTTTGTTGGCGCCTCGCTGCTGGCGTGGGGGGTGTGGATTATCGGCACGGCAGTGGGTGCGACCGGCGGCGAAGCGGTCACCGCCCGCTGGCCGCTACTGGGTGAGATTATGCCCTTCGCCCTCCCCGCGCTGTTTCTCACCATGGTGGCACCGCGCTTTACCGACAAGCGCTGGGCCGCCGCCATGCTATGTACCATTCTTGCCGCGCTGGGGTTGAACCTGGCCGGATGGAGCAACGTGGCCATTCCACTGGCCGCCGCCTGCGGCGCGCTGTGCTTCTACACGGTCACGTTCCAACCACGGAGGAGCCGCCCATGAGCAGCGCCATGTGGATCGCCGTCATTATCTGCGCACTCGGCACGCTGCTGATGCGAGTGGTGCCCTTTTTATGGATGCAGCGGCGGTTGGGCAGCGCAACGGGAATGAACGCCATGCCCCAATGGCTGGTGATTCTGGGCCCCATGATGATTGCCGCCGTGTTGGGCGTCTCGATTGTGCCCGCCAACCCCAGCCCTGTCTCTTGGTTGGCCACCGCGATTGGCCTGAGCGTTACGCTGTTGGTGTGGCGTCGCCTGCGCTCACTGGGCTGGCCGGTGGCCGCCGGGGTGGGAGTATTTGGGGCGGTGGAGGTAGTGGCAGCCCTTATTTGATAATGCTTTGCATTAGCTTTTACAACATGCCATGATTTCGCCTTTCTCCGTGACACCGAAGGGCACGTATGCAGACAGCACACGCTCATGGCAGCCGCACAGGGTGGCGGGTGTTGCTTATTTTTTGCTCCACCCTGCTGCCTTTCTTTGCTATAGCCAATGAAGTAGCCACCACTGCTGATTTACCTACTCAATGTGACCAACCACGCCTAGTAACGCTCTACCAAGGAGCCACGGACAGTGCCGTAGCTCTCGGAATTACCCCCGTTGGCGTGGTTGACGCTTGGCTGGAAAAGCCCACCTACCGCTATTTACGCGATGCGCTTACCAATGTTGAGCACGTGGGGCTGGAAACCCAGCCGAACCTTGAGAAAGTGGCTTGGCTGAACCCGGATGCCATTATCGCCAGTCACTTTCGGCACGAACGCGTCGCCCCGCTGTTAAGCGCCATGGCGACCAGCGTTTACGCCAACACCGTCTATGATTTCAAAACGACGTTAGCGCTGGTGGCCGAGGCCAGCGAGCGCGAACAGCAAGCCCAAGCGCTGCTGCAGCGCTGGGAAACCCGCGTGGCGGACTTTCGCCAGCAGATCGCTGATCAGCTAGGGGGCCAATGGCCGCAAAAAGTCGCCGTCGTGCGCTTTAAAAGCGATCATGTGCGGATCTATACCAGCGGGTTTGCCGGTTCGATTCTAGATGAGCTGGGCTTTGAACAACCCGAGACGCTGGCCTCTCAAGACTGGGGGATGAAGCTTGTCAGCACGGAGAACATTCCGGTGCTTGAGGCTGATGTCATCTTTGTGCTGCTGGAGCCAGATGACCCAGCCATTGCGGCCAACTACCAACACTGGGCTTCTCACCCTTTGTGGCAACAGCTAACGGCTGTGCAGCGCGGCCAAGTATTTGAGGCAGACCCCGTTAGTTGGATGATGGGCGGCGGTATTTTGGCGGCCAATGCCATGCTGGATGACCTTTACCGCTACTATCAGCTCACCCCGGCCACCGATGGCTGCTTGCCACACTGCGCTTTATGCATTCAGGAGCCGCCCTCATGCTGAACAGCAGCTCCGCTAAGTGGTTAGGGTTGCTAGCAGGCGCTGCCATGACGCTACTGGCGTTTATCGGCAGCGTCATGCTCGGCACCACCCCGCTAGAGTGGTCGGCACTGTGGCGTATGCTAACCGCTTACGATCCCGCTAATGTGGCGCATATCATTCTATATACCGAGCGCCTGCCACGCGCCGTGGTGGCGGCGCTCGTGGGTGCTAGCTTGGCCGTAGCGGGCGCACTGATGCAGACCATGACTCGCAACCCGCTCGCCTCGCCGGGTATTTTAGGCATTAACGCCGGGGCGATGTTTTTCGTCGTAGTAGCGGTAGCGCTACTGCCGCTGCATACGCCTGCCCATTATGTGGGTGCCGCCCTACTCGGCGCGCTAGTGGCAGCAAGTTTAGTGGCGTTGCTAAGTCGCGGGCGCTATGGCGAGAACTCGCCGCTGCGGGTGGTGCTGGCAGGGGTCGCGGTGACCGCGATGTTTGTCTCCTTCAGCCAGGGGCTCCTGGTGGTCGACCAGCAGAGCTTTGAAAGCGTGCTTTATTGGCTAGCGGGTTCTGTGGCGGGACGCGACCTTGACCTAGTACTGCCGCTGCTACCGCTGTTTGGTGGTGCCATAGTGCTTAGCGCCCTCTTGGTACGTCACGCCAATGCGCTGTTATTAGGTGATGACATGGTGACAAGCCTAGGCATGCGCGCGGGCAGCATCAAACTGCTTCTGGGGCTCGTGGTGATTGTATTGGCAGGCAGCTCAGTAGCCCTGGCGGGCATGATTGGGTTTGTCGGGCTAATCGTGCCCCACATGGCTCGCCGCCTCTTTGGCATTGACCATCGCTGGATGCTTCCTGGCTGTGCCGTTTTGGGCGCTTGCTTGCTTCTGCTGGCCGATACGGCATCGCGGTTTTTAATTCCTCCACAGGAAGTGCCGGTCGGCGTCATGACAGCGCTCATTGGTACGCCTTTCTTTATTTACCTCGCACGACGCAACATGGCTCGCCAATGACACTCGCAGCGCTCTCTCCTTCTGACGCCAGCAACGCGCTTGGCACACGTTTTCGTCTCACGCTGCTGCTATTGAGTGTGGGGCTTGTGCTAAGCGCGGCTCTGTCGCTTTGCTTGGGAAGTTTTCCTACTCCACCACTGCAAGTCGGGCATTCCCTTATTAACCCAGCGGATAGCGAGCTGACGTTCATTATTTGGCAGCTTAGGCTACCGCGTATTGTGCTGGCGATCCTGGTAGGGGCGGCGCTGGCAATGGCAGGCGCCATTCTGCAAAGCATCGTGCGTAACCCGCTTGCCTCGCCGGATGTTATTGGCATTACCAGCGGCGCGGCGCTAGCCGCCGTTCTCTTTATCGCGTTGCTCAGTTCGCACGTTAGCATCGGCTGGCTACCGGTAGCGGCCATGCTCGGAGCCTTATTCGCCGCTCTGCTTGTGGTCAGCTTGGCATGGCAGCGTGGTATTAGCCCTGCGCGCTTGGTGCTAGTGGGCATTGGCCTAGCCGCCGCCATGGGCGCGGGCACTACGCTACTGATCGTGATGAGTGACGACTCCGCCGCCATGAGCGCCTATACCTGGCTGACCGGCAGCTTATACGCCGCCCAATGGGCCGATGTGTCCAGCCTGCTGCCGTGGCTACTGTTAGCGACGCCGGTGAGTTTTCTGCTAACGCGCCACGCCGATACGATGGCGCTTGGCGACAGCGTAGCCCAAGGGTTAGGCGTGCCGTTACTGCGCAGCCGAATCGTGCTGCTTGCCTGTAGCGTGGTGCTGGCCGGTGCTGCGGTGGCCGTGGCGGGAGGGCTCAGCTTTGTGGGCCTCATGGCACCGCACCTAGCGGCGCGATGGGTGGGCCGACATTTAGCGCGGCTACTGCCTGCATCCGCACTGGTAGGTGCATTAATCGTGCTTTATGCCGACCTGCTTGGCCGCGTCGCCTTTTTGCCTAACGACCTGCCTGCCGGTATTTTCGTTGCGGGCATTGGCGCGCCCTTTTTTGTTTATCTCTTGTATCGGGCGCGCCAGCGTTAAGCCTTAAAAATCCAGCTGATACCCCACCGTGAACGTGCGCCCACGACCGGTGAAGTAGTACTCATCGCTGATGCGAGCGGCTTGAGAGTAATAGGTGAGGTAGTCTTCGTCGGTCAGGTTCTCGATACCCAGCGATAGCTGCCCCGTAGGGAGCTGATAGGCCAGCGAGGCATCCACCAAACCGTAGCCATCGAAGTCGAGCGCCGGGTTATCGACGCTGCGGTCGAAGTAATAGCGGCCCTGTAGGCGGGTCGAGAGACGGTCGTTCCATACGGCGCTCCAGCCCAGCTTGAGCGTATCGGGCGCAATATTGATCCCGGTAAGCTTGGTGTCCACGCTGCCATCGCCGTCTTGGTCTGACTTGCCTTGGGTATGGGCGTAGGAGAGCGACAGGTCATGGTAGTCATTGATCTGCATGTTGCCGGTCACTTCCACCCCTTGGATTTCGGTTTTCTCCCGGCTGCCCACCCACGTACCGTTCTGTTCGGCCAAGCGCTGGCCAAAGTCAGAGTTCGATTCGTAGTAGCTGACTTCCAGGCCGTATCGCTCCCAGTCAAAGCGCGCGCCAATTTCCTGGTTATCGGTCACGATGGGCTGCAGTTGAAGCAGCGTATCCACATCCTGCCCCGGTTCGCCGATGCCCCGCAGCACGCGACCCACGTCCGGCATGCCAAAACCTTCCGAGTAGCTGGCATACAGCTGTGCCCACTCCGTGGCCTGGTACGTCAAACCCACGTTATAAAGCGTTTCATCGAAACTGGGGTTGCCGCCTCCTACCGCGACGTTATCTTGAGTGACGTTGCTACGGTCAATCGTCTCGTAGGCATCCACCTCAAGGTCGGCGTGCTCATGGCGAACGCCGGCATGCAGCGTGAGCGGGTCGGCGATTTTGAACTGCCCCTGTAAGAACGGCGCAATGTTGCTGTAGCGGCTTTCCGGCACGTAGGTGCGCCCGGTCTCTACCAGCATTTGGCGGGTTTTATCCTCGAGGATGTCTAACCCCACCGTCACGCCGAGCCGGTCATCCAGCATGCCCTGGCGGTTTAGGGTGAACTTGGCGCCCTGTTTATCCGATTCGTTACGGGTTTGGTCGAACTGGGTATTGCCGTTGCCATCCAGGTAAGGGAAGAACGGCGTGGTGGCAAAGCGCGCTCGGAAGCGCTGGCGATACACCTGGGCATCGACCGCGTTGCCGTACCAATCCGCGTGGGAGTACGCCAAGCGGGCGGTGGTGACTTCATTGAAGCCTGGCGCGCCGTCGGGTGTGCCCCGCTCGGCGCTGGTCGGGATGCCCGCATCGCGGTCGCCCACCACGGGCACGTAGTCGTCGCCCTCTTCCAAATCAAAATGATTGAGCGACAGCTCGATATTCTGATTGTCGTCGATCCAGTAGCCTAACTTGCCGAACAGGTCGTAACTTTCCGAGTTTTGCAGCTCGCCGGGGTAGGCAATGCCCACGCGACGGTCGCCGCCATCGTAAAACACGCCCCGCTCTTGGCGGGTGGCCGCGGCGACAAAATCCCAGTCGCCCTGCTGGCCGCTAATGCGATAGTTGAGCTTGTTGCCCAAGCCTTCCGAGTGCAGATCGTCGTCCACGGTGAAACTAATGCCCGCGCTTTGGTTAATACCGCCCCCTTCGGCCCGGCGGGTAACGAAGTTAATCAAACCGCCGGTGGCTCCCAAACCATGCTCGGCGCTGGCCCCGTGAATCACTTCAATCCGCTCGACCATGGAGAGGTCGATGGTGTAACTGTCACGAGAGCTATCGCGCAGCGGATTGGACTGAGGCACACCATCGATCAGGAACAGCGCATCGCGCCCGCGCAGCGTCTCTCCGGCGTTGGACAGCTTCTGACGGCTAGGTGAAAAGGAGGGAATCAAGTTGCTCAAGACCTGGCCAGGGTCGTCGGTGATGGCGAGCTGCTGTTCGATCTGCTCACGGGTAATCACCGTCACTCGCTGCGGCGTTTTCCCCTCTTCACTACGGCTACGCGTCGCCGTCACGACCATCGTAGGCGATGACTCGCTGAGCGACTGCCCCATCTCAGTTGCCTCTTGCTGGGCATTGGCCTGAGTGGCTACCACTAAACTTGCTAACGTCACCGTTGGCCAGAAAGCGGCTTTTTTCATCTGTGTCATGCTGACTCCCCTGCGTGATGTGAATGACCCCTTGGTATTAGCTATCACTTAAATGCTAACCATATCTAAATGATAATGATTATTATATGCATAAATAGATAGTGAGGTCTATCACTTCGAACGCATGGTTCGATCTAACGGAATGACCGGGAGCGGGGTGCCAGCAAGAACAATGTTGAAAATGAGAATATTTTGCTTTAGAGTGCTAGCTGCCTTGATCTCGTGACTGAGCCTGCCTTATGCCCGCCTATTCCCATCCTGCATCACGACTCACCGCTGACGCCCTGCACGCTGGCTACGACGCTAAGCGCATTTTGCAAGGGGTGGATATTGCTGTAGCGGAAGGCCAACTCACGGTGCTTCTGGGGCCCAATGGCAGCGGTAAATCGACCCTGCTAAAAACCCTGGCGCGAACGCTGACGCCTAGCGGCGGGCATGTCTATCTCGATGGCAAGGACATTCATCGCAGCAACACCCGGGAGGTCGCCCAGCGGCTAGGCATTTTGCCGCAAGGCCCCATCGCCCCCGAGGGGTTGAGCGTAAAACAGCTGGTGGGGATGGGGCGCTTCCCCCACCAAGGGTTTTGGAAAAAAGACCCGCAGCAGGATGCCAGCGCCATCGCGGAAGCCATGGCCTATATGCACGTGACCGAGTTTGCCGACCGAGATGTGGAAGCGCTCTCTGGCGGCCAGCGCCAGCGCTGCTGGATCGCGATGGTGCTCGCCCAGCAGACCGATTTGATTTTGCTGGATGAACCCACCACCTTTTTAGACTTGAAGGTGCAGGTAGAGCTGTTGGCGCTGCTATCTCGGCTGGCCCACGACCATGGCCGCACGCTGCTGCTGGTACTGCACGACTTGAATCTCGCCGCCGCTTACGCCGACCACCTAGTCATGATGCGCGACGGGCAAATCGTCATCAGCGGCACGCCAAGCGATGTGTTCACCGCGGCCAACCTAAAGCGCGTCTTCGACTTGGATGCTCACATTCTGCGCGACCCCGCTAGCGGCAGCCCAGTGTGCGTGCCCTTCACCTCGGCGACGTTACAGGCAGCCCTATGAACCACACCTTCTGCGCGGATTTAAGCCGTGAACAGCACGACCCGCTGGCCGGTAGCGCCGCTCATGCCGAGCGCAACTTACTGCTTAGCTGGCCGCGCGCGAAGTGGCAGCGCAAACTACGCCACGCCAGCGATATGAGCGATTCATTAAAGCAAACGCTAGATACGCTGGCTGACGATGGCCTGCGCATCAACCTGATCCAACAGCCGGGCATGGAAAAGTACCAGCATCAGCTCTTTCTGATGCCGGAGAGGCGCCGCTTTCGCGTGGCACGATGGGAGTTAGAGGCGTTCTTCAGCGCCTTTCAAAGTGGCACCCGCCTTAGCCAGTGGGAGCAGCCAGCGATGCGCAATGATTTGGTTCTTTGCTGTACCCACGGCACCAAAGATAAGTGCTGCGCGAAGTACGGTTATAAAACGTTCAAAGCGCTAGCCAGCACGGTAGCTGAGCACCCGCTGCCGTTCGAGGTATGGGAGAGCAGCCACCTCGGCGGCTGCCGACTCGCCGCCAGCGTGATCGTGCTGCCAAACGTGCGCAAATATGGGCGTATTACGCCAGAACAAGCGCTGTCCTTCTTACAGGCCGAAGCCCGCCAACAGCGCTTTTTGCCCGGATACCGCGGCAGCTCACAGCTCACTCCCGCACAGCAGAGTGCTGAAATCGCTGCGTTGACGCAGCTCAGCACGGAGGCAAGACAACCCACGTTGGCTCTAATCAGCGATCACGGCGACGACCAAGCGCGAGAGATACGCTTTCAGTGGCGGCTCGACCAGTGGCAAGGTGAACTGACCGTGCACTGCCAAGCCACTACTCTAAGGCGTGTGGATACCTGTGCTGACCTAGCGCAAGGCCCCACCGAATGCACCGTATGGCACGCGATGGTGAATGGGTAGTACATAGACGAACAACAACGACGAACAACAACGCCCGGCTTAAAGCCGGGCGTTGTGGGTTGACGCTTACTGATCACTTACCAACGGTACTTCACGCTGCCGATCACGCTGCGAGAAGCACCGTAATAGCAGTAGAAATCGCAGCCGCTCACGTACTCTTCATCGGTGATATTGTTCACGTTCACCTGCGCGGCCCAGCTGTCGTTAATATCGTAGCTGGCCATGGCATCGTAAAGCGTGGTGGAAGGCACATCGCGGTTAATGCCGCTGCCAGGGCTCGGAGACGTTTCACCGATATAACGCACGCCCGCCCCAACGGAAAGCCCAGGCAAGCTGCTGTTCATATCGTAATCCAGCCACGCTGAGGCCATATGGAAAGGCACCAGCGGTACACGCTCATCCTGCTGGGCATCGCTAACATCGTAGCGCGCATCGGTGTAGGTATACGCCGCGGTGAGCTGTAGATCATCGGTGAGGTAGCCCACACCTTCAATCTCCACACCCTGGGAGCGACGCTCGCCAGCTTGCTCCTGCACCGGCGCGCTAGTGGAAATCAGCGTGTTGTCTTCTTCTACGTCAAACACGGCAACGGTCACATAGCCATCCACATCAAACGGGGCAATTTTCACACCGGCTTCTAGCTGGCTACCTTCCAGCGGCTCATAGCTAGCACCATTCGGCCCGATACCCGCGACAGGTGTAAACGACTCGCTGTAGCTAAGGTAAGGTGAAATGCCGTTATCGCCCAGGTACATGGCCCCGGCTGTAAGTGATAGCTGCTCGTCATCGTAGCCCTGGCTGCTGCTACCGGTGACATCACTGAAGTCGTCGCTGCTATCCACGCTGTCGTAGCGTGCACCCGCGAGGAACACCCACTTATCTGCCACGCGCAGCTGGTCTTGCACGTAAATACCGAACTGGCGGCGGTCCACATCATGCTGGGTGGGGTCGCCGGTATCCGGCGCGGTAAAGGCGGCGTAATCCGGGTTATAGAGGTCTACGGTATCCACGTTGGCGAAGAACGTAGAGCCATCGCCCAAGGTACGGAAGCTATCGCGGTTGGTGTAGTTCAGGTTCAACTCTTGATAGCCCGCGCCCACCAGCAAGGTGTTTTCCGTGTTGTCGGTGTAGGTGCGTGCAATCAAGCGGTTATCGATATTGAACGCATCGTACTCGCCGTCGCGATCAATCACGCCACGGGAAATACTGCGCGGCGGGGTAACAAACGAGTTGGGATAAACATTACGCAGCTCAAGATCTAAATGCGTATAGCGAGCGTTCTGCTGGAACTCCCACGTATCGTTGATCTGGTGCTCAAGCTCGTAACCAATGCCTACTTGGCGCTGATCCAGACGGTCGTAATCCGGCTGGCCCAGGTTGGTCTCGGGGTCGATTTGGCCAAACGGAGAGTCGTTCAGCGTACCCAGTGCCGGGAAGAAACCGGTAGTGGGCACGCCCTCATCTTTCTGCACGCTGGCTAGGAAAGTGACTGTGGTATCGTCGCTGACATCCATTTCCAGGCTAGGCGCAAAGTAGTAGCGCTCTTTCTCGCTACCGTTAAGCTCCCCTTCCCCATCGCGATAAAGCCCGACCATGCGGTAACGCATATCGTCACGCTCGGCCACCGGGCCAGAGACATCAATGCCCACCTGGCGATGCTGCTGGTTGCCCGCCTCAATTTCCAACGTGCCCTGTGGTTCGCTGGTCGGGCGCTTGCTGATGGCGTTAATCACACCGCCGGGAGGCGCTTCACCGTACAAAATAGAGGCCGGGCCTTTCAGTAAATCCACCCGCTCAACGCCAAACGTCTCATTCATCCACCAGAAGTAGCCGCCGGTGCGGAATAAACGCAGGCCATCTTGGTAGGTCGCACTTTCCGCGCTGAAGCCACGTAAGAAGAACCAATCCGTGTTGTTGTCCTCGCCGTAAGGCTGGGAAACAACGCCGGAACGATACTGGAACGTTTCGTCGTACTTATTAACGCCACGGGTTTCCAGCTCTTCCGCGCTCACGGTAGAGATCGCGCGAGGCGTTTCTACCTCGGGGGTGTCTACCTTCAACGCGGTCGCGGTGACCACGGTGGTGCCAGTGTTAATGGTGTCTTCTTGAGCCAGTGCGGCCATCGGCGCAGCGCACAGCATTCCACCGAGCGACACCACCAGTGAACGGCGAACGGCAGCAGGCAACGGCGCGACGGAAAACGGCATGGTTTTACGGAGCATGAGTGAGTCTCAACGGGTATGAGGAGTTCGTTATAGTAAGACGAATGATACGGATTTTTATTCACAACCACAATCACTCTGGTGGGGCAAGAGGTTGGGGAGGAACGGGGTGTTCGAAGGAGGATCGGTGGAAGAACCAATAGAGACAAATGAGGTTTTGAGAAACTGCGAATATGGCAAAGGAGCCGTTTACTGACGTTGGTCAGGGGCTTAAGAAGAAGGCAATCTAGGGGGAGAGACTTAGAAATGGTGGGCCCAGTAGGACTTGAACCTACGACCAAGGGATTATGAGTCCCCTGCTCTAACCAACTGAGCTATAGGCCCGAAAAGCGTGCATATAATAGCGAATGTAGGGGGGCGAGGCTACCCCTTGGTGCGCTATCTTACGGCGAAGTCGGCATTTTTTCGGCACTAATTGGCGGCGCTGGGGTCTGGTGGTGAATGCTTCTATGGAGAATCGCTTTGAAAGCTTTGATGGCTCTTTTCCCGCTGCTGTTGGTGCTGCCGGTGCAGGCGGATTGGCAGCTTGATCCTGGCCAGTCTCAGGTGCAGGCGTCGATCACCCAACTGGATGGCGAGACCCCGCAAATTCATCACCATCAGGTGAATAACTTGCAGGGCGATATTGCTGCCGATGGCACGCTGCGCCTGCCGCTGCGCTTGAGCCAAACCGATCTGCTCAATCGCTTTGGGGAACTGCCGCCGTGGGTGGGCTTGCTGGCGAACACCACGCTGGTGACGCTGGTGGCGCAAATGCCGCCGGAGCGGTTAGACGGCTTGGATATTGGCGAGTCGATGGTGGAAACCCTCACCTTTCGGGTGCAAACCGACCTGATTAACCAAGAAGAGGCGGTGCCGCTGCGCTTTACCCGCGAGGGGTTGAACGAGGTGCGCGTGACTCACGCCGAACCCATGGCGTTGGATGGCAACGCGCTGATGGCTAACAGCACGGTGCGCACCGTGCTGTCGATGCTGGGCTACCAGCAGATCGATGAGCATGTGCCCGTCACGCTAAATGCGCTGCTGGTGAACCGCTAACGCTTGGCTTAGCCACTGATGAGCGCCTAGTGGCTAAGCGCTTCAACGTCGCCTGTCTGGGCGGCCCCGGTTTGTACCCGCCACTGGGCGGCATAATGGCCGTCCGCCGCTAACAGGCTGGCGTGGGTGCCGCGCTCCGCCACTTGGCCTTTCTCGATCACCACGATCTCATCGGCGTGCACGATGGTGGAGAGCCGATGGGCAATCATAATCACCGTGCGGCCGTGGGCAATGCGTTTTAGCGAGCGCTGAATGGCCGCTTCGGTTTCGTTATCCACCGCGCTGGTGGCTTCATCCAGCACCAGAATCGGCGGGTCTTTTAACAGCGCCCGCGCCAGTGAAAGCCGCTGGCGTTGGCCGCCAGAAAGTCGCACGCCCCGCTCGCCCACCGGCGTATCCAGCCCTTGGGGCAGCGTTTCGATAAAGCTCCAGGCTTCGGCGGTTTTAGCGGCGTCGATAATCGCGGCATCGTCGGCATCCGGTTGGCCGTAGGCGATGTTGTCGCGAATGCTGCCTTCGAAAAGGTACACATCCTGGCTCACTAGGCCAATGGCTTGGCGAAGTGAGTGCATACTTACGTCGGTGATGGGCTGGCCATCTACCAGCACACGGCCACTGGCGGGGTCGTAAAAGCGCAGCAGCAGTTTGATCAGCGTCGACTTACCCGAGCCGGTGGCCCCCACCAGCGCCAGCGTATTGCCAGCGGACACGTGCAAGTCCACGCCGTTCACGCCCACCTGGCTGGCTTCATATTGAAAGCTCACCGCCTCGAAACGCACGTCGCCTTTTACCGGGGCGGTTAAAGGCGTGGTGCTGTCATCTTTCACGGTAATCGGCACTTCGAGCAAATCCAGAATCCGTTTGGTGCTAGCCATGGCGCGCTCGAACAGGTCGATCACTTGAGCAAGGCCGGTGAGCGGCCACAGCAGGCGTTGGGTCAGAAACACCAGCACGCCGTAAGCGCCCACGTTGAGGCTGCCGTTCAGCGCCATCATGCCACCAACAGTAAAGGTGGCGAGAAAGCCCGCCAAAATCGCCATGCGGATAACCGGAATAAACGCAGAACTGACTTTAATCGCGCGACGGTTGGCTTCCACATAGGCTTCACTGGCATCCCGCAGCCGCTCGGCTTCCCGCGCTTCACTGGTGAAGCTTTTAATCGTAGCGATACCGCTGAGATTGTTGGAGAGACGGCTGGCAAGGTCGCCTACTTTTTCGCGCACGTCGCTGTACAGCGGCCCGGCTTTGCGCTGGAAGAAAAACGCGCCCCAAATGATCAGCGGAATCGGCGTAAACGCTAGCAGCGCGATCAGCGGAGAAAGCACGAAGAACACCGCGCCTACGGCTACCACCGTGACCACCACTTGAATCAGCGCGTTGGCACCGCCATCCAGAAAGCGCTCTAGCTGGTTGACGTCATCGTTCATGGTGGCCACTAGCTGACCGGAGCTTTTCGATTCAAAAAACGCCATGTCGAGGCGCTGGGCGTGCTCATAGGTATCTTGGCGCATATCCGCTTGCAGCCGCTGGGCCAGATTGCGCCAGAGAATCTGAAACAGGTATTCGAACAGCGACTCCCCCGCCCAAATAAAGAAGGTGAGCACCGCCAAAATGGTGATCTGCTCTTGAGGCGATTCAAACCCCAGCCGCGCCACGAAGCTGTTTTCCTGGTTCACCACCACATCGATCGCCACGCCAATCAGAATTTCCGGGGCGATATCGAACAGCTTGTTGATAATCGAGCAAATCGTGGCGGTGATAATCTGCCGCCGATAGCCTTTGGCGTAGCGCAACAGGCGCATTAAGGCGTGAAAGCTTTGATTGACGGACGCTTTGTCAGCGCGGGTCGGGGAAGAAGCCACATCAATTCCTTTTACGTTGTTATCTGCGTAAATCGCCTTTAAACGGGTTGCGTCGCTCGCCGTACGTTGGCAAGCAAAGGGCTGCCGGTATCGGGGTCGAGCAGCAGCGTGCACTCTACCTGATACAGCTCCCGCACCAGCGCAGGCGTCACCACCTCAGCGGGCGCGCCCTGGGCAACAATCTGCCCGTCGCGCATGGCAATCAGGTGGTCGGCGTAGCGGCAGGCGCTGGCGAGGTCGTGCAGCACCATCACCACGGTGCGGCCTTGGCAGGCCAGGTCGCGCACCAGCTCGAATACTTCGATTTGGTGGCCTAAGTCTAACGCGGAGGTGGGCTCGTCGAGTAGTAAAAGCGGCGTTTGCTGGGCGATGGTCATGGCGATCCAGGCGCGCTGGCGCTGGCCGCCGGAAAGCGCTTCCAAAGGCCGGTCGGCAAGCGCTTCCAACCCGGCAGCGGCAAGAGCATGGTGCACTACCTGTTGATCTTCCGCCGACCACTGGCGCAGCCAGCCCTGGTGGGGCTGACGGCCAAAGCGAATCAGTTCGGTGACGGTCAGCCCTTCCGGAGCGACCGCCTCTTGGGGCAGTAGCGCTAGCTTGGTGGCAAGTTGGCGGGCGGGCATCTGGGCGATGTCGTGGCCGTTGAGCAGCACGGCACCACTATCGGGTTTATGCAGGCGGGCAAGCCCAGAGAGCAGAGTGGATTTACCGCAGCCGTTGGGGCCAACAATGGCGGTTACTTGCCCGCTGGGCAGGCTAACGCCGAGTTCGCGAATCACTTGGCGCTGGCCGTAGCTCATGTTGAGCGCATCGGTGGAAAGCGTGGGTAATGAAGTCATGGGCGGCTCCGTTGCGGGCGCATTAATATCCAGAGTAGCCAGGGGCCACCCACCACGGCGGTAACAATCCCCACGGGGATCTCGATAGGGGCAAACAGCGTGCGGCCCGCTAAATCGGCTAGCACCATCACCAGCGCTCCCGCCAGCGTGGCGGCTAGAATGGGAACATGGCGGGCGCTGGAGAGCGAGCGGGCAATTTCAGGGCCAATCAGCGCCACCAAGCCCACCGGCCCCGCCACGGCAACGGCCAGCGCAGTAAGCACCACTGAAAGTAACAGCACCTGCAGCCGCCGCGCTTTCACAGCGGTGCCCAAGCCACTGGCGATGGCATCCTTAAAGCGCAGCAGCGTGAGCGAGCGGGCCAGCGCCAGCGCGGCCACTAGCCCAAGCGCCAAGCCAATACCCAATAGCTGTACCGCGCTTGCCGGGCGGGCATTGAGGGAGCCGACGGTCCAGGGGTAGGCGGCGTTGGCGGTATCAATCGCTACCCGCGCCAACATCAGCTGCGTGACCGCGCCAAAAACAGCGCCCACGCCGATGCCCGCCACGATAAAGCGGTAGCCCTGGGTGCCGCTGCCTGCGGCCAAGCCAAAAGTGAGCACGGCGGCGGTGGTCGCCCCCGCCAGCGCCATGGCGGGCGGGGCGATGCCTACCCCCAAGCCAACAATCGAGGCCACCGCAAAGGCGGTGGCACCGTTATCGATACCGATGATGCCGGGGGTCGCCAAGCGGTTACGGGCCAGGGTTTGCATTAATACCCCGGCCAGCGCAAACGCAGCCCCGGTGAAGCAGGCGGCGATCAGGCGCGGCAAGCGCAGCTGCTGCACCATAAACGCGGTCATGCTATCGCCCTGCCCTATTAAGGAAGCCACCACCGCATTGGGGGAAAGCGTCACGCTGCCCAGGCTTAAATAGAGCACGCAGGCGGTCAGCAGCGCGGCGCTAAGCCCTATATTTACTGCCACGGCGCGTTTTTCCAGCAGCACGCTCACCCCATAACGAGGCAGCGCGGCGCGCCAGTAGCCCTGCGGAGCCGCGACCGCTTGGGCACTCACCTCTTCTTGATAAGCGGTGGATGTGCGGGGCAGTACCACACCGCTCATCGACTGTTTTGCCGTCATTTTCATAGCATCAGATAACCAAAGAGAGTGCGTTAGAGCATCGGCAGGCGCTTGGCCCGCACCACCGCAATCAGCACCGGCGCACCGCATAGCGCGGTGAGTACGCCCAAGGGCAGCTCGGAGGGAGCAACGACGACACGGGAGATAATATCGGCGGTAAGCACGATCAGTGGGCCGACGGGCAGGCAGAACCAGAGCGTGCGGCGAATATCCGGCCCGGCGATGGCCCGCGCCACAAAAGGCACTACCAGCCCCACAAACGCAATCGGCCCGGCAATAGCGGTGGCCGCGCCAACTAATAGCGCCACGCAGCCCACCGCCAGCCAGCGAATCAGCCCAGGGCGGTGCCCTAAACCGCTGGCGGCCCGCTCCCCTAGCGCCAGCGCGGCCAGTGGCCGGGCAATCACGACAACGCCCGCCCCTGCGACCAGTAGGCTGGGCAGCACGGCCCATAAATCGTCTAGCCGCCTACCCGCCAAGCTGCCCACCACCCAAAAGCGAATCTCATCGGCGGCGCGCTGGTCGTAGAGCAGCATCAGTGCGCTGAGCGAACCGAGCAGCCCGGAAAACGCGGCCCCCGCTAACACTAAGCGCACCGGGTCGCTCCCCACACCGCGCAGCCGCGCCACGCTGAGTACGCACACGCAGCCGATCAGCGCGCCTAGCTGTGCCACGGGAATGCGCAAAGTGGCCGCGCTGGCCCCTAACACCAGTGCCAGGGAAACAGCAAACGCAGCGCCAGCGCTCACTCCCAACAAGCCTGGCTCAGCCAGCGGGTTGCGGGAAACGGCTTGCAGCAGCGCCCCCGCTACGCCCAGCGCCACGCCAACGGCAATACCAATTAGCGTGCGGGGGGTGCGCAGCTCCCAGACGATAAAGCGCGCTTCCGCGTGTTCACTACCGCTTAGCAGCCCCAGCACTTGGCGGGGGCCAACGCTGCCTGCGCCTATCAACAAACTAACGACGCTCACCGCCACAAGGGCGGTGAGTAGAATAAGCATCCAGTGTCGGGATAAACAGCGCCACCTGGCGCTACTCCCTGCCTTGGTAAGTAGCATCACGGCAACAGCGCATTCTCGATGTCATCCAGAATCGCCTGGGCCGCCAGCGGGCCGTTGGCACTGCTCCAGAGCTGGCCGTTGACCGGCACCACTCGTTCGTTCTGTACCACGTTCAAGCGGTTGAAGGCGGGGCTCTGTTTGGCGCTATCTAGGGCGGCTTGGCCGTCATCATTTAGCGTGGCCAAAAACAGCCAGTCGCCGTCTACCTGAGAGAGGTTTTCAAGGCTTAATACGTCGCTGTGCACGCCCCGTTCACCGATCAGCTCGCCGCCTTGCACATCCAGGCCGACGCGCTCTAACAGGCCGGTGGCAATCAGGTTTTCCGACATTACCATGGGGCCGCCAGGCATCCAGCGCACCAGATAGGCGTTGATGCCCACGTCGGCGTCAGCTACTGCGTCTGACATAGCGTCGACCCGCTGATCGACGGCGCTGATCGCTTCGTCAATGGCCTCTTCCTGGTTCAAAGCCTGGCCGAATAAGCGCGCTTCAGCTTCCCAGTTATCGGCCGCTAGCGGTTGCGTGTGGGGCACCACAGTGGGAGCAATTTGCGATAGCAGTTGGTACTGCTCCTCCGGAAGCTGTGCTGCGGCTAGAATCAGGTCCGGCTGCTGGGCCAGCACTGCTTCAATATTGATTTCCCGCACGACGCCCACAATCTCAGGGTGTTCGAGCTCGTTCGCACTGAGGTAGTCGGTCACGTATTCCGCCACGTTGTCGCCGCCACGGGTGGTGACCGCCCCTACCGGGGTCACGCCTGCCGCCAGCGCGGCATCCAGCGCACCTTCATATAGGGTGACTACACGCTCTGGGTGATCAACAACCTCAACGTTGCCGTAAGCCGTCTCCAGCGTGCGCGCTTGGGCGGTGCCCACCAGCAAGCCGCCCATCACCATCCCGAGTAAACCGCGCTGCAGTAACGTGTGTCGCATGTGAGCCTCTCCTGATTAACCGTTAATCCAATAGTAACGATTCTCAAAATCACTTGCACTCCTATTACACCGAATGACGTGTTGCAGTTACTGCAACGTCAGGCTGCCCATATTAGCTAGCGGTCTAACAACCTTCTGCAGGCAGGCGCTCCCCACCCGGCACTGTTCCATTAATAGCAACACCATGTTCGATCAAACCATCTCGCAAGTGGGAACTTTTCTTCTTAGAATCCGCAACTCATTTGATAATTAGTTTCATTAGCAAACAAGATTTATATCAGGGAGGTTGTCATGCCACGCTTTACTCGTACCGCGTTAGCCAGTGCCATTGCGCTAAGCGTTACCGCTACTGCCGCCAACGGGCAAGAAGCAGCGCAACTGGATAACATCGTTGTCTCTGCCAGCGGTTTCGAGCAGGCACTGGTGGACGCCCCAGCAAGTATCTCGGTTATTTCCAGAGAAGAGCTTCAGCGCGAACGCATTACCAGCGTGGCTGATGCACTGCGTAATGTAGAAGGGGTAGATGTTGGCGGACAAGTGGGCAAAACCGGTGGCAGCAATATCAGCATTCGCGGTATGCCCAGCGACTACACGCTAATCCTGATTGATGGCCGCCGCCAAAATGCGGCTGGAAGCGTCACGCCTAACGGTTTTGGCGAAACCTCGACCAGCTTCTTCCCGCCGGTTTCCAGCATTGAGCGTATTGAGGTGATTCGCGGGCCGATGTCCACCCTATACGGTTCAGATGCCATGGGCGGCGTGATCAACATTATTACCCGCCGAGTAGACCGCGAATGGGTTGGCTCGGTCGGCGTCGAGAGTACTTTTAATGAAGATCGTGACTTTGGCGACCGCCGTGAAATTAACCTCTACACCAGCGGCCCGCTGGTAGAGGACACGCTGGGCGTTCAACTGCGCGGGCGTTTTTATGAGCGTGACGCATCAGAGCTTGTCTACACCGACGCTAACGGCAACCCGGTTGAGGTGAGCCAGCGTGGCCCTAGCCCGGTAGAGGGCGATGTGTACAACCTGGGCGGCAAACTAACCTGGACGCCTAACGACAGCCACGACCTTTGGCTGGATGGGGAGGTGAACCGCCAGCGCTACAACAACGACGAGTGCCAACTCGGTACGTTGGACGGCCGCACCCGCAGCTGTGCGCCCAACCCTGGCGTGGCAAACGGCTATGCCGACGAGCTGCGTTTTGAGCGGGAACAGGTGGCTATCGGCCATACTGGACGCTTTGCCACAGGCACGCTGGAATCGAGCCTAATGCGTAACACCACGGAAACCACTGGCCGTACGATTCCCGGTGAAGAGGGTGTTGCCTATGAGGGCTTCCCCAGCATTATTGGCGGTGCCCCGCGTAAGCTGGAAACCACCAATACGGTACTGGATAGCAAGTTTATTATGCCGCTGGGTAACCACATGACCACCGTTGGCCTACAGTGGTGGGATGCTGAGTTGGATGATGGCTTGGCCAATGAGACTTTCGAGCAAACCACCTGGTCGCTCTTTGCGGAAGACGAGTGGATGCTGCGTGATGATCTCGCGCTGACGCTGGGCGGCCGCTACGACCATCACGATGCGTTTGGCAGCCAGTTCAGCCCCCGCAGCTATTTAGTCTGGAACACCACGCCGAACTGGACATTAAAAGGCGGTGTGAGCCGTGGCTACAAGACCCCGACCCTGAATGACCTTCACTCGGGTATTAACGGGGTGACCGGCCAGGGCACGATCCTGACGATCGGCAACCCGGACCTTGAGCCGGAAACCAGCACCAGCAGCGAAATCGGCGCGCACTACGATAGTCAAACAGGCTTTACCGCCAGCGCGACGCTGTTCTACAACCAGTTCGACGATAAAATTGCCAGCGGCAACGATATCCTGATTGAAAACGACCCGCTTATCCCGGATGGCGTGTATAGCCAGGACGTGAATATCGATGAAGCGGTGACTCAGGGGGTCGAGCTCTCCACCAGCTATCAATTCACCCCCGATTGGCGCTTATCCGCTAATTACACCTACACCGATAGCGAGCAGAAAAGCGGCAATAATCGTGGCGAACCGCTAACTGATACGCCCGAACACGCGCTGAACGCCACGCTGCGTTGGCAGGCGACACCGAAGCTAGATACTTGGCTCTCTGCCGAGTACCGCAGCGAGCGCTATCGCAACCGTGAACGTGTTAGGGGCGCGCCCTCCTTCGCTGACCTGGGGGATTTCAAAGCCTACTCGCTGTTTCACCTAGGCGGCAGTTACGCGTTTACCGACCAATTTAACGTCAGCGCCACCCTCTACAACTTATTTGATAAAGACTTTGTCGACTACCGCGCCTACGGCGATGGCACCAGCTTCGGCAACGTTTACGCCAACAGCGAAGAGGGTCGCCGCCTGTGGCTCTCTGCTCGCTATGAGTTCTAAACAGACGCCCATGTAGTTTCACTTACTGTTTCAATGCTCACTTGCTGCCCCGGCTACGCACCGGGGCTTTTTTATGTTTTTTGTGGATCGCCTCAGCAGTAGCTTCCCTCTATAGCGACAATTCATGGTTTTAATATATCCTGAATCCGTGAGACCGGCCCCCGGAAGCACTTCTAACCCACTGACCTGCATGGCAATATAGCCATTATCGCCATTCACCCAGACAGTGCCATGCCCAACATAAAGTTCCGCGCCAGTTGCCGCACCCTCACCAGCCACGCCGGGCTGTCCATCATCGGGCAATGCTTCGAGATCGCTGGCGTCGACAGCATCGACAGCCGCTTCCCCACCACGCTGGGCATGCGCACCAGTGACGTGATCAAGAG
>Ga0209128_1000869_pt1 | contig 21406 bp, 24 predicted proteins | sample ETNvirnome_6_100_FD_184072 | JGI IMG/M metagenome (GOLD analysis project Ga0209128, IMG submission 184072) | Marine viral communities from the Pacific Ocean - ETNP_6_100 (SPAdes) (version 2) | ecosystem: Environmental > Aquatic > Marine > Oceanic | place: Pacific Ocean | collected 2013-06-19 | reverse complement strand
TGAAGATATTGAAACAGGACTTGGTATTGAAGATGCAACTTTTGATTTGAATGGAGTATATTCAACACTAATGTCTGCATTAGGTGGTCCTGAATTAACAACTACTCTTGAAAATTTAAATCAATCTGTCGCAGATTGGTTAGAAGAAAATATTGATCCATCATTAGAACAAGGTACGGCCGCATATATGCAAGCTGTTTGGGCGAATGGAGGACTACCAGAAATACAAAATATTGATGATGTTCCTGCTTATATAAGAACATTATCTACTACTATAGTTAATACAAAATATCCTGAATATATTAAAACAAGTAACTTAGAAAAAATTATAGATAGAAGTATATCAGAACTATCTCAATCAGCGTTTGCAGAATCATTACCAGAAGGTATAGAAAACGGTGATGTTATAACAAATGAATTTGCAGATGATAATAGAAAGTGGTTAATTCAAAATAATCAAAAAAGAATATTTCCAGATTTGGCTACTTTTTATGGTACTGTTATGGAATGGGGTGACATAAAAACGTTAACTATGGAACAATTAAGAACTATACCTGATGGGGAACCTGTAGAATAATGGCTAGATTACATCCAAAAGACTTAGAACTTACATTAACTGGAAAAACTGTCGATTTATCCGAACCTAAGAATGCTTTTTTGGGTGGTGAGTTTTTAACAAATTCAAAAGATTATATAGAAGTTTTAATTTATGATGTTAATAATAATTTTTTAGAAAGTGCTATAGTAAATGAAGAAGATTATTTATATGATCAAGATACTGGAATAAAATTAAAAACAGGAACTATACTTAGAAAAATGGGTTATGATAGAGGAAGGTTTGTTGTAAAATATAATTTTTTAAGAAAAGTTGCTGGTTCATATGAAAATGTGATACTTGATTCATCTGGTGTTATACAAGATGGTGAATATGATCCAGAAACAATGAGAATAAGAGAATATAAATATTTTATACATGAAATATCACCATCAAGAAAAGAAGTTAGATTAGCGACACAAAATATAAGTGATGAACAATATTTAAGAGATTTTTATTATGCACAAAAAACAAAAAAGACAGTACAAGCTGATGGAACAGGTGATTCTGCTATTATATTTGAGGGTGAAGCACATGGACAACCTGTACAAGAAGATAGTTTAGCAATGAGATTTCTCGCTCCAGACAATGTTTTTTTACAAGAAATGGTTGGAGGCACTATTGTTTTTCCAGATGTATTTATAAAAAGTTTTACTGAAGTTCCACAACCATATACTGGTGAAGGAATAGTACCAGAGGTAGAAATTGAAGGTACTCCTATACAGGCTAGATTTTTTGTTGATAGGGATGCTAGTTATACAGAAATAGTAAATGCTAATGGAAGCTTAGGTGATAAAACTTTTGCTTTAGCTCTTGAAAAATTTGCAAATGGTGGAGTTGGTTATGATGATGAAACGTTACCTGCTAGTTTAACAGGTATTGATTTTGAAGGTACTAATAAGATGTCTAATATAAGAAATTTAAAAGATAGTAATTTTAATTGTATGTATTATGAATGGGGTGGTGGTACGGATAGTTATGTTGTTTTAAGAAGTAATTCTACCTTACCAAATGTTGAAACACCAACAAATTATTTATGGGAAATTACAGGATGGGATAAAGATAATAATCCTACTCGGTGGAATCCAATAACACCAAGAACTGGAGCAAGTGGTGGTGATTTTACTATAGAAACAAGTTCTGATACTACAGTCGCTACTACAGCAGGATTATCGAATACATTTCAAGCTCAAACGGTTGATGGTCAAGATGGTAGTACATTTATATTTACTATGCATAGTAAAAATCTTCATATTGGTATTAAATTAACAGTTAGTCAACCTTTTGGTGACGGTAGTGCAGAATCTACATTATGGCTACCAGCAATCATAGAAAACCAACCAGATTAAGATGCCTACTCCATATATAGAATTACCAAGTGTTGATGAGTTGTTTAATAGACAACAAGATAATACTGCATTACCACCAGATGAGGATTTAGATTCAGCACATGAATTTAATCTACAAGATGAATTTACTGGTAAACAAGGTACAACAATATATACTGTTCATGGTGGACTTTATGAAAATTTAACTGCTAATAATACTCCAGTTCTTGTTACTGGATATGGAAAAACTATAGAAATTGAATTGGATGGAGCTTGGGTAGCAACTAATATATTAAAAGATTATACTTTAGATGGAGTTAAATGGGAAGTTACTAAACAAGGTACAACTTATCCTATGTATGAAGAGGGTCCCGCTGATGCTGGAATGGAAGAAACATATTTTTCTGTAAAGCTTAGTGATATAGGTTCTGTTAATACGAGTATACAACAAAATTTTATTATAAAAGCTTACCCGAAGATGAAAAATGCTGACGGTGAACCAACATCTATGGATGATTTACCTAATTTTGAATTTATTGCTATACCACCTCCACCAGCAGATGGTTCAGCAACTCTCATTCCAAATTTTTCACCATTTGTTGCAAATATTACATCTGTTGAAAATAATAGAATTACAATAAATCAAAATTGGAATTCATTTGTTGAGAAACTTGGTGGTATACAAGAAACGGTAACTCAACCAACATCACAATTTTCTAATTGGACTATATCATATAAAATAAATAATAAACGGGATTTAAATACGTATCTACATTTGGGTGATGATAAGTTACAATTAATTACAAATGTAAAATCAGATAATAAAACATTTTCAATGTTACCATATTCAATAATTTATAAATTATACGAACCATTATCAGATGATATAGGGGAGAAAGATAATGTTTATGTTGTAAAAGAAATGTTACCACAATTAACAGAAACAGTTGAGTTAGTTGCATATGATCAAGAAGATGAAGATGTATTAGTATTAAAAATACCCGATACACCATCAGAAGATTCTCCTATAACAAAACGTGAAGTACAATTAAAAAGTTATGACGATTTAATTACTTCAGATGCAAGATTAAAAAAAGAAATAGTAGATAAATATATAAGTGGTAGTGAAAAACCAGTTAAATTAAGTATAGATTATTCTAATTATGGAAATTATATAAATTTTTCATCTGCAGAAAAAAGATTAAAAAACTTTAAATATAAAATTGAACAGATTCAAGAACATACTGCAAAAAGTGCATCATTTGTTGGAATTACAAATGCAAGTGATGATGCTATTTATTATGATGATAAAATAAGAGAAGTAAAAAATAGTTTTGATGGTTATGAAACTTATTTATACAGTACAAATTCAAGTTATAAATCTAGTTCAATGGGTGAATTTCCTGATGCTTCTTGGCCAAAAACAGGAAGTGGAACTTATGCAGATCCATATGCACCAGTAAGTTCTTCTCATAGTGATTTTACAACTTGGTATGGGTCTATTGTAAAAACAACTGGACAAATATATAGTGCCTCACTTTATGATACTGATAATCCAAATAGATTAGTTAATCTATTACCAAGTCATATTAAAGAAGATTCTCAAAATAGTCAATTTTTAGATTTTATGGATATGATTGGACAACACTTTGATTCACTTTGGGCATACACAAACGCACTTTCAAAAATTAGTGATAGACAGTCAGATTTAGAAGAAGGGTTTTCTAAAGATTTAATTTTTAATCTAGCTAAATCTCTTGGTTGGGATGTACAAGATGGTAAAGATTTGTTAGATTTAAGTAGAGATGGATTTGGTCAAAAATTAAGTGGTACAACTTATTCATTATATACATCAGGTTCAGCTAGTTCACCACCAGAAGGTGATGTATCAAAAGAAATCACGAAACGACTTATTGCTAGTATGCCATATCTTCTTAAATCAAAAGGTACTATTGGATCATTAAAAGGTTTGTTAAATTGTTTTGGAATCCCATCTTCTATATTAAGAATTAGAGAATATGGTGGATTACAAGAACCAAAACAAAGAGAAGCATTTGAAATATCTAGAAAATTTACTAAAGCATTAGGTTTTAGAGGTGGACAATACGTTTCAAGTAGTTGGGCTGATGATGGTACGTCAGGAAGAAAACCTGAAACTGTAGAATTAAGATTTAGGTCAGTTAATAGTTCAGATCAAGTACTTGTTGAAAAGGATTCACAATGGGCTATTAAATTAAAAGACAATAATTCAACGGATAATTATGGAACAGTAGCTTTTGTATTGTCTGGATCAGCTGGTCACAAAACAGTAAGTTCATCAGCTCTACCAATATTTGATGGTGATTATTATTCTGTTATGTTACAAAAAACAAAAATTAATACTGAATTATTTTCATATCCATCTTTTAATACAAGTTCATTATTTAATCCACCATTTTTAACTCAATCATTTTCTGATAATGCTGTGGGTGGTGCACTTGAAATAGTAAGTGGTTCTGATGTAGCTAGAACTGGAACTAAAAGTTTGAGACATATTAATACATCTGATACTCAACCATCCCATACTTTGTTTTTTAAAAATCCGCAAAGTGCATATGGAGGTTCAACGGCATCTGTTACTTCAGCTACTTCAGGCCAAACATTTACATTATCAGCTTATGCAAAAGTTACTGCTAGTGGTGTAGATTCTATAGGACGTTTAAAAATATTTGAATTGGATTCAAATGAAGAAATGGTAAATGTAGATGAAGATCAAGATACAAAAAATTTCAAATCAATTAGTAGTCATGGTGGTGTAAAAACTTCTGAAAATGTTGGTTTAGACGAAAGTGAATGGAGACAAATAACAGTTACTAAGACAATAAAGTTTCCAAATACTGCAAAATTAGGTATAAGATTTGAAAATGTAAAACCAAATTCTACTATTTATTGGGATGATGTTTCACTTAGAAAAACTTCAACTAATACAGATACCATTGCAGAAGCTTTTAGTTATAATTTATTTGTAAAAAAATATGAAGCTGGGTTAGATAGAACAATTTATTCAGCAAAAACATCGTTAGTGATTACTGGTTCAAATACAGTTACACAATCTTATAATGCAGCATGGACTGGTAGTGGTGGTTTATACATAGGTGGTAAACCAAGTTCTGCTTTTGGAAATCAATTAACTGGTTCAATGATGGAATTCAGATTATGGAATGAACCATTAAAAGAACAATATTTTGATAATCATGTAGCAAATCCAAAATCTTTTGTAGGTAATACACCATCATCATCTTATCATTCTTTAATTATAAGATATTCTTTTGATGATAATACTACATTAACTGGTGGTTCTACTATAAGAGATGTAAGTTCCAACCAAACTGATACTGTAACGGGAGCAGCAGTTGGTTTTGGTGGAGTTAATATGTTTGAATCAGTTAATGACAAAACAAAAACTATGATTCCTAATTATGGTCCAAATAGAAGAAGTGCAACTAAAATACGAATAGAAAATAATGCATTAAGTGGTAGTGGTGCTAATTTAAGTAGGACTGAAAGATTTGATATAAGTTCTAATGATTTTTCACCAAATGATTCACCTAAAGTTGGAATATACTTTTCACCTACTGATGTAGTAAATGAAGATATTATACTTTCATTTGCAAATTTAGATTTTAATCAATATCTTGGTGATCCAAGAGATAATTTTAGATTAAATTATCCTGAGTTAAAAGATGCAGCAAATCAGTATTTTCAAAAATATGATGATAATAATGATTTTTGGGATTATATGCGTCTTGTTAAATACTACGACCAATCAGTATTTAAACAAATAAAGAAATTAATACCAGCTAGGTCAAAACCACATTTGGGTACTGTAATTGAACCTAATATCTTTGAAAGATCAAAATCTCCTGTACAAAGAAATAATCCATCATTTACATTACCATATTATGATGCTAAAATAAATTTATACAATTTTCATTATAATGCTGATCCTTATGCTGAAGCTAGTCAATCTATATTTAAAATTGAAGGAGAGTATCCAGTTTATGAAGGTGAAGTGGATTCTTCGGATACTTTTGAAAAACCATCTTTATATAAATTTGATTACAATGATAATTTTGATGAAAGAAGTTTTTATGTAAGTGCTTCAGCTACATTTGGTGGACCAAGTTCTGTATACCAAGAACCTACTGGTGCAATGGCTTTAAATAATACATTGTCTGAAAATAATTTAGAATATAAATATTTTTATACAAGTTCTGTAGAATTTGATAAGAGTAAAAAATATAGTATTGATAGATTTGAACATTTTTATAATTCAAAATCTTTACATCCAACTGATTTAGATCCAGGTTATCAAAATATAACTGCGTGGAGAAGGTCATTTTATGAAGGTGTAAAAAATACTAAATCTACAACAATTGATGGTGATTATCCAATTATTATTAGGACAACTTCACCAACTATAGCAGTACCAACTGATGCAGCTGATTCTAATTTGAAAGTGGTTGATGACAAGCTATAATAATAAAATGATAAAAAATAAAGATTATAGATATTTATTTTTAGAAAAGTTATATCAATTTATAAATCTTTGGAGACAATAATATGGGATTTTTAGATAATTCAAGTGTTACCGTTGATGCAATTTTAACAAAAAGAGGTAGAGAAATTCTATCTGAAGGCGGTGACTTAAATATAGTAAAATTTGCATTAAGTGATGAGGAAGTTGATTACGCATTATATGATGTAACTCATCCTAATGGAACTGATTCTTATGGTGCAGTAATTGAAAATATGTCTTTATTGGAAGCAACTCCAAATAGAACAAATTTTAGAAGTTTTTTAGTAGATCAGTCATTAGCCGGTGCTAAAGTAAATATAGGTAGTTTAACTTATAGTAATGTGGATACTAATTCAAATATTCCTTTAAATCCAGCAACAATTGGAGCACCTGCAGAACAATATACATTTACAATTGAAAATACTAATATTGTAAAATTTGCTGCATCTGCGGATTCAACAACGATTACGGCCGCAGCCGCTAATTTAGTAGCTCAATCTATAAATCCAGGTGCAACTACTACTGTAACTATTATAGGTATAACTTCTGGTATAACTAATGTAGTTACTATTTCTGTTAAGGCTGATGCATCTTCTAATACTGATCCAACTGGACCTAAGAAGAAGAAGAAGAAGAAGTTCCAGGGCGGAGCTGGTAAAGGACAAAGTGGTGTAGGTGGAACTGGACAAACTGGTGGTCAAAGTAGTTACTAAAATGATTAATTGGAGATAATAAAATATGTATAGAAATTTTACAAATAATGATACAAGTACAGATATAGGAATTGTAACATCAGGTGTTTGGCAAGATGGTGCTTCAAATATAAGTACATTTTATACATCATCAACACAATACACAAATACTGGAGATTATAATATTGATATTTATAGATATAATCCAGCTAATAATGTTTCTGCTTCAGTTCAATTTGGTGTAGTTTACGGTCATAAAGAAGGTAGTGGTTCTTTGGGTACAAAAGGTGCTACAGGGGATAGAACGACAGCTGCTATATTTGGACAGTTTAATAGTCTTATTAATCCACCCGAAACTACAGCTTTTACTTTTCAAAATAATACAACAGCAAAACAAGTTTATGGTATAGTACTTAATAGAGCTAGAATGCGAGAAGCTATTGAGCCTGGTGGTTGGGAAGTACATTTAAGTGCTAGTGCTGGTGGGGCTATAAAATTAATTGATGATTCGTCCACAAATAAAGGTGGTAATACAAATCAAAGAAATTTTGCTCCCGAATATAATGTTGTTAGTGGAACATTGGTTGGTGGTGTTACAATAAATACAGCAGCTTCAGCTGAAGATTCTACTATGGGTTCTTATGGAACTTTTTATCCTAATCTTGGAGTTATAATATTAAATCCAGAAAGATTAAGTGGAGCTCCTCTTGGTTTATTAACAGCTAGTGGTTCAAATACTGATAGTAGAAATAATAAATTAATGTATAATGCTATTACAACTGGTAAATATTTTCAGATGAAAAGAAAAGAAGAAATTACTTCTACACATTATTTTGTCAGAGCAACAGCAAATGAATTTAATGCAACTACTAATGAAACTTTTTATACAGAATCTATATCTGGTGTTAAACAAGTTATTGCTGGGTTAGCTAGTGATCCAAAAACTTATATTACAACTGTAGGTTTGTATAATTCTGATACCGAATTATTAGCTATAGCTAAATTAAGTAGACCAATATTAAAATCAACATCGAGAGAAGCCTTAATAAAAGTAAAACTCGATTTCTAATAAGGTTCTAAAATGTCTTTCAAGAATCTTGAACCAGAAGATATCTTAATCTCATCATTTGAGGTTCACAAAACTTTTACTATAACAAATGTAGATAGTGGCAGTGGAGTTTATGCACTGCCAATTACAAAAGGAACTGATGCTACTCAATATGGTTGGAGTACAGATGATACAGCATCTAAAACTATTTCAGCAAGTGTATTTTATAGTATTCCAAATTATTATGTTATTAATAATTTGTATTATCGTGATATAAAACAAATGGCAGGTAGAGTAGATTATATAGTTGGAACACCAAGTGGTATAGATCCAATTATAACTTATACAGAAACTAGAAATTTATATGATACGGCAAATACCCCTTCTCAGATGCCATTAAGAAGGCCATTTACAAGACAACTTCATCAAAGTGCAAGTATTATATCCATTCCGCAAGAATTATATGGTGAAACGATAAACATTGATTCTGTGAGATTAACTGACGATAGTGGTCCTTCAACTATTATTTTACAAGATGATGGATATGGTAATTTATATGATGTTGCTTTTAGTTCAAGTTATGCTAGTAAAACTCCAGAATCTAATATGAGTGGTAGTGTTGTTGGTAATATTTTTTATGATGATGGTTTGATTGTAATAACTGATACTGGTTCTTATTCAAATGTTGGTCTTGGTGAGGGCACAGACGGATTTAGTTTAACTTTTGATTCTACACAAACTATTTATGAACGTGAATATTCTTGTAGAATTGGTGAAAATGAATTTCAACATACTAATAATAGAAGTTTAAAAAGTGGATATAGTAGTAGTGTTGCATTTTTTGGTAATAAGTATACTGATGATTTCTATAAAAATTCTATCTATGACAAATATCCATATGATTTAACTGGATTTGCAACAGGATCATTTAAAAATGCTCAATATGAAATAGGAACTGAATTAATTGGTGAAGCTACACATTCAGATTTTGCTACTTATGTTACAACAATTGGATTATATAATAACTTTAATGAATTAATGGCAGTAGGTAAAACTGCAAAACCAATTAAAAATGATAAAGAAATGGCGTTATCTTTCGTGGTTAGATTTGATACTAATTAATATTTATAGTTATAGGAATAAAATAGGAGAAAACAGATGTTAAAGAAATTTGTACTGGGTCTATTATTGACCTCATCTTTGTTTGGACAAGATTTTTTATTAAACTTTTTTAAGTATTCCACAGCTTATGCAAGTTTTAGTTTAAATGCACCAAGATATCAAGATGATAAATTTTCCATAGTTGGTGGTTTATCCACAGGAGATTTAGTAGTTGAAAGGGACGAAAGGGAACTTGAAGCTGATTTTCAAAAAGCTTTTGGATTAAGAAAAATTGGTAGATTTAAATACGAACCAAAACGTGGTGTTAAAAATGCTGGTAATGGTGGAACTTGGTATGACGGTTCAGAACAAAATGCAAATGAAAATGCTACTCTTGGTCCTGTAAAAGGATGGGAGTATTTAATCAAATGGTCTCAAGGTCGTCAATGGGGTAATGAATATGTTAATCAAGAATATTGGTTAAGATACATTGGTGATTGGATGATTGCTAAAGTTGGTTGGACAGCGTTGGGATTAGAAGATATTAAATATGGACAAGGTGATTTAAGATTTAAATGGACACCACCAATATTAGATGATAATTTAAATATAAGTGTTGGATTCAAACATAGACAACATCCAGTATATGGATTTGACGCTATGGTATTAGATACAACTTGGTATCGCGGTTCTTGGTGGGATTTTGCTGAAGATGCTTTTAATGTTGATGATAATCAATGGACAGATCAAGCACACGTTGATGATAATGGTGAATGGATTAAAAATGAACTATTAGAATATAGGAATGGTGAATGGGTAAAAGTTGAAGGTGATGGTCCTTTCTGGCATGGTGATGGTGAAGCTTGGGGATATGATTGGTTGTGGAGAGATGAGGATGGTAGAATATTTGCTTATACAGATAGAGAGTATTTCTTATATCACTTTCCAGGAATGTTAGAAAATTATATTAATGGTGTAAAGAAAGATTTAGGATATCAAAAAGAAACATCATTAGTAATAGGAGCTGATTGGTATCATTATGCTGAGAATTGGTGGATACATGCTTGGGGTAATTGGTTGCCTTATCATTATGGACATGATAAATATTCATATCATAATGCAGCATCTTATCTAGACCATTTAGAAGATAATAAAGATCCACATAAATTTATGTATATGGAGCCAATGTGGATGAGTTGGAATGATTATGACTTTGGTGCTATATTTGGTGTTAAATTACAAGATAATTTAGGTGTATTTGCTGAAGGTAAATATCTTTATTATTGGGAAAGACCAGCTTATGACTTTAAATTTGGATTAAATTATCAGTTTGTAGGATTCTAAATGCCAAACAGAACTGCAAAAGATAGAAAACGTAAAAGACTACAACTTAATGAAAAGTGGAAAAAGGAAGGTAGAACTGCAATACAACATAAGAAATGGTTAAAGAAGAATAAAAATAAACCTTTAAATCCGTATGGGAGATAAAATGAAAAAATTACTTTTACTTTTATTAGTATTATTTTTTAGTTGTGAAGATGACAGAGTTGCATTACCAGTACAAGAATCTATTCGTATGTGGCTAGATGGTACTGAAATACCTGTGTATGATTATTATGAAAGTATAACTACTTATGGTGTTTCAACACACGCTCATGAAGCACACGAAGGTGATTGTAATCCTTCTTGTCCTTTACCTGAAGATATTAAGAAAATATTTGTAATCCACTTTCAAAAAGATGGTGGTAGAGTAACACCAGAAAAGGAACATTATGCTTTAATTTTTTATGACGTTAAAGCAGAAGATAATGCTGATTTAATTGATGAGGGAGTTTATATAAATCCATCATCAGAGTCTACAAAAGGGATTACATTAGAAATTGTGGGTGCATCAGATTATACAACTAATGCTCAAGGTATTATAGATAATAATGAGGATAACATTGTGGATGGTTTTGCAGAAGGAACTTTTTTTAATCCATATTCAAATGCTATGCAAAATGGTTTATTGATGTTTGAGAATGTTACGATAGGAACAGATACAGCAAATACATTTTACTCGGAGTATTACTAATGAACGGAGATATTAAAATAGGAAAATTACTTTGTGATGAAGATATAATCACAAAAAGACAATTGAATCAAGCTTTGCAAGCTCAAATTAAAGGCGATAAAAGGTCACTTGGTGAGATACTTGTTTCTAAAGGATTCTGTACACTTGATGATATAACAGAAGTTGTTATGAGAGCTGGTGATAAAAATGGTCATGAAGAACATCATGAAGAAATTGTTGAGAAGATAGAACCTAAAAAGGAAAATGAACCGATAGAATTAAGTGAAGAAAAAGTGATGGGCACAAAATTTACAATGTCAGTTCAGACTATAGTCGCACTTGCAACTGTTATTGCTTCTGCTGTTGGTGTGTATTATATGTTGTTAGGAGAAATAGAAGAAGCAAAAGAATTACCTAATTTAGAAAGTTTATATGAAAATGAATATCCATCAAGACCTGAAGGACATAACTGGCCACGTTCTTATGAACAATATAAAACACAAGTTGGTTCACTTCAAGAAGATATGGATGATGTTTATGATACATTAGATGAGTATGAAGAAATTATAAAAGAATTGAGAAAAGACATCAAAGACCTTGAAAGAAGAAAGAGAGATAAATAGGAGATAAGTTATGAGATACTTAATTGGATTAATATTTTTCTTATCAACACTAACTGCTCAGGTTACTGATAAGAATTTTAAAGATAAAGCAGGAAGTGGTTTCGTAGTCGTAAAATTCACTTCCGAATGGCAAGAACAAGATTTAGACGAAAAGATTTTTAAAGGTGTTAAAGGATATGAAGATGCTATTATTATAGAAGCAAAAGATTCTGATACTAAAAAACTTTGTAAGAAATTAAGAATTAGAAATTTTCCATCAATAGCTTTATTTTTCGATGGTTCTAAAAAAGAAGTATGGAAAGCCGACATGGATGGGGAAGTGGATATTTCTACAAAAGATATAAAATCCGCCATCGATGATGTAAAAGCCGGAGATGTATTCTAATGGCAGATACTAAAACAGATCATAAATGTTCAGTATGTGATTGTAAAAAAGAATCTAAGAAAAATTCATTAGAATGGGCTACTGGTCCAGATCAATTACATGGTGGAGATGGATTACCAGATTGGATGCAATTTACTATTACTATTGGTATGTTTGGTGTATTATGGTGGGTGTTGCATTTATTATTTCATCCAACATTAAATTTAGATGAGGTTCATAGAGATTTATTAAATATATTATTAGGTACATTTATTGCCACTTTTGGTAAAACAATAGATTTTTGGTTTAGACATTCTAAGAAAAAAGAAAAATAATGAACATCGCTACAATTGCGGGACATTTAGCATTTGGATTGATTGCTTTTTCATTTCTCGTAAAAGATATATTATATCTTAGACTTCTTAGTATAATAGCAAGTTTATTTTCAGTATTTTATAATTTTTATATTCCAGCTGAACCTATGTGGTTACCTATTGGTTGGAATTTTGTTTTTGTAGCTTTTAATCTTTACCACATAGCGGTTATAATTTATGAAAAACGACCTGTACATATGAGTCCAAAACACAAAGAGTTATATGAAACAATGTTTAAGGATATGACACCTGTAGAATTTTTGAAGATAACTAAAATTGCCGATTGGGTACATTTTAAATCAGGTGAAATTATTACACAACAAAAACATAAAGTTCCAGATTTAAATTTAATTTATAATGGTACAGTAGATGTAGCCGTAGATGGTAAAAAAGTAGCAGAATTAAAGGATGGGCAATTTGTAGGTGAGATGTCATTCCTTACAGAACAACCAGCAACTGCAACTTGTGTAGTAAAACACGATTCAGAAGTTTTAGTATGGAAACAAGAACAGTTTAAAGAGTTATTAAAAAGAAACCCATCGTTATATTTTACAATCCAATCTTTATTAAGTGCTCAAGTATCAAGTGCACTAGTTAGTAGTAGTAAGAGAAAATAGAATATCTATATATTTATATGTAAGTACTGGGTGGAATAAAATTTTAAAGAAACATCATAAAAACGATGGGAGTTAATAATGAAAATAACACAAAAACGAATAAAAGAAATAATTCGGGAAGAAATACAAAGCATTAAGAGTGAAGGTAGGAAAGGTCGCAGACTTAGTGATGATATTAAAACATTCAAAAAAGAATACACCGTTAAATCTGGTAAATTGAAGGAAAAAGCATCAAAACTTCATGAAAGACAACAGATAATGAAAGCGGTAAGTATGATTAATGATTCTATTATGAAAATGATAGGTGAATTAAATAAATTACCTGTAACTGATGCTTTGGAAAATGTTAAGAAATCTCATGCAAGTAAATATATTAGAGCTATTGAAACTTTGAAAGGTATTTGTGATCACAATACTGGGTGGCTTAAGGAGAATCAGTAATGATTAAACTAAGACGGTTGATTAAAGAATCGACTTGGGATAGAAAATTTGGTGAACCACTTCCTACTTTAGAAGATACAATGAATCAGTATAATGGTGAAGTATTAACAGAAAAGAAAGAACTTGGTGGAGCTCTTATTAATAAAATTGAAAGATTAACTGATGTAAATAATCACAATGAAGCTAGGCTTGTACTTGCTAAAGAAATGAAGTTAAGAATTCTTGTTAAGGGGTATGAGTCTTTGATAGTATTACATACTATATTTAATCAAATGAATGAGTTGATGCATGCTAGACATAAATTAGATAAGACATTATTTGCACAAGCAAAAAGAGTATATAGTGATTATGACCAAATATATAGTGCATTCTAATGATTAAATTAAAAGATTTATTATCTGAAGGTGAAAAGTTAACAGACGCCGATATTAAAATCGGTGATTCTTATTATAGTGCAGCTGCAGGTAATGATCCGTGGAGTTTTGTATATGGTAAATCTCATTATGGTGGATGGCAAACAATAGATTGGAATGATAAACCAAATTATGGTGCTCCATTTTTTTCGGGTGTAGGTAGTGGTCCTGCAGATGGTGTAAATGATTGGGGTAGAAAGAAGAAAAAGAAAGTATCATCTAGTGTGAAAAAAATGATGATTAAAACATTACAAGATGCTATTAAATCAAAACACCCTAAAGGTTCAGAAGAAACAGAAGTTTTAGTATCTAACGGTTTAAGATTATCTAATGTATTGAGTTGGGTTAAAAGATTATAAAAATTAACAAATGGAGAAATAATATGAAAAATATATTGAAATATATTCTTTCTTTAGCAATACTATTTGGTGTAGTTCCTATGAATGGACAAGAGGCAGTAACTCAGACTTGTAATACAACAGAAGTTAAAGAGTGTTGTCAAGTAATTCTATCAGATAGTGAAGATGTGAAGAAGAAGAAAAAGAAGAAGAAAAAGAAAGGTGAAAAAGCCGGAAAAGGAAAGAAGAAGAAAAAAGGTTTCTTTTCCAAAGTCTTTGGAGCAAAATAATTATCGAAAAATAAAATGATTAAGTTAAAATCATTATTTATAGAAGCAACAATCGCTTGTGGTGAATGTCTTTCTTATGCTTGGAAGATGGGAATTATGAACCAAGATAATAAACAAGCAAATAAGAAGATGAAAATTGCATATGGAACGGTACAGAATAAATGGATTTCTAAAGGAAAACGATATAAACACGCTTGGGTTGAAGATGGTAATTTAGTTAAAGATTGGCAAACTATGGAAGCCGGTTCAAGTAAATATGCTGGAAAAGGTTGGCCAAGAAGAGAATATTATAAAACTTGGAATCCAAAGGTAGATAAAAAATTTACACCAGCTGAAGTAGCACACAATTGGAAAACAAAGAAAACTATAATGGGTTGGGATTGGTAATGATAAAATTAAAAGATTTATTATTTGAACAATGGACTAAAAGGATGGGAAAACCTTTAAGTAAAAGTGAGATTTCTGCACTTAAAAAGAAATTAAAAGCACCTGTATCTCGTGACCCAAAAAAAGGTGGTGTGGTAATTCCACCTAAACTAAGTGATAGAGAAAAACATCATATAATATTTGTGATGTTGAAAAAGACAAGAGATAAAAATGCAAAAAAAGGTTTAAAAGGTGTACAGAAACATTGGTCTAAAATGTCTAAAGCAGAAAGAATGCATTTAGATAGACTTGCACGTGGTGAAGGTACAAGTGGTTCGAGAGAAATGAAATGATTAAATTAAAAAAATTACTTATAAAAGAGGCGGCAGGTGGTGATACAAAAGAATTTATTAAAACTCTTCGAAATGTAAAAAGTTCATTGGGGGTTTTTGAAAGAGGACTTGATTTATACAGGTCTAAAAAAGATCGTTCTATTGAAGATGATTATTGGTGGGTACATAAGACTGCTATGAATAGTTTAGAAGCTGGTATTAAAAAGTTACAAAAGATTTATTGGAAAAAAAGTAAAGATTATCAGAAAAAATATAAAAGATAAAAAATGATTAAATTAAAAGATTTGATATTTGAACGAGATGAAAACGATACTAAAGATAGTGGTGGAATTTTATACCATTATGATGATCAAGTATTATTGTGTTTAAGTGCTGGTTCTGGAAAATGGAATGTTCCTAAAGGACATATGATGATTGGTGAAGAACCATTAGAAGGAGCAATTAGAGAATTCAAAGAAGAAACTCAAATAGTATTAAATGGTATTCCAGAATTATCACAAACATATAAAAAAGATAATGGTGGAACATTTTATTTATATACTTTTAAGGGTGAAAAAAGATTTGTGCCTCATTTAGATCACGAACATATTGATTGGGGATATTTTAATAAGGGTAGTTTACCAGAGCCAATAGATGATTGGGTTAAGGAAACTATAGAAAATGATTAAATTAAAAGACATACTTGAAGGAAGTGTAACTGGTAATATTAAAGGTGTCAAAGGATATACTGCTTTTATTAAACCTTCTCAATGGAATTCAAAAAAGAAATCATTAGAAAAATCTGTTTCTAAAACAACTGGTTATATTATGGTCGGTAGTAAGGAATTAGTTAAACCTGATGATGAAACTTATAGAAGTTGGAAAAGACCAGCAATGATGAAGATGAAACCTTTATTAGAAAGAGTTGATTATCATGAAAGTGCTACTGCGTTAGTAAAGTCATATGGATTGAAATCTAAAGTAAAAATTGGAACTGGTAAACAATTTGGTGAATATATTCCTGAAACTGATACAATAGCTTTAAGACCATCATATAAATCAGCTAAAGCATTTCTTATGACTGTATTGCATGAAATAAAACACGCATTGGATGCTAAGAGATTAGGTATTAAAAAATATATAAAGAAATATACTCAAGCTGGTACAATGGCTAATTATGATGGGTTAGATCCACATGATGACAATAAATGGGAAGAAAAAGCGGAGAAGTTTGCAAAAAAAGAATTACATAAATGGTTGTAAAAAATAAAATGTAATTTGAGTTTTTCTCTTAATAATTATAATAGGATGTTTTAATTTCCAAAGAAAAGAATAATATATACATGAAACCACGTTCAGCTAAGAATAAAGGTAAACGGTTACAGAATAAAGTCAGAGACTTAATATTAGAAAAATTTAATATATTAGAAGAAGATGATGTTCGTTCTATTACTATGGGAGATAGTGGTGAGGATATTTTATTGTCACCCGCAGCTCGTAGATTGTTTCCATTTAGTGTAGAATGTAAAAATCAAGAAAAACTTAATATATGGGGAGCATTAGAACAAGCTGAAGAAAATAGTGATAATCATACACCTTTGGTTATATTTAAAAGAAACAGAACAAAGACATATGCTGTTTTAGAATTTGATAAGTTGTTGGAATTACTGAATGAATAAAATAGTTAATTTACTTAATAGAGTATTAAACTCTAATGGAACAAAACTTAAAAAGTTGAATGAATATATGTATTGGTCACCTTTTGTTTCACATCATAAACCCAAATTACAAATTAATATTCAAAATGGTAAATGGCATTGTTGGGTGTCTAATGTAGGTGGACGTAATTTATTTCAGTTATTGAAAAAGATAGGAGCATCTAAACAACATTTTGATGAATTGAGAGAATTAGTAGATGATATTCCACGTTATAAATCAGAAAGTAAGGAAGTGGGGAAAAAAGTATTATTACCAAAAGAATTTAAACCACTTAAAAATGGTGGTGATGGTATTGTAAGACGACATGCATTAACTTATTTACACAATAGAGGAATTGATGATAGTGACATTTTAAAATATAATATCGGTTATTGTGATGAAGGATTTTATAGTAACAGAGTTATTATACCAAGTTATGATTCTGAAGGTCAACTAAATTTTTTCGTAGGTAGAGATTTTTATAATAGTATAATGAAATATCGTAATTCAACAACTACAAAAGATATAATCGGATTTGATTTATTTGTTAATTGGGATGAACCAATTATATTATGTGAGGGTGTATTTGATGCAATGTCTTTTAAAAGGAATGCTATACCTTTATTTGGAAAAAATGTAATGTCATGTTTACAGAAAAAAATAATTGAATCTAAGGTTAATACTATATATTTAGCTTTAGATAATGATGCGTTGCAAGACGCAGTAAAAATTTCAGAGAATTTTATTAATAATGGTATAGATGTTAGAATGATGAAATTAAAAGAAAAAGACCCAAATGAAATTGGTTTTAAAAGTTTGTTATATTTAATACAAAGAACACAAACAACGAGGTTTTCAGATTTAATGAAAATAAAATTGAATGGTACAACAAAAAAACATATGGAAATATTATGATGAGTGGAAAGTTCATATTACCAACTCTGAACTTATGGAAAGTGTATGCCAAACTTTTAATTTTATGAATCAATTAGATGAGTGTACTAAATATTATCAAGGTGATATGATTAATCCAATAGCATGGGATATAATAGTACCAGATAAATTTATAAATGATGTTAAAAAACATATTAAGGATTTTGTTTGATTGAAACAAATGTTGTAAAAGTTCCATTTCGTAAGCTAAAACACATTCACCACATATCGGATATCCAAATCCGAAATCTTAAACGACATAAAGAATATGAACAGGTTTTTGAAAGAACTTATGCAGAAGTACGGAAAAATAAAGATAATGCGGTAGCATATATTGGTGGTGATATTGCTCACTCTAAAACAGATATGTCTCCAGAATTGGTTGACCAATTATCAAGGTTATTTAAAAATCTGGCAGATATATGTCCTACTATTATCATTGCTGGTAATCACGATTGTAATTTAAATAATCGTTCTCGTCTTGATGTTCTGACACCAATCGTGAATAATCTTAATCATCCCAATTTACATTATTTAAAAGATACTGGTGTATATAAATGTGCAGATGTATCATTTGTAGTATGGGATGTTTGGGATAAGAAAAAAGATTATATAAAAGCTAAAGATGTAGAAGGTGAAACTAAAATAGTTTTGTTTCATGGTACAGTAGATAAATGTCAAACCGATTTAGGATTTAGATTACCATCTGATGTAAAGATTACTCAATTCAAAGGTTATGATATGGGGTTATTGGGTGATATTCATAAACGACAACATTTGAATAAAGATGAAACTATTTCTTATTGTGGTTCTTTAGTTCAACAAAATCATGGTGAAGGATTAGACCACGGCTATTTACTATGGGATGTTATAAATAGAAAATCAGAATATATAGATATACCAAATGATTATGGTTATTATACGTTAGATATAGATAAAGGTGTAGTACCAAATATTGATGATATGCCAAAAAAGGCTAGATTACGAGTAAGAGTTTCTAATACGTCTGCAACAGAATTGAAAAAAGCTCTTGCAATTATTCATAATAAATATGGTATAGAAGAAATGTCGGTTACGAGAACTGATGCGTTATATAATACAGATAGAATTAGAAACAAAGCTATACAGATAGGTGATATAAGTAATACTGATGTTCAATATCAATTAATAGTAGATTATTTGAATGCTAATCATATTGTAGATGATGAAACATTACTTAAAATAAAAAATATTAATGAATCTTTAAATCAAGATTTACCAGAAGAAGAAGTATATAGAAATGTTAATTGGAAATTGAAAACATTTGAGTTTTCTAATATGTTTAGTTATGGTGAGAATAATGAGGTAAATTTTACAAAACTTAATGGAATAGTTGGAATGTTTGCTCCAAATGCGGCTGGTAAATCTTCTTTATTAGATGCGTTGTCTTTTTGTTTATTCGATACTTGTAGTAGGGCCTTTAAAGCAGAAAATGTTCTTAATAATAAAAAAAGAGAGTTTTTTTGTAAAGTAAATTTCGAAATAGATAATCAAGATTATTTTATTGAGAGAGTTGCCAAAAAACAAAGAAAAGGTAATGTTAAGGTTGATGTTGATTTTTATACCATTGATGATCTTGGTGAAAAAATTTCTATGAATGGAGATCAAAGGAGAAGTACTGATGCTAACATACGAAAAGTAATTGGTTCTTATGATGATTTTATTCTAACTGCATTATCTTCACAAATAAAAAATTCTGTATTCATTGAAAAAACTCAAAAGGAAAAGAAAACACTTCTTGCTCAATTTATGGGTTTGGAAATATTTGATAAGTTATGGACTACAGCATCTGATGAAATAAAAGATGTATCAGCAGTACTTAAAAATTTCAAAGATAATGATTGGGAAAGAGAATTATCAGAAATAAAAGAATATAAAAAACAATTTAAAGAAACTAATAAACAATTAGTTAAAGAGCGTAAAGAAGTACAATCTAAAAAGAAATTAATTGAAACTAATATTATATCTTTATCAAAAAAATTAAGACAAACTGATAAATCTGTTGAGGATATAGATAAATTAAAAGAAAATAAAAATGTATTATTTGATACTTTGAGTAATATTGATACTGAACTTGGTGAAGTTGATATGAGAGTTGAAAAGGCAAGTTTATTGTATACAGAATTAAGTATAAAAATACAAAGTCATAAGAATGAAAAAACTGAAGAAAAATTTGTCGAGTTAGAAAATTTAGAGAATAATAAAAAAGAACTTGATATAGATTTAGATAAGATGAAAATAGAAGTTCGTTCCAAATTAGATAAAATAGAAAAACTTGGCAATTTAGAATGGGACGATAATTGTGAATATTGTATGAGTAATCCTTTTACATTAGATGCTATAGAAACCAAGAAAAAATTAGAAGTTGATAAGGATGTGGTTAAAGATTATTTGGTTAAGTTAGATGATTTAACTGAAAAGATAAATAGTTTGTATCATGCACGTGAACGAAAATCAGATTTAGATGATCTTGTAAATAAATTACAAAAAATATCAACTTTGAAAAATGAATTAAATAGTAAAAATATTTTGATGGACGAAAAGAAAAAAAATATATTACATCAATTGAGTTCAGTAGAAGAAAAGATTATAAAGTATTATGAACAAGAAAAAGATATTGTTTATAATCAACAAATAGAAAATGAGATAGATAAATTACAAAATAATAATGATGATTTAGATTATCAAGTTGATATATTAACTCAAAAATTAACTACTTTACATGGTGAGATACAAGTATTGGAAACTAATCGTAAAAATATATTGAATAATATAAAAAAGGTTGAAGAGTTAGAGAGTAAGTATCATGCATATCAATATTATCTTGATGCTGTAAAACGTGATGGTGTTCCATATGAATTAATTACAAAGGCACTTCCAGCTATTGAAGGTGAGGTAAATAATATTCTTGCTCAATTAGTGGATTTTCAGATGTTATTTGAAATGGATGGAAAAAATATTAACAATTACATTGTATATGATGATGATAATGTATGGCCTCTTGAGTTAAGTAGTGGTATGGAACGATTTATTAGTTCGTTAGCAATTAGAGTTGGATTAATTAATGTATCTAATTTACCACGAAGTAATTTCTTAGCTATTGATGAAGGTTGGGGAACTATGGATAGTGATAATATTAATTCAGTATATAGTTTATTTCAATATTTGAAAACACAATTTCAGTTTGCTTTGATTGTATCTCA
>Ga0209128_1000867_pt1 | contig 21414 bp, 18 predicted proteins | sample ETNvirnome_6_100_FD_184072 | JGI IMG/M metagenome (GOLD analysis project Ga0209128, IMG submission 184072) | Marine viral communities from the Pacific Ocean - ETNP_6_100 (SPAdes) (version 2) | ecosystem: Environmental > Aquatic > Marine > Oceanic | place: Pacific Ocean | collected 2013-06-19 | reverse complement strand
GCAGAAATGAGGTTTTAGGTGTTTTGTTGTTTAGATACAACAGATATGAGTTTGTCCAAGTACCACCGGGCCTTCTTTAGATCCTCGACTGGTTTGCCCTTGTGTGGAAACCTCAGAAGATACTTCAAGATGTTCCCGAGCAAGTACCCGACAAAACCCTGGTCCCCGGACCGCTTTCCACCAGTCACCAATTCAATGACATCGATCGCTTCCATTCCACCTTTCTTATAATGCGGTGGATGATTCACCATGTCCTCAGACATATTCCCTCACAAAAATGGGTGTTTGTTTTCCAACATAAGCACCCACTACATTAAATTCCATGTGTTCGACCGCATCTTCAAGGCTCATGTCTCGTGTAAGCACCTGAAGGCAGTGATCGTAACTGTAAACGGCCCGTGGTGGACCCCATTCGTTTGAAACACCCACAAACGCTTCTTCAAAGCCGTCTGCAACCAACATAACCTCGCCCGTGTCTTCTAAAAACTCGGCCCAGTCCGCCAGTTTTTTTGGTCCAATACCGATAATGTTCCTTATCTTTGACATTGTATTATTTTAACGCCTAGCACAATCAAAGCAACACTTACCACTGCCTGCAATCCGGCGAACCAAACATTCAAAGAAAACCAGTTGTTGAAAAACCCAAGCAAAAACAATAGATAAAGGTCGCTTTTAAAGACCAGGGTCGCTAGATCAAGGAAAACACACCCAAAAACAACGGAAACAACACCAACCAGATTATTCATATAGGAAGTATATGCATTAGTCTTATAATGTCAAGGAAGGGTGCCCCTTTTTTGACGTCGTTTTAGGAGGGAACCAATGGCAACGTCAAAATATCGTTCAGGGGCGGAAACGTCATTCAATTCCACTGGTAGTCCATCATTTGTCCGCACATACTTAAGAGAAGCGCGACACGGACAAATTCAACGAGTTGGACCAACCCGCTATGAAATACGCGCTTCCAAGTAATCGTTCTTCGCATCAAGGTGCGCTTCCATGGAATCACCGTTCTTTGAGAAGTCCTTTGCTATATAGCGAAGCAACTGTTCCTCAATAGAAATATCCCGGGCCAAAGAAGCCGTCCTTAACTTGTTAAAGTCTTCCGCTTTTAACGATAGTCTTATTATTTGTGAGGGTTTTAACATCATGTCCCATACTTTAACCCAAAAAGAACAAAGATGTCAATCAAAATAACCCTCTTCCCAACTGTCAATCATGGCATCGATGTTTGCCGGACCCTCTTTCTGCCGCAAACGTTTCCACTCTCTTTTAATGAGTCGTCGAACAAAATCACTTGAACCGCGCCAGTCGTTGCGTGCCATAATCTCCAGGTTTCTTTTCTCAATGGCCGTCAGACGTATATTAATTTGCGTGTCTTTCTTCGCGTTTTGTCGTGGCGTTCTCTGCTTAACTACGTGAACCATTTTTTAACCTCCCCCAAAACCTCGTTGGAGATACTGATCTTTTTCTTTAAGGCTTCGAGTATTTTCTCATCTACTGTATTCTCGCACACTAAATCAATGTATGTGCAGCTTTTGTCTTGACCGATTCGGTGTATTCTATCCTCTGCCTGTATGCGCAACTCCAAGTCATAGCTGTTGGAAAAGAAGATCATGTGACTGGCGGCGGTCAGGGTCAGTCCCCGGCCCCCGGTATGTGGATTGGAGACAAAGAAACGCAAGGGGTGGTCCGGATCCTGAAAGTTATCAAGGATGTCTTCCCTGTCTCTCTGCGGAGTCTTACCATAATAAGAAGCCACGCTGTCATCGCCATAAACCTCGGCTATTTTTCTAACCAACTGCTCTATATCCGTTTGAAACACCGCGAAAATTACAGCTTTGCCACTGATTTCTTCCAAGACATTCAACGTCTCACCTATCCGGTTGTTCTTGAGCACCTGGACTTCCCCCGAAGGAGAACGCAGACTGCCCGCAACGATCTGCTGCAACCGCATCAGTTGAGTCAAGACCGTTTGAGTGGTGTAGACCTCATCGGATAAAACCATCAACGCTTCTTTCTTCATTTGAGTGTATGCTTTTTTCTGTTCGTCACTCAACTCAATGCTTCTTTGCATGTAGACTTTCTCCGGTAAATCAAGGCACTTGTCCTTGGTCCACCGTGCGGAAAACTCTTTCAACATGCCTTGAAGCTCATCCATTCGGTGATATCCCACGACTTCTTGAAAGCTGTTGTGACCCATCCGGCGCATTCTCGTGATCGCGTACCTTGCTTTAAATGCGTAATAACTTTTGAACCCCAAGAGCAGTGGATTTAAAAAGGCACACTGTGCGTATAGATCAAGCGGTGTTTTTGTCACCGGAAAACCCGTCAGTATTCTTTTATAAGGGGCCTCTCTTGAAAGACCCAATAAACTTTTTGTTCGCTTGGCCTGTGGATTTTTAATGAGCGTGCTTTCATCCACAGCGATCATGGTTTCGTGGTTTAAAACAAACGCTCGCGCAAATTTTAACCCTTTTTCCGTGGAAAACGCCTCAACATTCATGGTCAATATTTCTAATCGGTCCGAGTGTTCTTCTAAAACAAGCTCGGAATACTCCTGTTGCCACTTCTTTGTATGGTTGGGCTGCCACACCACAACTTTCTTATCAATTCGATCCGGCAAATGCTTGGGAATCTCGTTCTTGTCCCAGTTTCTTAAGTTGCCTTTCGGTGTTATAATCAGCAGCGCATTTATTTTGTCGGCCTCGAAAAGCAATGCGGCATTGTCCAACAGAACTTTTGATTTACCGAGGCCCATCTCTAAAAAGAGAGCAAATTCTTTGCGATAGGCACAACGCGCCAAAGTTTTTTCTTGGTGCTTGTACGGCACCGTTTGATACTCGTAGTTTTTCATTCTTATATTATCCTTTATATTATATAACAATTCTTTATATTGTTTTTTATGGTTGACAATAAAAGTATATATAGTCTATACTGCTCTTGCAACTTGAAAAAGATAAAGCGTTGCACAAAGAAAAAACAGAACAAAAGGACAACAATGAGCGAAGAACAACCATCACTATTCATCATCTACGTGACCGTAGGCGACACACATTCACACACACCACACACAACCGCGATAGGCATGTTCGAAACAACAGAGCAGGCCGAGACTTTCATAGACAACCGATTTGAAGGCGACCCTTGTATCTGCGAAGTGGTGCCTTTAAACATCATCCACACAAACTAGGGGGAAACAATGAAAGAAGAACAACAAAGACGAGAAGCTCATAGCAACCTTTGGAACAGCATCGAAGAAGCAGTCAACGATGCCGTGAATATTTTGGGCGCAGCACACGTAACATCCGCGGGAATCCAGTATTTCACAATGATCGCAAAAGAAATGGCCCCCGATAAAGAAGAGGCACTAGAGCTCATTAACCTCACCGTTAATGACACAATGGAAGGCGACGCTAGGGCGGAGGTTATAGAATATGACTACCACTAAAAAACAAGACAACCTCGTTGATTTATTTGAACAATCCGTTGAAAAGAAAGTTACGCAGATCAGTGACAAAGGTTTAAAGTCTTTGTCGCAAGACATGAACACAATGCTTGAGATCGGAGGCCAAATTGGTAATACCGAAGAAGCGTTGAAGCGATTAAAGGAACAGTACCGACAGTACAGCGAGGAAAAGATACCTCAAAGAATGCAGGAAATGGGAATCAGCGACCTTCGCATGGACGACGGCTCTCGTATTTCTGTTGATCCTTTCTACTCTGCAAGAATCACGGAGAAGAACCGTGCAGAAGCTCACGACTGGCTAAGAAGCAACGGCTTGGGTGATCTTATAAAAAACACAGTGAGCGTAAACTTTGCTACAGGCGAAGATGAAATCGCTCAAGATACAATGGACGCCCTGGAAAAACAGGGACTTATGCCTACGCAAAAAGAGGCTGTCCACCCATCTACTCTCAAAGCCGCTGTAAAGGGGCTTATTGAAAGTGGCGAAACCGCGTTCGACAGCGGTACACAGAAAGTATTTTCTGTTTACACAGGACAACGCACAAAAATAATAAAAGGCTAATAATATAAGGATGAAGAAAAATGGCTAATAAGAAAGCGAATGGTAGTAGCTCTACCAAAGGGACCGACCTTACCGCATTGTTTGAAAAACATGCAGGCGAAGGGCACGGACAAGTAGGCGCAGAAGATTTAATTACTCCGCGCATACAAATCATACAGGCACTGTCTCCTATTTTACAAAAATCTAAGCCTGAGTATCATGCCGATGCCAGTGCCGGAGATTTTTTGTTTACCGGAAACAGTTCCATCATTGACGGAGAGGAAGGATTTTTATTCCAACCTTGTTGGTATGATCGAAACTATGTTGAGTGGAACCTCAGAGAAAGCGGCGGCGGCCTTGTTGCTGTTCACCCTGCTGACACAGATCTAATCTACAAAGCAGAACGGGACGCACAATACCGAGACATCGTTACACACAACGACGGCCGAAGAACTCAGTTGGTAAACACTGGAAACCACTACGGGTTTCTTCATGCAAACGACACAACGTATCGTTGCGTGATTAATCTGTCCGGTTCTCAGTTGAAACACTCGAGAGCATGGAACAACATGGTCGTGACTCAGGTAGCAAAAGGAAAGAAAGGCACATTTAATCCCCCTGCCTTTGCTCAACTGTATCGCGTGTGCACCAAAGAAGAATCCAACGATAAGGGTTCTTGGTATGGGTTCAATGTTGCGATGGAAACATTTGTTTCTGACAAGGAACAGTTTTCCAGTGGGCAGGACTTTGCAAACTTCTGTGAAGAAGGCGGCATGGCTGCACTGAGCAAACCATCAACCAACAAGAAAGCAATTGAAAACCAATCTGAAAACAAAGAAGACTGGGAGTAACTGCTAGCGCAAGGGTCTCTCTATACCTATGGTAAACCCCCAGAGAGGCCCTTGTCAGCGAAGGGGCGTAAGTGAAGGAATTAGCACTAGAGTTTATGGAAACTTTTGCCGGACTAGATAGAGCCTACGGCATCTATGAAATCCACGGCACCAAAGAGACAGCAAAAGGCACGAAGAAAGACGGCAGAGGCCGGACTTTACAAGAGCAACTGTCCCTGGTCCACTGGCAGAAGCACCTAGAAGGAGAAGCATCAATCGGGATTATTCCAATCACTGACGATGAAACCTGTCAATGGGGTTGCATAGACGTTGACGAATATCCGGTTGACACCGACCACCTACAAAAATTAATCAAAGACATGTCACTGCCCTTGGTCCCCTGTATGACTAAATCGGGCGGAGTGCATTTGTTCTTGTTCACACAAAAGCCGGTGTCCGCATACAAATTTAAAACCAAACTCGAAGAGATTGCCGCCGCCATGGGAAGAACGGGAGACGAAATATTTCCCAAGCAGTATCAATGGAGCAGGCAGGTAGAAAGACACAAGCAAACAGGAAACTGGTTGAACATGCCTTATTTTGGTGGAACAGACACCACGCGTTATGGACTGAACAAAGACGGAGGAACACTGTCTCCGGAAGAATTTATTCAAGAGGTCAAGAACAAAGCGGTCAGTGAGGCCGCCCTTGACAAAATTAAACCAATAAAGAAAAGCCGAAAAACAAACCGGGAGGGTCCTACCGATACCTTTTGGGATCATGCACCGCCGTGTTTGGTACACATGAAGCTAAACGGGATACCTGAAGGCACCCGCAACGACGCTCTTTTCTCTTACGGAGTCCTTTTTAGAAAGGTCTATCCGGAAAGCGATGAATGGCGCGACAAACTTCAGGAGGTAAACAAGACGGCGTGTCACAAGCCCCTGTCACACACTGAATTGAATACCTTGATGAATAGTTTGGAGAAATCCGACTATCTCTATAAGTGTACCACACCTCCTTTGGTAAACCATTGCCAAAGCGGAACATGCGTCACCAGAAGGTACGGTATTGAGGCGTCTGAAAAACAGATGTCTCTGTCAGGTCTGAGAAAATACCTGACGGATCCTCCTCTTTGGCACTTGGACATGGAAGGCAAGACCTTGGTCCTCGAAACACGGGAACTCCACAGCTTTACCTTGTTTCAACAAAAGTGCATGGATGTTTTGAACCAGTGCCCTCCCGACCTAAAGAAAAAAGATTGGGTAATAAAGCTCAACACACTTCTACAAAACGTACAAGAAATCGAAGTGCCACCGGACATGACAAAATCAGGGCTGTTGCAGGATGCAGTAATGGAGTTCTGTAAAAACACAGAGTCTTCTGCTCGAGTGGCCGTTGCCGCCGGAGCCGTTTACAGAAGTGAAGAAGAGGAACAGCATGAATGGTGGTTCCGTGGCAGAGACTTGGTTAAATACATTCGAGACTTTAAAGGAATGAAGGGCATTAAAGAAGCAGAGATATACTCTGAACTAAAAGTTTTGGGTGCATCCACTGCGGTTAAATACATTGATAAAAGCCTCGGCAATTCTTCTTTGTGGATTTTAAGCACCGATGACAACACTGCTCTCACAGTGAGCGCGGACGACTTTAAACTGAACAAGCCACAGAAGGATTGGGAAGATGGGTGATGTCGATAAGTTCTTTGGTCCTCCTGGCACCGGTAAAACAACCACGCTTCTAAGAAAGATAGAAGAGCACCTTGACCAAGGCGTTCTTCCCGACCGGATCGCTTTTATTTCTTTCTCTGTTAAAGCCGCAGAAGAAGGAAAGCACAGAGCACGAAGCCGTTTTGGTTTTGATAAGAACGACTTGAGTTATTTTTGTACAAGCCATGCGTTTTGTAAAAGAGCCATGGGAATCACTCGAGTCATGGAAGGACTGGACGTCAAAGAATTTTTAGAAACCTATAGTTTCCCTCTGACAAAACACTATCATGGGAATACTCGTAAGTCTTTAGAGTCCATGTTAGAAGATCCATACTTTCAAATTATAGAAAACGCCAAAGCCAATTGCAGGACGGTAAGCGTAGAGCGATTAAAGACTCCTGTTAAGCAAAGACAAAAGGTTGTTGCTCCTTTATTGGAAGCGATTGATAAAGCGTGGGCCCAATACAGAGAAGAACAAGGCATCTTTTCTTTTGCCGACATGATTAACGAGTTTATTAATAAGGGCCGTGTTCCCCCGTTAGAGGTTTTGATTGTAGACGAGGCTCAAGACTTGGCAGAATTGAACTGGCGTCTGATAGAAAAGCTCATGTCCGTGGTCCCCGTTTCTTACATCGCGGGCGACGATGACCAAGCCATCTACGAATGGAACGGTGCACGTCCGGATCGGTTCATTGGAATCGAAGGCAGGACCGTGGTCCTCGATCAGTCGTTCAGGGTTCCCAAACAAGTGCACAGAGTGGCCGAGAAGATTGCCGGACGGATCAGCAACCGACAAGCTAAAAAATATTTACCCAGAGAAGAGGAGGGACGACTGGAGAAAGTTCCTTCGGTGGACGTTTTGCCCATGGCAGAGGGAGAGTGGTTAATACTGGCCTCTTGCGACTACATGTTAAACGGAGACAGTGAGGGGTACAACATTCGCAGAAGAATGATAGACCGGGGCGTTCCTTTTTCACACAACGGGTTTCGATACATTCCTTTTCCAATGATTCAAGCCGTTGAAGCATGGAAAAAGTTTACAAAGAAGAAAGTAACCATTGAAGAACTGGAAACAATCTATCGTTATCTAACCAAGAACGAAGTCAAGAGAGGCTTTCTCTCTGCACCGAGTAAGGAGGAAAACAAGGAAAGAAAAGTAAGTAAGAAAGAAGTCGTAAACATTTTTGGACTAAAAGAAGAATGCTTGAAGCAGTCTTGGGAAGAGGTGTTTGCAAAAAGAATCAAAGAAGAAAAGAGAGCCTTCATTAAAAAAGCTACTAAAAACAAAGAAGATTTACACAGTGAACCGCGTGTTGCTTTATCGACAATACATAAAGCAAAGGGAGGGGAAGCGGACAACGTAGCAGTGTTGTTGGACCTGTCTCCGGCACAAAAGTTAAACGCTGCTTTGGATTCGGACAGCCTGCATCGACAGTTCTATGTTGCTGTGACTCGAGCCAGAGAAAATCTTTTCCTTATTAACGCACAAAACGAGAGTTTAAGATATGGCCTATAAAACATTTCAACCCCCAACAGAATGGACACCACCGGACATTTTTCCTACACAAAAGATATTAGACGCAAAAGAAATTGCAATCGATACCGAGACCAGAGACCCCTCTTTAAAAGAGAAAGGTCCAGGGTATGTTCGCGGTGACGGAGAGATCGTGGGAGTCTCCATTGCAATAGACGGCTATGCCGACTACTTTCCTTTTGCTCACGAAGCAGGGTTTAATTTTCCAAAGAAGAGAGTCTTGGAGTTTGTGCAAGACGTGTTGTCCGGAGACCAAGACAAAATCTTTCACAACGCCATGTACGACGTAGGCTGGCTAAAGAAGGAAGGCGTTGAAGTCAAAGGAAGAGTCATTGACACCATGGTTGTTGCACCTTTGGTCAACGAAAACATGTTTTGGTACACGCTTAACTCTTTGGGCATAGAGTATCTGCAAGAGGGCAAGTCCGAGGCTGAACTCAGACAAGCCGCAGAAGAGTGGGGCATTGATCCGAAAGCAGAAATGTGGCGTTTGCCTTCTTCTTATGTTGGCACCTATGCAACGCAAGATGCGGCACTGACACTTAAACTTTGGAACCATTTTAAAATACACTTGGAAGACCAAAACCTTTGGAACATTTTTAACCTAGAGACAGACCTATTCCCTGTTTTGTTTAACATGAAGATGACCGGAGTGCGTGTTGACTTGGAACGAGCAGAACAGTTGAAGAAACAACTGGTCCGGCAACAAAATAAACTGGTCAAAGAGGTTACGAAAGAAGCGGGAGTCAAAGAAGTAAGAGTTTGGGCGGCCAACTCTGTTGCAAAGGTTTTTGATTCTTGCAAGATTCCTTACAACCACACTGCCAAAGGTTCTCCAAGCTTTACCAAAGCATTTTTAGCAAACCAGGAGCACCCCGTTGCTAAAAAGATTATGAAAATCAGAGAGTTAGACAAGGCACACAGCACTTTCATTGATACGATTGTTAAGCACGCACACAATGGACGCATTCATGCAGACATTAGACAGCTTAAAGGAGAGACAGGAGGAACAGTGACCGGAAGATTGTCCATGTCAAACCCCAATTTACAACAGGTCCCGGCTAGAGATAAAGAACTTGGCCCAATGATTCGTTCTTTGTTCTTACCGGAGGAAGGAGAGAAGTGGTGCTCGGCTGATTTTTCTCAGCAAGAACCTAGAATACTGACACACTTTGCCTACCGTTCTCGTTACGAAGGAGTGGACCCCATTGCCGAAGCGTTCATAGCAGGAGAAGCAGACTTTCACCAAGAGGTTGCCAATCTTGCAGGGATTGATCGTAAGACAGCCAAGACCATAGGCCTTGGAATCATGTACGGCATGGGCAAAGGAAAGCTTGCCGATCAGTTGGGCGTTGATGTGGCAGAAGCCGGTGAGATTTTGATGCGTTTCAACACGTATGCACCCTTTGTTCGTCAAATGGCAGACACAGTAATGCGAAGCGCAACGACACGGGGCTACATTAAAACCCTGCTTGGACGACGTTGCCACTTTGATATGTGGGAACCGCGTCAGTATGGCACAGGTCGACCGATGAAATACAAAGAAGCCATGCACGAATACAACGGAGACATAAAACGTGCTTTCGTGTATAAAGCGTTGAACAAACTGATCCAGGGGTCAGCCGCGGACATGACAAAGAAAGCCATGTTAGACTGCTACAATGCGTCCTACACCCCCTTACTACAGGTACACGATGAACTTGTTTTTTCTGTGTCCAGTAAAGAAGAGGTAAAGGCCCTTACAGAGATCATGGAAAACGCAGTTAAGCTAGAGGTTCCCAACAAAGTTGATGCGGAAATTGGGAAGAATTGGGGGGACTCTATGTCCTAGAATGGAGTTGCTATTACTCTTATACTTTTATATAATCTAACAGAATCTATCATAAGGAGGTCCCATGGACACAACTAAATGGAAAAGCGTTGCTATACGCACAGACATAGTAAAAATAGCAGAGAAAATTTCAAAGAAAACGGAACGACCAAAGAGCTATGTTTTTGCCTATGCAATTAAACGTTTGGCCGATGATCTTGAGAAAGGCACCGCTCAATGAAGCACGAGATTCTTCTCTCTTCTCCCTACAAATACTCAGAACTTAGCCGCGAAACCGCGGAGAAGGGACGTGTTTATGTGACAGAGAAAGAAAAGTTATACTCTGTTACAACCATTCTTTCTAAAACTAAGCCGGAAAACGACAGCCTACAAAAATGGATTGAACGAGTGGGTCAAGAAGAAGCCGAGCGTATCCGCGATGAAGCGGCTGCTCGAGGCACCGAAATGCACGAGATCCTTGAAAGACAGTTAAAGGAAGGAAGCATTTGGGATTATTACCCCGAGACTCCGGAACAAAAGCGTGCCTACAAAATGGCCTGTACGATCATGGACCAAGGGTTTCCTTCAATTGACCAAGTATACGGCTGTGAAATTCACCTACACTACCCAGGAAAATATGCCGGCACTGCCGATGTCATTGGCAAGCACTTGGGGGAAGAAGCCATTATGGATTTCAAACAAACCAACACACCCAAAAGAAGAAGGCAATATGTTTGGGATTACTTTCAACAACTCGCTGCTTATGCCATGGCACACAACGAACTGTACGGTACAGAAATAAAGAAAGGCGTGATTATGATGTGCTCAGTTGATTGTTTTTATCAAGAATTTGTTTTGGAAGGCAGAGAATTTGAACGAGCCGCCGATGCTTGGAACACTCGACTAGAAAACTTTATTCAAAGTATTCAAACTCTTCCTCTCGAACAGACCGAGAATCAAAGTTAGCCGTAAGCGGAAGGTTTTTAAAATAATCATAAACAAACATGAAGTCGTCCATCGGAAAGAAACGATTGGACGGAAGTTCTTCTGCGCTTTCAATTGCTTCAGTGTTTTTATCAAAAACTTTTCTTAAACTATTCAAGGACTTACGATCTTTTAGTGGCAGGTTTTCACCGTTCTTAATCATTCGTGCTTGTTTTTTACTTAACCTCTCTTTTAACGTTGTATCAACCACGCCTTGTTTGGCACCTAATCTTTCCGCCGCTTCAAACAAAGAATAGAAATCTTGGTTAATAAAATAATTCGCTCGTTGCGACAACGTATAGGCTTCTAACAATTCTTCTGGAGTTACAGGACCCTTACTGTAAACCTTAGAAGTGAATATTTTTTCAGCGGAACTGATTTCTTTTTTCAAGTCTGTTACTGCAAAACCTAAACTAGATGTTGGGTTGACTCTACTTACCTTAATACCAAAGAAAGAGGCCATAGCGTCTTCAAACTCTTGCTTCGTTCCAAAACGATTATATGCTTTTTCTCCTTCTTGTGCTCCTCGATAAACTTTCTCACTAGCCGACCATACTCCAGGAGCTACACGATCCCACAAATAATCCAAATATTTTACTGCTCGATCCCCAACACCATCTAAAGGTCTTCCTTCGCCTTCCGTTTCGTTCCAAATAGGGTTGCCTGTGTTACTGTTTCTGTTTAATCGTAAATCATCCATTGCTTGAGCGTAAATAGAAAGTTCCATAAAAGGCTCTGAAAAACTTCCCATTGCTTTTGTAAGAGCAGAGATAACAATGTCTGCTTCTGAACGACCTTCGTTTGCTTTTTTTGTTGCTTCATTTAAAATTGTTGGTACAACACGGGCAAGATCGTCATAAACCATAATATAACTTCCGTCGATAAAATCAAAACCACCCCCTTCTTCTTCCGATTTTTTAACGATTGGAATTATTAAATTGTTTTGTGCCCAGTCTGGTAAGAATTTTCTTGCTGCCTCAATATCTTCTTCATCAACATCAGAGATGGCTTGCCCAATGGCTTGAGCCGCTGACCCTACTCCAAAAGAAGCCAAACCATAACCAGAAAGTCTTGCCATACCACGTTTTCTTATTTGTGAGTTGTCAGACTTCATTTCTTTTAAACCGGTTGTAAGTATGTTGGCAGAAGTACGAACAATCTCAGTTGGAAAAGCAATAAAGTTTCCAAAAATTGCAAGAGGCCCTGTTCTAAGAACGTCTGCAAACTTACCTACATAATCATAGTTCGGAATGGTCTGTCTAACATGGTATGCCGCAAGCTCTTTTTGCGCTTGTTCAAAACTTTGTCTGTTAATCGTACGCGATATACCAAGATCATTGGCGTGCGCAAGCAATTGATTAAAGTCAGCTTCTGTAGAAAAAGCTTTTTTAACTGCCTGTAGTTCAGATGCGTAAGCAACCACTTTCCAAAAATCATCTGCTGCGGTATAAGTAGCTTCTGCTCCCCGATATATTTGACGAAGCGGATTGGCAGTTGCAGCAACAAAGTCTCCTGGCCCTTCAAAAATTCCAGTGCTTGCCATTCTCCAAGAAGATAAAAGATCACCTAATCGTACAGACGTATTGATAACACCTAAGTCTAAAAGCTCTCTATACGTTTCTTGTGCTTTTTGTTTACTTGTTGTTGGCCTTCCTTGTGCATCCATACGTCCCTGAAACAACTCATTGCCTACAACGTCCATGGCTTGAGATAAGTTTCTAGCACCTAAAAAGTGGCCGTTGCCTAAAACAAAAAGCGCCGCACTTAAAAAGTTTCTAATTTGTGCCGGTGGACTTAAAACAATTTTACCCAATTGAACATACGCTTTTGGTGCAACAACAAAGTTTCTCCAAATGCTGTTGTTGTTCCAATTACTAGAATAATCATCGGCAAGGGCCAAAGTCTCCGCTATTTCTTTTGTTGTGTACATGCCTTCAAACGGGTTAAAACCATTGGATTTAACCTTGTAAGTCATACCCCCAGCTTTTCCAAGCCAATTGGGTGCAACCCCTTCCATCTGACCTCTGGAAACCTTAACAGGAGAAAACAATCTTTCTCCTGGCATTGCATTAAGAACAGCCAGTCGTTGCCAAAACCGATTGTTTTCAAGAACAGAAGACAACCTCGCTGTCGTTACAGCGGCGGCTTCTCCTGGATTAGTAACTTCCCCCATTAAAGCTCTTATTTGCGGAGCAATTCGTTTTCTTCTTTTAAGAAGTTGTCTGGTAGTATCAAGAACCGCTGTTTCTTCTTGTCCATCTTGTCTTTCGGCTCTTCCAAATATACCCCCTATTTCTGTTGCCTGATCTTCGCCAACAAAACCTTGCCCGATTAACCTTATCTCGTTTTCAACTTCTGCTGGTGTCTTTTTTCCGTCTCTTGATAGCAACTCTCTTACGTCTTGTACTTTTTGTCTCATTGCCATAGCAGATTTGGTAGGCATGACTCTGTTCCACCAACTTAAAGGATTGTACCCACCCTGCGCTTCAAATATTCTGTAAGAACGGGTCATATATGAACCAATGTTTTCTTGAATTACTTGCTCTAAACTCTTACCCCCTTTTTCACCAGCCAAAACTTCTTTTGGCACTTCTCTTAATATTCTTTTACTCATCATGTCGATAAAAGATCTAAGCTCTATGAAGGAATCTCGAAGCGACTCCGGTAAAAGTTGAGCGGCTTGAGTAGGCTCAAGCGCTTTATAATTTGGATCAAGTAGTTGTTCTATTTCTAATAAATCACCTTGTAGAATAAGTTTTTGCAGGCGTAGGTTTTTAAATTGACCACCTGTGTTGAACCGGTTTACAAACTCTTTCTCCGCTTGCGTAAGATCTTCGTAAGCACGGTCTCCTGATCTAAATAACTCCAAAATAGATAGTTTGGATTCCGTTTCTTCAATTGTGTCTTTTATTTCTTCTAATTCTGATTCCAGTTCAATAATTTCTTCGTCGCTTCGTTTGTATCTTTTTATAGTTCTTCTTAAAGCATTTGTCATGGCTTGTGCCGCCGTATCAAAATCAGCATACACACCGTTTTTGTCTCCGTCGCCTTTTACAACTGAAGAGGCAAGAGCCATATCTACCCGTTCTTTCATTTGCTCTGCCATTTTGTTCATGGCTCGAATACGTCCTGTTCTTTGCCTTGACAACATAAACGCTTCCCAACCCAAAGGACCGCTTGGTTGAAACCACACTTTTAAGTCACGAAGAACCTGTTGGCTAAAAGTGTTGGGCGCCATTCGTTCCGGAGCACCCTCTATCAAAACAGCATCAACCTCGGTTGTTCCCCCTCGTTGCTTGCTTTCTTCAAACTTATTAAAAAGACCGCTGCCTTCAACAATGTCTGCTTCTCCTTCTATTTCAACATCTCTTGCTTCAAACAAATTTCCGGTTTGTCCAACATCTAAAACGTTGTCCGTGCTTTCTAAAACATTTACATCATTCCGTTGAAAACGAACACCCAAAGCTTCACCGTCTATTCCTGTAACTTCTTCAACATATTGTTCCCAAGTTTGTGTAGAGTCTTTGTTATCAGACTCCCACTTTTCCCTGCTGACAGTAATAACATTTAATCCTTCAACAGCGCCTTCTTTTTCAATAATGCGCCTAACCTTTTTGTTTTTATAGCCTTTGCCATATAACTGATTTATCATTCGCTCTTTCTGCATTAACATAAAAGCGTCTCGGTCCATTATCATTTTGGCTATTTCTTTATTGGAAGCGGTTTTTCTTTTACCGTTTATTTCAATAGAGCTTTTAAGCTTTCTCGCTTTAAGTTCTTTTAATAATGTTTTTCGATCAAGCTGTTCCAATTCTTCCAAACGAGCCTGGTACTGAGGCGTTTGCGCAGCCGCGAACCCCACTGAAGCACCGCCTGTCAGAGCTCTTTGTTGAAGCAGTTCAAAATCCAATATTTTTTGTATAGCTTGGTTTTTTGTGTCTTTTCTACTGGGTATTATTCCCGCTATGTCCGGCCCACCAAAAGGACTCACTATGGTTTTTTCTGAAATTATTTCTAAAAGTTGTTTTCCTTCTAACTCTTCTAACTCTTTTTTTCTTTTGCCGCGGTCTATTTTTTCTTGTGCGGTCAGCGCACCAAAGTTTTCCAAAAAATAATTTTCAGTCATCTGTGCGCGCCTGTTAAACACCTCAAAATCTGTAAGTGCTTTTATTATTGTTTTGTCTGATGCCTTCTTTCTAATCTTTAAGTTTCTTCTTTCTGCTTCTTCTCTCAACTGTTCTTTTGTCATGGTTGCCCATGTTTCACCGGCAATGTTGACCTCTTCTAAAACTTCTTTCTCTATCGCCTCAAGTTGTTGTTTAACCTCTCGCTCAGATTTCTTTTGTTGGTTTACACCGGATTGAGTAATGGCTCCTGATACAGTACCAAGCGTACCACCACCAATGGCGCCTAATAAGAAAGCGTTAAGCAAAGAACTTTGCAACTGGCCTTCCTCACTGGCTAAACCGGTTGCGGACTCTGCCATGAAATCTTCTATGCCTTCTTGAGTGGCTTCCGTAGCGCCTTCCATTATTGAAGACTTAACGGCTTGTGCAACCGCTGCCTGTGCCACACTTCTTTCCACGCCTTCTTTTACCAACTCGTCGGTAACTTCTTTAAGTGTTTTCTTTTTTAAAATAACGGGGACCAAGGGCTTTAAACCAAAAGCAACCGAGGCAACATCAAGAGCAGCGATCATTGCTCCTCCCGTCATTGCTGCGCCCGGATCTTCAAACTCTTCTCCGGCTCTGGCTTTCATCTCACGATCTATTTCTCCTGTGCTCAAGAAAAAAGAAGGCAAGAAAGCGCCTAATGCGCCACCCACAACACGTGCTCCAGGAACAGGTATTGGAGCAGCAAGCGCCGCTCCTGCCATTGCGCCCGGCATGGATACTGCGACAGAGGGAATGATTTGTGCAATGGCTTGTTTAACAAACGTCATTGCATCACCTAAGTCCTCTACCTCTTCAGCCATCAATGGTCTTCCACGCTTGGCTACTTGCGCTTCGTTTACAGCAATGCCACGATTACCGACATCAACAAGTTTTTCTGAATTAAACGTTTCTCCCAACACGCGCACGCCTGCCCAACCGCTTGCTTGCAGTTCGTCAATTGTTCTGCTTAATACTGGAAAGAATCTTTGGTTTCTTGGATCGTCGGACACAGGAGCACTTGCTTTTTCTTCAAACAAAAAAGAAAATTCTTCATCTTCTTTCTGTTCTTCAAACAAAAAAGAAAAATCTTGGTTTTCTTCTTTCTTTTGATCTTCAAACAAAAAAGAAAAATCTGTGTTTTCTTGAGCCATTTTTGTTTTTTACCGAGCTTTGCCCCAAAGAGTAACGATTTCTTTGGGTGTTTTTCCACTTGCGTAAGCTTCTCTATAAAATTCTGGGTAAGTCATCTTCCTTGATTGTCCACCAGAATCAAAAGTTTTTTCTCCTTGCAGCTCTACATATCTTTCCGCTGCTTGGGCCGGTCCATATTGTCTTGAGGCGTATGTCATATTTTCATCTAAAGTAAAGTTATCCGATTTTTCTCTTTGAGACATGCTTGCTTCAAAGCCGTAAGTTTGTCCGGTAGTACCCAACTCAATTTTAAGTTGTTCAAGCTCCATGGCCATTTGGTTTTCAATTTGCGATTGAGCAAGAGCAGCTTCGGCATCCAACATAGACTTATCAATACCGGAAAGAACCTCGTATTGCTTAAGCTTTATGTCATACAATGCTTTAACGTCTTGGTTACGTCTGGCCTCGGTTTCTTTTTTCCTCAAGTTTTCAAACTCTATTTTGTTTCGGTTGTTTTCTTGGAAAAGGTTTTGTTCTAGTTCTTTGCCCTTAAACTTTCTTCCCCAATACTGTGAGCCCATTCCGCCAGAAGCAGGGGAAGTTAATGCTTGATATTTAGCTTGTTCCGGAATCCTTCGCTCAATGTCGTCAAAAATATTTCGCATGTCTTTGTCTTGTTTCTTAGCGTCTTTTTCGTATTGTCCAATGCTTTTATCTAAAATAGATGTTATGCCTTCAATACTTTTTTCCGTGGTTCCCTTCAACGTTTCCGCTTGTTTTCTTACATCGGCCAAAGGGTCTCCTTGTTGCAACAACTGTGCAAGAATATTTATTTTTTCTTCCGGCGTCATTTGATCGAAGTTAGGTGGAATTGCTGTGTTTCCTCCAGCAGATACAGTGCCTTGGTCTATCATTTCTTCTGTTGTTGGAAGGCCGCTTTCTATAATTGGATCGCCTTGTCCTTGGTCCCCTGTCTGTGCTGCTGCTTGTCCTTGGACCGCGGACAGTGGTTCAGTAGAAGCCTCTTTAAATAACTTATACTGATCGTAAATTGCTCGTGTTTTTGGATCCATTAAATTAGAACGAACACCACCTACTCTTTTAGAAGCTATTTCAAAACCAGGGGTTTCTGTAAGCATACCCAGCAATTTTTGTCTTTCCTGCTCTTGAGGAATGTTCTTTTTGTCTGCTTCTTCTTTTGCAAGTTGCGCCAATTCTTCAAAAGAAAGTCCTTCCGCCTCTTTTCTCTTTTTTATTCCAGACAAAAACTGGTTAATTCTACTTGGTCTCGATTGTTCAGCCATACCAACAACCTCTTTTGTTATGTCTCCGTATCTTTTTTCCATCAACTGTTCAGCAACATCCAACGAAACCCCCAGTTCTCTTATGTCTTCATCAATCCAAGACCATTCTTCCGGAACATCGGCCACTCCGCCGTCTTGATACCCCGGTATCTTACCGCCGTTCTTCGCTGTAAGAATAGACGTATCCATTAACGGCTCTTCGCCCCCTATTTCGGGCATTTCAAACACGGCAACCAACTGTTCTCGGTAAGGTATGAGATCATCGCTGCTGATTAGGTTGGTGTTAGCAGGGACTTCTGGATATTTTTCTGTTACTTCGTTTTCAATACGTCTTGCAGAACGTGCAAGATCGTCCATTCCGCTTTTAATCACCATAGAAGGAGAGTTGCCACTGGCCGCCTCTGCTTTTGCGGTGCTCTTAAGAATGTTGAACTCTTGGTCTAAAAGAGATTGAGCTTCTTGTTTTGCCATCGCCACCATTGGTTCGTCGTCTTCCACTTCTTCGGCGTCCATGGCCAACTCAATGATTCCTCTTTCATTGGGCACGTTTCTTTCAGGCATGGCCCCAGATGCAGGTTCAGCAGAAACAGAAGCAATGCCTGTTCCTCCTTGTCCTGCCATTTCGTTTATCGTTGGATTGGTTTCTACAATCTCTTCGCCTTCAAACAACTCAGGCATCATGCCACCGTTTTCTAGTCCAACGATGCCGCCAGCTTTCATTTTAGGGGCGCCTCTTTGTGTTTCAATGGCTTTCATCAAGTCTTGCATGACCTGTTCTTTAGGAATTTGGTGTCCGCCAGAAAGGCTGCCAGCAAAATAATGAATGTTGCTCATGTAATCAGAGGCCTTTGGACTTGAGGTAGAAAAAAGACGCGCTGTTTCCTCGATTGCTTTTAGATATTGAGACTCTTTAGCCAACTGTTCTTGTCTGTAAGCAGGGATTTCTTCGACCATGTTCCCACCTTGAACCACGTTCCCATCTTGATACCCAGGAATGCTCATGCCTTTAGGCATACCCACAGGACCACCGCCCGTCATGTTGGTGGGGTTTTTAAATAAAGGTCTTTGACTCCAGCCTGGCATATTAAATCCCAAAAAGTTCTTTAAGAACATTTAAAAAATCGGGATTGTTCGGGTTTTGTGGGTTGTAGACCGTACTAATCCCTGTCGTCGGTCCTTGCGGGAACATTCCCTGCATCATGCTGGAGAGGAACTGCATTCTTTGGTAAGGCTCTTTAGCTAATTGGTTGGCAGCGTCATACTGTGAACCGTACATAGTGTCTTGTATACCTCTGGCCGTTTGTCCGAGACCACCTAATGTCGCCATTTGATTACGTAAAAGTTGTTGTCCTGTGCTTCCCAGACCCGCGATCCCTTGTCCAAGGTTCCCGTACATTTGTGCACCTTGCATACCCATTTGCCCCGCTTGTTGCATTCTTTGTTGCTGGTCTGTAAAAGCGTTTTGTGCTTGTTGTTGTGCTTGAGAATATCCTTGTGATCTCAATTGCCCGGCTGTCCCTGACATGCCTTTGCCCAATTGATTAAAACGTTCTTGTGCCATGAGTCTTCCACGACCGCCGCCATAGGCTCCTGAGCCTACTGCACCCGATCTTGCCTGCATGTCTTGTTGTGAGAAATTTTTGTACACATCATCAAGAGATTTTTGCACCACTTGATCTTCATAAGGATTAAAGAAAGCCTGACCCATGCTTGGGTTGTAGGCTTGTGCACCAGCAAAACCCGCTTGCATCCCTTGGCCCAGGGCCCCGAGCCCTTGTCCATAAGCACCGCCCGCTTGTTGTAAGTAGGGTTGAAACCCACCTAGACCACCGCTCAAGGAACGTGCTTTCATTTCAAACGGATCCAGTCCAGCCACCCCTCGTTGAGGCGTAGGCATAGGATCACGTGTGAGGTTTGTTAGATTGTCAAAGAACCCGCGTCGATATTGCTCGACCCAAGGGGCTTCAAACCCTATCGTTGAACTAGGTCCAAATTCTCCGGAGACATAGCCTCCGTCGTCATAACTTTTTATATATTTATCTGGCATTATCCTATTCCCATTTGTTCGGCTTGTTTCATTAGTTTATACAGTCTCTTTGCCCCTATATTATCCGTTGCTTTTTTAGTAAACACAAATTCTCCCGGTTCAAGGAAGGCTGGAGTGATGTCTCCATAACGTTTTTTAAGGCCCATGACGCCACCGTGTTCTCCTTTTTCAATATAAGGCATTCCTCCAACGTGTGTGGCTGCGGGCATTGTTGTTCCTTTGTTCATTGCGTATTTTTGTCCTTGAAGATAGTTAGGCCCTAGTCCCTGCATTACCATGCTTTCTTTAGAGGGCAAGCCCCAATCTTTTCCGACCGTGCTCTGTGCGTCCATTTGACTGGTTGGCACTTTGTACTTTGAATCGTCGTACACACCTTTAGCGGCGTACAAATCAATTAATTTTTCTAATAAACCTAAACCACCACCGGAAACATTTGGAGAAGCGATTGAACCTATTAAATCAGAAAGAATACCCTCAATACCAAAAGCCCCTGCCAACGCTCCCAACCCAGAAGAACCTGTACCGGTTATTTCTTCCATTAAGCCACCTCCGGGCTGTGTGTCAGCAATTAAATCGGATTCTCCTTGTCCCGGCAACTTAGTCCAATCACCTAAACCGCCTAACACATAAACTATTCCTCCATATTGAACAAGGTCTCCCACAGAAAAACCCATATCATCCATGGGAAACTCGTCAACAACCGTCACATTAGGCATTACAGGGTCTTCTTTAAAAGGATCGTCTACAGGAACATTCGTCTCCGTTGGCGTAGGCGTAGGCGTTGGCGTAGGCGTTGGCGTAGGCGTTGTGTCTCTATCCTTTGAATATTGGTCCAAATAAGACTCGTCACTGGCTTCACCAGTGGTGTCATCAGCGCCTGCTTCATGCCATCCTTTGTCAGCCCTGTAATCAGCACCATGGTTAATCCAGGATTCAGAGCCCTTTGGTTTGTGACCAAACGTGTCTTTATACCACCTAGCAAACTTAACAGCGGGATGGTTCCAAGGAAAAAGGTCAATAACCTCACCATCAACGGCAAGGTCAATTGCTTGGGCAGACTCAGGGTCATCAAAAACTGAAAAGTCAAAAGGTTTTGTACTATCCCATGGATCAGACATCTTATCCTCCCCACCACGGTGGCAAAGTCCTTATACCTAAAGGATTTTCCTGTTTAAATTTGTCTATTTCTTCTTGAGGTATTCGTGGATCAGGGGCATTTGCATAGTCCATATTATTGGCCTGTAACCAAGGCCAAATTTCTTCGTCCCAATTCTTGTATTGTCCCCAAGACGTTGCAAGGCTTGGCAAAGCATCAATTCCTCCGGCCCTTAATTCTTTTCCTGTTCCATATACACTGGCCCTACCAAAATTCTTTTCAAACCGATACTTTCTAAACTCTTCGGGTGTTCCGTATTTAGCCTTGTTCTCCCCCGCCACCTTAATAGCATCGGCTTCAGACATGCCTTGGTCTATGAAGGTTTGAGGATCTATTAAAGACGCTATTTGTTTCGCTATTCTGTTGGTTTGTTTGTCTTCTTTACGCCGCATTCTTTGCATTTGGCCGTATCCGCCGCCTGCGCCTTTGCCACCACCTTTACCACCAGGGAACCTACCGACTCCCGACTGCATTCTTTGAAGCGCCATCGCTGCTGATGGTCCGGTTCCTGCTGCCCTAAATTTTGCTGCAACGTTTGCTGCATGGGTTCCTGCGTCTTGGGGAGACATGCCCTGTTCAATATATGTTTGTGCGGTGTTGCCGGGAGCATTCATTAAACCGTGAATCGCTTGGCCAGGAATACCACCCACCTTAACTGTTGTGTTTCCGATGTTTATAGGGTACCCAGGCAACATGTTCGCGGCACCGCTAATAAAGCTGCCCAATCCACTCATTCTTCCTCGTT
>Ga0209128_1000865_pt1 | contig 21436 bp, 25 predicted proteins | sample ETNvirnome_6_100_FD_184072 | JGI IMG/M metagenome (GOLD analysis project Ga0209128, IMG submission 184072) | Marine viral communities from the Pacific Ocean - ETNP_6_100 (SPAdes) (version 2) | ecosystem: Environmental > Aquatic > Marine > Oceanic | place: Pacific Ocean | collected 2013-06-19 | reverse complement strand
CGACACACGGTAAACGTACGAATACCTTGGGGCGCCCGATTGCTCGGCTTTTTAGGTTTTAAATCTTCCGGCTCCGTCTCGGTGGTAGCGGTGATCAATTCAAGCTCGTCGCTCATTAGGCTTCTCCTTTAAAATCAACATCCAAAAGAGATTCCACGCAAATCTCCCCGATGACATCATAAATAGCTTTGGCAGCATCAATTTCATCAGCGCACACCTCTTCTCCCATTACTTTATCGTACGAGTCCAGAAGGGTGTCTTTTAAAATTTGCAAGGAATCTTGCATATCACAAAGAGCCTCTTCTAGCGTATCAATCTTTTCAAATATTTCAACATACTTGTGGTTATTTTCTTTCGTCATTTTTTAATCCTATACCTTCTGAAGGTACTGTGGGTAATTATCTAGCACAAACTCTAAAATGCCTTTTTTGACCCATAAGTCCTTCCACTCATAGCGTTCTTCGGATGTCAAGGTGTGGCATAAAACTCGACACAAATCCTCTCGGCGCTCATTAACAAACGTAACAGTCTCCGCTACCACCAAACAAGTGCGGGATAAACACATGTCTATTATGTCACCATGAATTCTAATCTCGCCGTATAAGGTGTCCCGAATGATTGCCGATCCCTCCAGCGGCATCTCCATTAGTTGTTCATAATAATCAAAACCTTCGTCCAAGGCCTGCGCCTGGAACCAACTGACCCCAGGATTGATCACGGGCGCGCCAGTTAATAAATCTCCTACACGTAACATGCTTTATCTCTGCAAGACGTCCCAATTAATGTTGGTGATGGGGACTACAAAAATAATATTTTCCAACACATCTACGCCGTAAGCAGTATACCCCACATCCACCGCGAGCACATACCCAATTAAATCACCATTGGAGGCAAACACGCCGGCACCGGAGGAGCCGGCCCATCCGTACGACTGGAGATAGATAAAGTCGCGGCCCAAGTACCCAATAATATTACCTTTTAGAGTGAATGGTCCCGCACTATTCGGAAAACCTGTGTAATATGTGGTTGTCATAATATTAGACGACCGGAAAGTTTTAGGCAATGCCTGAGGGAATTTCAAAGGGACTCGTTCTGTAAGCTCTTCGATTTCGATGATGGCGTAATCTACCCCAGCATTCAGTTCCACATAATTAAGACAGGTGACGTATTCATTTTCTGTTTTGATCTTAGTGAGAGGACAGGGCCCCACGATCCCATGGTTGACCGTAAGCACATAATAGCGTCCACCGGTGGTGAAGTAGGTTCCACTCGCGGCCGAAAAAGTTTCTTGATCTTCTGAGAGAGACATTACCCGTACGGCGCTTAAGCGTGATTTTTTAATAGCCTTTTGGTCTGCCACCGGCAACGTTCGCGCAATTACGTCCTCTGACCAATTGCTAGCTTCCGCCATCGATGGCGCTTGATGGGATTTTTCCACACTATACACCACTCCCAGCCCCATTCCAAACCCGCTCACTAGTCCCACTGTGACCAAGAATATAAGCTTGAGAGTGTTTAACATATTTATTCCTTTAAGCTTGCCGCTGATAACTGATAAAAACCGGAACCTCCGCTAGTCCAGAGCGTTTTGCAAACCAGAGAATGTCCTCGTTACCAGTAATTTTAATTCTCCCATTCTTCCCCAAAGCCACATAGATGGGAGCCTCGGCGCCGTTCTGAATGAAGTTTTGGTACATTCCATTAAATGCGTCCATGGGTGCACGGAATTCCCGTGACATATAAGGCAATAATTCTTTGACAGGGATCATCGTGGTGTACCGCATGTCTCTAGCGTTCACTGCAACATCATACGCCATCACACTTCCCTCCACCCAGTCCTGCAGAGCGTCTTCTAAGCTGGAGCGCGGTGTGGCCATCTTCTGGATCATGTCCTGCTGCTGGGCAGGCCCGGTGCGGCCTCCAAATCCCGCCCCGACATTTCCTTCGCGCACAGTTCGGATAGAACCTTTCACGTTCGTGCGATGAATGCGCGAGAGCCCTGCAATGGTTAGTCCTTTAATTTTCATCAGCCCAGGGATGAGTACCCTATCACGATAACGAACTCGGCCGGTTGCACCGATTAATTCAAACTTGATCTCCATGGTCATAAAAGTTTGCTGGGGAGTATCGCGTACGGTATCACCCAATGTGCGAATAGTGGTGACCCCTTGGATTCCGCGCATTTCAGTTTGTACCTCTTGAACCTCGCCCCCGCGGTCTTTGTTAACCCCGCAATTCACGCGGACTTTATAAATCCGCAAGTCATAGAGCGGATCTTTCTCTGTCAAGAGTTTGTCAATCCTTTCTATTTGCTCTTCAATGCTTTCTGCTTGTACGGGAGGATTAAACGGCGCCTGCATCCTTTCGTCTTCTGGATCTGGCGGCTCGGGAGCCCTCTCAGGAGGAGGCTCTTCAATGGGGAGAACTTTGCGGGGCGCCCCCGTCACCGGCTCCGTATATTTATGGGCCATCTCAGCCGAATACCCTCTCTTAAACATTTCTGCTTTTACCAGTTCTACCCAGTCCGGATTATGTTCGGGCATCCCAACTCTGTTCTCGGGCTGATAGTAGATAGTAGAAGCCTGGAAGGGAAAGAGTGCTCTGCCTGGATCAGACATCGGGATGAGGAAGTCTATCACTGCTACATACCGCTCCACATCGCTCATTCGATTCCAATTAGCATTCATCCAGTCTTTGATTAGGATGATCTTTTCCGCGAGGGGCTGGCCGTTCTCTGCGTCCTCTAAAAAGGCCCCCTCAATTAACTGTGACATCTTGTCACGGAACGCTCCATTCACTACCCCGTCTTTGGTTTCCTCAGCCATCTCGTTAATTGGCTCAATCATCTCTAACATGATAACTTCTTCGGCGGCCGCTTTCACCATCTGGGGATTGTCATTCAAAAACTCAACAAACTCTTTAGTGCGCTCCATCTCCTCTTCGCTATCAGCGGAAGAAATACCCACGCGCACTTCATAGCCTAAGCCGAGTCCATTTTGCATGGGCTTGTCGGACATACTAACGCCGGCGTGATGAATAATGAGTCGCAGGTCTCTGGCTACATCCAGGCTCGGGGGTGGTTGACGTTTATACTTATCGCCAAAGGGGAGTTCCTCTTGTCCTTTCTGAGTGGCTCTAATTGCCTGGCGATTTAGGGCTATTAGCTCGTGCCGAAGGCTCTTGTCAAGTTTCTCGTTTGTAAAGGCTTCGTTACGATTCATCGCGATAGAACGTGATCCCCATCGATTTCCCCCGGGGGCGCCATCACCTCGTAGCGGCCGCTGATCGCCGGCACCAAATAATTTATGTAAAAATTGCCACGCCGGGCGGGGGCCGGCCTGCATTGCGCCTATGGCTACGTTGCCGTTGGGGAACCTAAAAGGCCAATAAATAAACACATCCCGCGAGAGTTTAGTGGGCAGTTTTATTTCATAGATTCCAACGGTTGACCCGGGTCGGCGGGGAACGTCGGGATCTGTAAACCAATACTCTAAGTGGGCCTTGTCAGGCTCAAAGAGGTCAAAGTTTTTAGTGTCTGAGGATTTAAGCATGACCACATCCTCTAATGAAGTCTTCTGATGATCCCAAGGCGTACGCGCGGCGTAGCCCGCCTCTGCCAGATTCCGTCGCACCTTTTCAACAACGGCTCTATACTTGTCTTCAAACTCGTCTATAATCTCATCGAAAAACCATTCCACATCATTAATGTCGGTAACGTTGGGCTCTATTCTACATGTAATTTCGACATTTAGGAAAGCTATTTTCTCCGGGTTCGGATCTCCATGTTCCCATCCAGGGACAAAGGGTTCCATCACATCTACGTCATAACCAATCGTGCGCTCATCGCCTGGAAGATCATCTTTAAGCTCTTCAAGGCCGGAGAGTTCTAAAAAGTCTTGCGTGGCGTCGCCGTATCCCCACGTAGGATCGCCTTTAGGAATGCTCTTGTATCTTTCATCATCGACGCCCCACCGGTGGGCGACCTGAGGGTATGTGCCGCGGCGCTTTTTAGAAGATAGCACGGCAATAAAATTCGTTGACGTACGCGGATCGAATTTATAGTTTTCCCATCCTAACGGAATTTGCAGGCTTAAAGCGGCGGACGCCTCAAACACGGGGGCCCCAGCTGCTTCGTCGCCCCACTCGTCGCGTGGATTAATCACATTAATGTTGAAGGAGGAGTTGTCGTTGGCGCCGCCAGCGCCATAATTCCCCAGCAAACGTCTAGCCTCTTCCTCGGCCTCTTCCATTTTCTCCTGCATATTGTCCGGAACATAGAGCCCGGGATTCTCTTTCTGAAGATATCTATTCAATTCTTCAAACCCTGCGCTGTCGCCAGCATACTCCCCGTCTTCTAGCACGCGTGCAATTCTTTGGTTTTTAACAAACCACGAAATCGCGGGCCACGTTTCTTCGGGCGCCGGCTCGTTGCCACGACCCTTAATTTGATAAAGGATGTTTTCGTCAGGGTTCCACGTCATCGTGACATAAGAAGAAGACTCGGCCCTGCTTTTGGCTTTGGGCTTGCGTAACGAAACTAATTGTCCTCGGCTATCGCCTCCGCAATGGCCCATGCGTTCTGCTTCTACCGAGCAATTAGACACTTTCAGATCGTACCAATAAGATCCATCATCAAATGTATGAATAATGTTCTCTGGATCCTCTTTGCTTTCGAAGTATTCTTCTGCTCTGGCTGCGGCCTCATAAATGTCCTCATCCTTAATTTCATCGTAGTTCGAAGGATGGTCATTAAGGAACGCAAACACCTCTGTGTAGGTGTTTTGAAAATTTACCCAGCCGTCTCGGATTACTCCGCTTAAAAAGTGGGCCGTCTTTTCTGCCTTGGCCTTCCGAGTTTCCTCGGTACCAAGTGATTCAATTTTGTAGAAGGCCTTCGCCGCTTTTTTGAATGCCTTCTTCCATTTCCCCATGGGCTCATCCCTAATAACATCTCGGACATTTTTAATGACAAGCTTGACTTTGCGCCAAGTGCGAATCTGGTGAGCATTCTGGCCGGTTCGGATGGGAAGATCTTCGCCTTCTTCTTCGGTTAAAAGATGGCGCACTATCTCCTCTCTGGTGAGGCTTTCTTCGAATTCTACGTGCTGGGCTTCCCAGTCCGGGTCGGCTGGTACCGCCGGCGGTGGTGGATCCACCAGGCGGTGTTCCGGGTGGAGGTGGGCGCCGTGAAAGCGGGTAGGGTCAAGTTCCAAACTTTTGAAGCGCGTCACCCGCTTTTGACTGGCGACACTATCGGCCTGCAATTCTCCATACTCATCGATGAGAAAATTGAGGGTGTTAAAAAGAAGTTCCGTACGGTGCGCTGCTGCGTCGCCATAGGTCATATTTTTCCAGACGTTACCCATCCATACTTTGGCCTTTTCGTCTGCGTCGGGCAGAGCCTGTTCAATACTTTCTGCCACAAAATCGGGGAGACCGATGTCTCTTACCCCCTCGTCTAATCTTACTTCTTCATTAAGATATTCAAACCAACTTCCGGTTGCTATGTCCATTTAAACGTACTCCAACACTATAAATAGTTTGCTTTTTGATGATATCATAAAAAAAAAGCCCTGTGCAGGACAGAGCTTTCAAGGATAATGTAGCCGCGGCAACGTGTAGTGTCAAGTCCTATTTCCAAAAAAGTTGAATAGCCATGATAATACAGGAAAGACTCACACACAATAAGGTTTTAGTAGTAAACATACTCTCGTGTAAAAAATACCACGTAAGAAGCGGGAAAGTTACGTAGGACAACGCAAACATTAAAAAGCGGGGCCCCCATATTTCCCCCATTTCTTCATATGCTAATTGCACTCCGTACCAAAAACACAAGGCGGCCGGGAGGGAAAAGAGGAAGAGAGGGAGAAATGGGCGCCCCTGCCACCACTTCCATACAAACTGACTATTGAGGTGAAACCACCCCAAGCCTTGACCTATCATAAAGAAGCTACAAGCCATCAGCAGTTTAAAAGTTGGCAACGATCACCTCCTGGCAATCCTGTTTCCATCCGGTCACGCGCCCGCGCTTGTTAATCATTGTCACATTAAAATCTTTATACAAACGTAATACTTGAGGATGATAATTGTAGATGAGTGCCCACTTGTTATCTAAAGTTTTTAAAGTTTCCCGTAAATTCTTATGATGTACAGTAGACATTTCGTACCCTTTGTTCTTGCCGTATTCAAAAAAGTTATAACTAAAATCCCCAATGGGAAAAAGTAGATACTCCGATTCTTTAATGTCTTTAATGTTGTCTACCAATTCCTCTTCCTTATCCCAGAGGATAAAAAAGTTTTTAGGATTAAATCGCGAAAGATGCGAGAGAGCCAACGGGTTAAAATGTTTTTTATTTAACTTGCCCGCTGAAATCCACCCACTCTCAGAGCACCGGTTCAATAAGAAAAACAAAGCTGAGCGCGCAAAAGGATCATGATACTTGGGCCAGCTTTCTTGTAAAATGTGGAAGGTGTTGGGATCATCGATAGGAAAAAGCGCCTTGGACATCTCTACGATACGTTGAGGGTCCTGCATGGCGCAGTGCCAAAATTCATATACGACATACCGATTGGTGTGTGCAATTACAAATCGGTCGCTTTGTGCGAGCTTAAGCTCTAGCCCTCCACCAAAAAATAAAAAGGAATTAACAACGCTTCCTTTGGGTATCTTACGCTTTATTTCTGATGTACATTTAAACTGATTAACTTCTTTAATCGGGGTCTTCATTTTGGTCCGCCGCCCCAGATATTATTTGTTTAAAAGAAGCGAGTTTATCTTCTAGTGTCTCCTCCTCGGAGATCGACGCAGGGGGAGTGGCTTCCGACTGCGCCCGATAGGAAAGATAACCATTAATAATATTATAAATGTCATTCAGACGATAATCGATGGCTCCTAATTCTAGACGAACTTTGTCGATGTTCTCTATCGTCTCGTAGGAGAGCATTGGCATCTGAGAGTCTACGGCGCATAAAGAGGCGAGGGCCCCGTAATGACTGTAGGCTCCCGTCAAGAGGCGCTCCACCTCTTCCGATAACTCGTCCATGTCCACTGAATATTGAATGTTGATGCGCTGACCCATTTACCCTCTCAACAGTTGTTTTTCTTTGTTAGCATTTAATGTTTGTTCCACCAACTCGGGCGCGCCTACCACCACAATTTCTGTGCCTGTGTGTCCCCGATTAATAGTAAGCTTGGTAAAACGATGTTGGGGGTTTAATTCTTTGGGCAGGCAGCCCTTCTCGTGTAATTGTTGCATTTTTACTTCTTCTCGAATCATGACTACATGTTCCGGATTAATAAATACTTCACGCAACGTGTATTTGGGATTGGCGGCAATAACGCCGTTTCCATATACTTCAGTTAGTCTAATAAGCATGTGGTACCTCCATGGGATAAATGTCGCTCTTTAAAACTTGCCACTTCTGACCATGGGCTAGCACTTGCAAACTTAAAAAAGTAGGCTCTCCGCCGAAAACAACTGCAGTCGTGGGCTTTTGGACATATAAAAAATCTACCGTACTTCCCTGCGAATCTACTTTGTATAGTCTTACCCCTTGGGGGATATAACATAACTCGCCTTGGCTCCACGAAAAAATCATTGTATTATCCTGTTTGAATTATCCCATAGTTTGTGGTAATTAAGGTTCCCGCACAACTGGCGGCGTTCTGCAGCGCTGTACGAGTAACCTTCACTGGATCTATTATACCCTGTTCTATCATGTTTGTCAAACAATTGTCACGAAAATCCCAGCCATCATCATGCTTTGCTTCCAGTACATCTTTAATTATCAAGTCAGGAGATTTTCCAGCATTTAATGCCATTTGACGAATAGGTTCTTGGCATGCTTGCTGCACTATGGTTCCCCCTAGTGCCTGTTCTGAGTTCTCCGCGGCAATAACTAAACTATCGGACGCTCGTAGGAGCGCTGCTCCACCGCCACAGACAACGCCCTCCTCTTGAGCAGACTTAACGGCTTCCAAGGCATCCTCAATCCTGTGCTTCTTTTCAGTCATTTCAACTTCGGTCGCTCCTCCAACGTGGATAACAGCCACGCCAGATGCTAACCGAACGACACGACTTTGGATGCGCTCGCATTCTGATAGACCATCTGTATCTTTAATCAACGTTTTAAGCGCTTCTATGCGGGCTTCTACTGCTTCAAAATTGCAATTACCTCCCACTATAGTGGTTTGATATTTACTACTCTCAATGAACTTAGCGGTACCTAAGTCAGCCATCTTCACTTCGGGCAGCTTCCGGCCACTCTGACGAGTGATAAAAGTTGCGCCCATTGAGAGTGCCAGGTCATCGAGCGTGTTGCGGCGCTCTTCTCCATACATGGGAGCCTTGATAGCAGCCACTTTTAAAGTGCCACGCATTGCGTTCATAATCAAGGCCGCGAGAGCTTGTCCTTCAATTTCTTCTGCGATCATGACGAGCGGTCTGCCTTCGCGAGCCACCATCTCCAAGACCGGAAGCACCTGCTCCACGGTTGTGATTTTGTGGTCGGTAACGAGCAACAGGGGCTCTTCGAAGTGCATAACGCCGCGGCGCTCATCAGTAATGAAAGCCCCCGCACAATAGCCAGCCTCAAAGCGGAAGCCTTCGGTCACATCTAGTAACGTTTCAATCGAGCGAGACTCCTCAATCGTAATCGACCCGTCCTGTCCTACTCGGTCAACAGCCATGGCAATTAATTTACCGATGGCGGAATCGTTGTTGGCGGAAATTGTCGCAATGTGTTCGATGTCGTCGGTGGTTGTAACCGGAGTGGCCATGGCCATAAGGTTAGTTGTCACTTCTTTGACAGCAATATCAATTCCCCTTTGCAGTTCGATTGGCGATACCCCCGAAGCAATAAACTTTTGTGACTCGCGAAGGATTGCTCTCGCCAAAACGGTCGAGGTTGTTGTGCCATCACCGGCGTCATTATTAGTTTGCGTGGCAGCCTGGCGTATAATCTGTGCGCCTGCATCCTCAAACGGATCCTCTAAGGCGACAAACTGTGCGACAGTGACACCATCTTTTGTGATGAAGGGCTCTTTACCCTTCTCCTTCAAGAGAACGTTTCTTCCCTTGGGGCCTAGTGTTGACGCTACATTATCTGCTAGTAGGTTAGCGCCGTCCATTATTTTCTGTTGTAAATCTTGTGTGTTGTCGTATGCTCGACTCATTAATACCTCACGTTTAATTATCCTTTGATTTCTTCAGTCTTAGTGCTAATATCTGCGGCGGCTTTGATGGCGGTCTCTGCCGGCTGAGAGTTTTCCAACGCGCCGGCAAAATACTCTTGCAGGCTATCGTTTAATGTTTTGAGGCTACTAAATATTTCAAAGACAGCCGCGTTGGTTTCAGTAACCACTTCGTTTAACATCTCTTGTACTTCCTGGCGCCCAATGCGTAACCACCCAATTTCGACATCTTGCTGGCCTTCGGTTCCCGTGGCGGCTGTTCCATAAGCCTTATAAGAGCCCGCCAATCGAGCTATTCCCAGGATATCCTTTTTGTTTAATTCAAATTGCTTGCGATGTTGATATCCAAAAGAATATAAAAGAGCCCGTTGTTGGAGAGAAGGTCGGTTACGAAGTTCGTTATAAAAATCCAAAGATTGCTGGGTAGTGGCGAAGGCGTCTTTCTCCTGGCCCCAATTGGCTTGAATCTGGTTGAGCTTTTGTCGATACTCATGCACTTTGATGAGCGCTTCCTCGTGGGCCGCGTTGAGGACGTTCCATATTTTCTCAAAATTCTCCGGCGAAATGTGTCCCGTACGGGCAGATGCTCGTAAAATATTTAAGAGGGGGGCACCATCGTAAACCAAACCCAGTTCGCCTGGATCGGCGTCTTGGCCATCTTCTGTCTTGCCCGGGCTGGGGGTTCCGTGCCAGGTTACTAGTTTTTTACCTCCCCTTCCCGGTTTAAAAGCTCCTTGGCGCTTACTTTTAATATCTGTAAATAAATGAGGAGCCTTCGCATAATTAATGGCCTGGAAAAGTTCTTCCGGTAGCTCAGGCATTCGTCGTCGAGCCGCATCTAGGAAAAGAGACTCCAGTGTTTGCATGTCTGGCATGCGCGGCGGTCGGGGCGCTTTATCCAACCTAATGGTGCCATCAATAACCGCCATGGGTAACTTGATATCTTGATGATTGAGTTTACCGGCATTTCCACTATTAGCAAAAACCTGAAAGATGTTTTCCAAAGTAAGGTTGAACCTATAAAACTTAATCAACCCCTCCGTCTGCAATCCTTCTCCCCTTAAATCTTTGGTCGCCACCACATATTGCATATAAGATCCCTGGCCTGTCCCTGTTCGCGGTGCATCGGCTAGGGTTAAATCATTCACCAGATCGGTGTAACTGCCTCCAGCCTTCGCCGTTGCTGCCGCGTATAGTTTTAAACTAATTGGGATCCCATTAGGTGCCTTTGGGCGCGCCGCAGATTTAAGATCAGCAATCGTCTTGTTGCCGGTTGCAATTTGACCACCCCCCAGCAACACCCCCAAAAAGGATTCAAAATTAAAGCCTGCCGAGGCAGCATTAAAGTTAGTAATAATTGTGGTAAGAGTTTTAAAGAAAATTAAATACGCGAGAATCATGGCAATCCTTTCACCGGGAGACTTGCTCTGTACTTTCCCGCTCTGGATAAACTTGCTCGGATTATTAAGCATCTCGTTTAAATTCTTTAATTTGGTTTGAAAATTCTCTCCCTTGATCTGGCTTAAGAATTGCTCCAACTGCTGTCGCTTGGCTCTAGTGCCTTCGTCGTTGCTCTCTAACGATGCCCACCCCAACTCGGAGACGGGAATTTCCGGAATAGCCCGATACGTAAATTCTAAACTTTCAGCATCTTTAAAATATTGTTTACCGAAAGCTAATTGCTGTTGACCAGCCTTCTTTTTTGGAGCTTCGGTTAAAAGATTGGTTTCAAGTACATCATTCATCACGTCCTCAATCATTTCTAATAGATCAACGGGCGTGACTAACGAGTCTTTCTTTTTTCTATACTCTTGATTTAATAGTTCTTGTAGTTCGTTCATTCCCAATCCTCACACGATGATGTCTGCAATTCCTAACTCTACTGCTCTCTCTGCAGATAAATAGACGTTCACCTTACGTTCCAGCATTTTTTTCAGCTGAGATTTTGTCATTTTTGTTTCCTGTACTAAACAATTTACGTACATTTCTTGTAGGTCCTGCAAGGCTTCGATTTCATTAACGAGATTGTGGAGGTCTCCATGGTTGCCGGCTGCTACAGAATGGATCATAATGCGGCAATTTTTCGTAATACGCCTCTGCCCTTTGGTGCCGGCGGCCAGCAATAACACACCAGCCGACATTACCTTGCCGACCCCAATTGTGTGCAGAGGAGTCTGAGGTTCAACCATCCGCATAATATCATACAACGCGAACATATCATCAGCGTTACCCCCGTATGTGGAGAGATAAAAGTCAATAGGCTGAGGTTCTTCCTCGGAGGCTTTGTTCCCTTCGTTGAAAAACAATAATCCTTGTACCACTTCTGCTACTTTCTCTTCTGAGATGTCGGTGAAGAGACCAATTGCTCGTATTTCTATTTCGCTGGACGCGTCGGCGCGGTCAATAATGAGAACTTTCTGTGATTCTTCTTCTTTTCCCTTTCCGGTAATAATATTACACACTTTCTGGCGGATGTCATCAATCATTTTTTCCCTTTTAGTATAGCCCACACCGCGGTCTGATGTGTATTTAAAAACTTCATTCCGGTGGGCCAATCTTCAAATTCAAGCGTCTCTTTAAAAATAGAGGGATGCAGTTCAACTAGTTGAGCGATAGATTTGGCTTTAAAGTTCTTCACTTCGTCTTCATGAAGTAACATGAAGGCGCGCCTGTTTTGGTCGCTAGCGTTGGTTTCATTCAAGTAGTGAAGGCGGATGGTCTTGGAATATGCAAAATTTTCCATGGCGCGCGCTAGCATAGCCAGGCTTAAAAGCTGTGACACTTTTAACATGTTAACGCTGCTGCGTGCTGCTGCAAAGAAATAGAATGTTTTGCATGTTGCGTACCCGAAAACAAACAACAGTAATTGCATCCACCATTCCATTTTAGCACCTCAAACAATTAACCACCAGACTTCAGCTGGTGGTTAATTATAACATCTCTAAAAGTTTTTGTCAACTACTTTGTAAGCCTACGCATGATGCGATCTGCCAACTGCTCGGCTAACTGGTCGTCCTTGTTGCGCTTAGAGAGTCGTAGAGCCACCCGTCGGGAGACTTCGTTAACGATTTCCTCTTCCTCTTCCGGGCCGTCGCTTTCTTCCTCACGCGTTTCTTCGGAAGCTTCTCCCTCTTGAGGGAGGCGCTGCTTATAGCCTTCGCCTTCCTTCAGACGACGACGTCGCCAGGCGCGGCTTTCTTGCATCGCTAGCTCTTCTTCTCCGACTTCAAGTTCTTCCTCGCCGCCGGGCTCTTCAAGATCCATTTCCATCTCTTCCTCGCCCTCGACCTCTTCCTCACCGCCCGTCTCAAGATCTGCGGTGGTGGGCTGGCCCGTAACTTCCTCGACAGCCTGCTCAAGAGCGGCCACAAAATCGTCAATTGACACGGTGTCTCCACCGCCTTCCTCTTCGACGTCCATTTCCATCTCTTCTTCGCCGCCTTCGTCTTCAAGGTCCATTTCAACATCTTCCTCGCCGGCTGGGCCCTCGATCTCAGCGTCTAGATCCATCTCTTCTTCATCGCGGGCGCCGGGCTGCATGCCATATCCGCCCACTTCCTGCATTTTAGAAGCTCCTAAGGGCCTCATCGAAGCGAGTTTCATGAAGCGTCGAATCTCACCTTCGGTCAATAGTTTTTTACGAGCCATTACAAAAATCTCCTTAAAATAGTAAACTCAAATGTAAATAGTAATAATTTTAAGTAAATACCTTAAAAAAACAAACTTGCTGCTATCGGATTATTCTTGAGCCTCTCCAGAGCGCGCGATTCAATTTGTTTTACTCTCGCAAAGGAAATTCCAAGCCGTTCTCCAACCTGTCTCAAGGTCATCCGACCGTTAACATAAATAGACACCAAACTGCAATTATGTTCCTTCTCGTAATTTATCCAAAAACGACACTTAAGGCTCGCACAATGCGTGTCTGTGTCCATACAATGTTTCGCACATGTTAATAGTCTATCTTTCATAGTTCAGGGAATTCCTCTTCTAAGAGATCGAAAATATTGTCCACTTCGTTATCGCTTAGCCCAAAATCCTCTAATTTTTGTTTACCTGTTTTTTTCAAAATCTGAGATTTTTGCCGGCGAAGTTTTCCGCGCTTTTTGACTTCATCGATATAACCTTGAATGCGCTCATCTCCGGTAATGTACCCGGTCACAATGTGGCGAAAGAAATCGGACTGTGAGAGGTTGTCATATTTACACCGTATTAATAGCTTAGCTTGGCGATGATCGTTTTCTGTAAAGACGATGCGCTTGGTTAAATTGCCATAATCTATTTCTTCCATCACCATTTCCTCGTGGTGATATGAGTGTCGCTCTCTTTAATGCCCGAACTAGTTTGCCTAATAAAGCGCGCATGCGCATGAAGCTCGCGTAAAGTATGGGCGCCGCTATAGGAAAACCCGGACCTGATGCCTGTCTCCAAATCCTCTAAGATTTTCTTGACGCTGCCGCGGTAGGGCACCTGAGATGACACCCCTTCATCGGAGGCATATCTCCCGCGCCATTCAATTTGCGCTTCCTTGCTAGCCATGCCGCGGTATACTTTCCATCGGAACCCCTGACTGTCCTCCAGAATTTTGCCCGGAGTTTCATCGGTACCCGCTAAGAGCGAGCCACACATGACAGCATCTGCGCCTGCAGCCAGAGCCTTCACAAGATCTCCGGAGTTTTTAATTCCCCCGTCAGCGATAATTTTTACGTTGCGGTCGGTCTGTGCGCAATCCATAATAGTTTGCAGGCCCGGGACTCCATGTCCTGTTTGTACTCGCGTAGAACAAATGGAGCCTCCCCCGATGTTACACCGAACTGAGTCTGCGCCCCAGTCAGATAAATGATTGACTCCTTTCAGCGTTGCTACGTTCCCGGCCATCAGATGCAGGCCCTCTCCCAAAGTATGTTTGAGCATGCCGAGGGCATCCTTCATTAGAATGTGGTGGCCATGCGCTACATCGATGCATAAAAAGGTAGCACCTGCTTCCTTCGCAGCAATTGCTCGCTCGATGTAATCTCCATACACTCCGATGGCTGCTCCAATTGGGGGCGCCTCTTCGTTAGAAGGGTTTTCGTGTATGCGGGCTCGGGTGGCTATGGAGACTGCCGTCTTAATTTTTTGCGATTGCTCATCGATTGAGTTATAACGATGAATGACAGCACCCCCACCAGCGTTGGCCATCGCCACCGCCATAGGGGCTTCTGTGATGGTGTCCATTGGCGATGAAAGGAGGGGAAGCGTTAGCTTAAACCCCTTCCCTAAATCAACCGCGGTATTTACGTCGGCGCGTGAGCGAATGGTGGAATATTGAGGGACGAGTAATACGTCGTCGTACGACAGTGAATCTCTCATTCCTTCTTGCTCTTCTTTGTCTTTGCTCCTGTCTTGGGCGCCTTCTTTGCTGAACGCGCTAGCGTGGGGGATGTCTCGGGCGTGACCACTGCTGATGCAGCGGGAGCAGGCGGGGCAGCTGCCACAGGAGGAGGCGCTGCGGGTGCATACCGCGGTCCGAAATACTGCTGCAGCGTAATCATGGCGTTTTCATTTTTTGCCAGGATCTCGGCATGCTTCACAATTTCAGCTGACCATTCAGTATGATCGGGAATGGCTGTGGGGTTACTAAAAAGCATATCTAATGTGGCGTACGCTTCTAACGCTCTTCCCCTCAATTGCATAATGGTTGCATCGTATAAATTTTTTGACATTTTATTTCTCCTTCTCTATAAAATTTTTAATGTCGTCGGCCGTATACCACGTAGTTTTATGTGGCGGCTTAGGTTCAGTAATCTTTTTTACTTCTGGGTGGGTGCCTTTGGATACTTTAACCAAAGAAATCATAGGCACCCCCTTGAAGTTAAGTTTTTGAGTAATCTTTGGATCGTCCTTTATATTAAAGGCAAAAAAATGTAGCCCCTCATACTCTTGAGAGACTTCTTCATAAGTAGGTTTGAGGGCGTGACAAAGATGGCAATTGCTAGAATAAAATTTAATTACGCACACTCCATCTTCCAACACGTCTCCCCGGAGAAGCTTTAGCAACGCTCCTCTTGATAATCGATTAATCGGCATCAACGTTCTCCTCAATATAAGTTTTAGCGGCTTTGAGACACGGAGGACAAAACAATCTGATTGTTTCTTCGTGAATTACCACCTTCCAAGAGAATACCATAGTTCTGTCCTGCTTGTCAAATGGATTCTCGCAGGCACTACACTGGTCAGGCAGCTTATTAAATAGAAAAATTTTATCGGAGAGTTTTACTTCTTCCTCTGTAATTCCTTTCTTCTTTAGCGCTCTGCGTTGCTGCCTGTTCACTACATCACTCCGATGCGCGGAAAGTCAGCATAGGCGGAGCGCCTTGTTCCATCAAAAACCACGACGGCCGAGGGGAAGGGGGCACTGTTCTCTCCGTTCCCAAATTTAAGGCGCCCCTTTACAAAGAGTAAATCGTTCGCCTTCATGACAAATTCATGCCAATACTTGGTGTCGGTGCGCGCAGGGATTAGCATCACCACCGTTGTGTTTTCCTTCTGCGATTCTTCATAAGCTTTCTTAATCCAATCTTTAATGGCGCGCCCATACGGGGGGTTAACAAAAACCGTCTCCCCTCCCCAATCTTGAGCCAACCCATCATCCTTTTCGGTGTAATGCTTAGCTACCTTATAATTAGATGAATTAGCACAAGGGTCCAAAGTAAAGGGCCCGAAGCGCTTGTTCAGCTTGTCAAAAAAATGTTGCGGGGTAGCCCACTCCTTCGACTTTGAGCTAAACATTGTTTGTTGTGTTTGTTTATCCATCGGTGCTCCCGAGTGCTCCTGCGCCCCTATCGCTAATAGTAATAGGCTCGTCATATAAACGGCCGTCTTCTTTTTGTACAGGTCGGAACGCTACTACTGGAATCATAACAAGCTGTGCGATTTTATCGGCGGGCCTAATGACCTGTAATTGTTTGCCGATGTTGTGGAGATTAATGAAAACCTCTCCATCATAGCCCGAATCAATCACGCATGCCCCTACAATGAGGCTGCGCTTTGCTGCCACGCTTGAACGGTTCTTCACTTCCAACATGTAACCATGTGGCACTCCAAAGCGCAACCCCGTAGGGATGACCTTGCTTTCGCCTGGTTGAATTGGGATGTTCTCCGACGGTTCCGTCGGAGAATAATACACATCTAATCCGGCGTCCGAAGGATGGCCCCGGGTGGGAGAATGCGCGCCCACGCGCACCTCCGCATATTCTACAATCATTACTCCTCTCCTGTGATGAGGTTGAAGTTTTCTGTTATCTCATCGATATTATACTTCCCCTTATACAGACGAAAAGCCTTAACTGCCGCCCGAATCTCGTCGGTGTTGAGCCAACCGTTCTCTTTAAATTCTGCCCGCAAGTCACGCTTCTGTTCCTTGTAGGGCTCGATGCACTCTTCAATCGCGTTCAATGACCGAATGTATTCCTTCACGTAACGCTTCTTCTCTTCGTATGTGTTTGCCACATTACCTCCTTTAGTAGTATTACTATAGCAAATCTAGGTCTGTCTGTCAACCTTTTTTTGCGAAATTGGCTCCAAAAACTTGGCCCATAAAGCCCTCGATGAGTCGATCCCTCTCCTCGTCTGAATCACACTCAGCAAATCCATAATTATATGTGCTCTTGGCTGTTCCAATTTCTTTCTCTATTTGAAAAATCTCTTTCTTCATCCATTTAATTTGTTGTTTATAATTTTTAGGAACGCTGATATTGTATTGTTCGGCATAGTCCAGCAGAATAAAATATTTTCTTTTCTCAAAGGCGTCCTTTACTTCCTGAAATTTTCGGGCGGTATTTTTTTGGACTTCGGGGGATGAGGAAGGATCAATTTTATCAGGATGAAGCACCAACGCTAGTTTAAGAAAGACTTTCCTAAATGAATTATGCAATTCTTGTTCGGGCTGCGACATCTCGGAATGCTCATCTATCTCAACGTCCGGCTGGTCCATATCTCGCAACACTAATGCGCCTAGGTGGGCGGCTTCGGGCTCGTCGTCTTCTTCGGGTACCACTACGGCCCCGTCTCCAAACAAATCTTTCAGACGCTCTGCGTTCTGTCGCGTCAACTCCCTTATATCTATATCATGCCGGGCACAATACTCTTCATAATAGAGTTGAAAATCTACGGCAGCTTCCTGGCTGATGGTTTGGACTACATCGTTCTCCTCGTACAAGTAGCGTAGCTGATTAATAACTTGCTTCCATCGCAATTTAATTGCCACGCCCACATTGTTTCCCTCCTACTCAAACTTAAATGTAATGTCTGCTCTAATACGTAGGCTGGGAACGTGAAGATGGTTGGCCATATTATGGCGGTGGCACTCCTCGGCATCTAAAAACCAGTCGGCATGCCCCTTCTCGTGCACAATATCTAAAAAGTATTCTTCGCGGTGGCCGCAGTTGGTGGCCATCATTCTATAGATCTTCTGATTTAATCTCTCGACTTCTTCGGCATCTGCTTTAATCTCCTCTACTTTCCCCCAGCCCATCGAGCTAACGTCATGAATCATTAAGGTTGCGTCAGGGTCCACGTACCTATGTCCTTCGGAGCCGAAACTAAATAGCACCGCTCCACAAGACATTGCTTTTCCCTGCGCAATTGTAGCCACTTGTACCTTGGAGTGTTTAATGTCAGAGATCATCGACATTAAACTATAGACTTGTCCTCCATAGCTGTCGATGATGATGGGAATAATAGGCTGTCCACTATTTTGTGCACGAGCCATCTCGTCAGAGAATGCCTTGGCCGCAGGCTCATCGAATTTTCTCACACGAATTACCACAGGCAAGTCGTCTATAAGTTTGGGCTCTTTTAAGAGCGGACTAAAGTATCTAATTATATTCATTGTTTATCCTCTATCTTTAACATTGTGATATATTTTTGCTTCTCTTTAATAATGCGGTATCCTTCGGTGCGCGTGACGATCTGGGCGAGGTTCTGGATGGACCAGGGACGGCCGGCACGGTTGAGGCGTCCGGCCGCATTCAAACGGTCTGCGCACTCGCGCCATGTTATTTTATCCCAAAGCTTCCACGCCGTTACATCTGCAATAATTCTGCTTTCATGTTTGTCTCTTCTCAAGGAGCGGTTCGGGCCCTCTTGAAATCCAAAAGGAATTGGTCCATAAATCATTCCTGTTTCCTTCTTACGCATCAACCCCTCTCTTGTTAAACGACTTGTGTTCATGTTTTTATCACGATGATGCGCTTTTGAATGACAGGATTCACACAACGGCACTGTTTGAGTGCCGTCGCGCGACTTAGGCACAACATGGTGATCGTGAAAATATTTGTCTTCACATCCACACTCAAAACATGTATTCATAATGTGACTCCTATCCTAGTAATCTGAATGTTCTGCCGATGGCATAAGTGGAGAACCCCCACTGCTCATCGTATTTTAAACGAGCCATGTAAGGTCGGTTAAGAAAGATGTTATCTTTCTCCGGCTTGACACCCCAACACCTAATCCGTACCGACTCATTGTTGCTATCGATAGTTTCCACGATCCAATAGAGCTTGCCATTCTTTGTTTTCTTGGCTGTGATCTTGCGCGGAATAAACCAGCACACCTGCAGTTCTGGATCGAACTCGGAGATGGGAGGAATAAATTTCTCTTGGAGGTGCTCAACCGTGGCATTACTAATGACCAAGTTGATCGGGAAGACTCCCGTCAGTTCTGTTTTAAACAGAATCACTTCTTCCTCGCTGAAGTCTCCTTCTGGTCGATAGAGTTCAACGTTCTCATTAAATTTCTTCATACTCTTGGGCCGCTCAACCACACACGCACTCCAAAAATGTTTGCGTCCTGTGAAGCGGTCGTCCATTAGACTATCCAGTGCACCGGCGCGCGCCAACGCATCCAGCGACTTCTTGTTGAGCTTGCTGTATACAATTTCTTCTCGAAACAGTAAGTCCTCTGCGCCAGTGAAAGGTCGATGGTTGAGAATCTGTTCAATAGCAGCCATCCCCAATCCCTTGATAGAAGTGAGAGGCTGGATGAGAGTCTTTCCGTCATCGCTAATCTCCCACACCGTCCCCGACTTGTTAATATCGAGGGGCTCAATCTTATAACCAAACTGTTTGGCCACGTTAATTGCTTTCTCCTTCCGACTCTCTGGTTCCTTATCTAAGAACGCAGCCATCCACTCTACGGGATAATATGTAAATAACCAAGCACACTGATAAGACAACATACTATAGGAAACAGCATGAGACTTATTAAAACCGTACCCTGAAAAATATTCAAAGTTGTTCCATAGAGTTTGCGCGCTGTCGATGTTGATGCCCTTCTCCGTGCACCCTTCGATAAACTTGTCATAAATTACCTTCTTTGTTTGAGCGCCCTTCCCGGTTCCCTTCTTGGTGAGAACTTTTCGGAGCAAGTTACCTTCGTCAAGAGACAGATCTTTTCCAAGCGTATGTGCAATTAACGCAATCTGCTCTTGGAAGATCAAGAATCCAAACGTTTCTTCTGTAAGCTTCTGTACCTCATCGGTCAAATATTCTACGCGATGTGGGTGTGCCTTCGCCTCCATGAACTCGTCATGAACGCCGGCCGACAGAGGGCCTGGCCGATAAATTGAAGTGATCGCAGAAATGTCGATAAGGTTGTTCGGCTTCACTCTCTTGCAAAAGTTCTGAGCCCCAGTTTCTGTGAACTGAAAGATGCCTGCCCACTTGCCTTTATGGAAAACATTCTTGTATACCTTTTCATCTTCGGTGTCAATTACATTAGGATGTAAATGCTCGTCATAATACTTTTTAACCTCAGTAAACGTTGGCTCTTCAATTCCATGATGCCGTCGCAAGATATGTTCGATTGCTCCCTCCATCATCTTTAACGTAGAGAGTCCCAGGATGTCGAACTTAATGAATCCCATTGGTTCCAAGTGCCGGACGTTCTGCCCCTCCGACCACGGAGTCTGTCGCACTCCTCCCGAATTAATTAAAGGCATGTGGCTGTCTAAGTTTTCTGCTACCACTACGCCACCAGCGTGACGTGAGCATGAGCGCACCTGACCCACGAGCCCCTCAACGTGAGCCTTGACCTGTGGATATTTGTTTAGGAAATTTTGAAGCGACGATGAATATTCCATCACCTCTTCCCAAGTAGGATTGTAAACTCCTGCCCGGATGCCGTGCTTGCGCTTCGCTTCTGGGGTGGCCTCGTAAATCATTTTGCCAGTCACCTCGTTCACCTCAGTAAAGGGAATTTCATACAGCTTTGAGATGTCCTTAATGAGGGACCGCAACTGCAAAGTGTTCCAATTTGAAATGGGTGCCACTACATCCTCTCCCCACATCTCCACCAGCTTCTCCTTGAGAAGCATACTATCACTCACATCATAATCAATGTCAGGATAATCCGTAGCGTCTGAACGCAGGAAGCGAGAGAATAGTAAGCCGTGCTTGATAGGATCGATCTGTGTGATGCCCAATACGTAAGCTACTAACGAACCCGCTGCTGACCCACGACCCGGCGAAGACAACATCATCGTGCTCGCCAAATCTGAAATTGCTTTCATTGTCAGGAAGTACTTGGAGAACCCGCGGTCATCAATAACATTAAGTTCATGCTGTAATCTCTGCATGTACTCGGCATTATAATGCATGCCGCGCTGTTTTAATCCTTCAAGCGCAAAACCTACGAGAGCCGACGTCGCTGTATGGCCCGCGGGAACTACAAACGATGGCAGTCTAACGGTGTTGTCTGGGAGAAAGTCTTCGATTCTTTCGAAGGCAATACGATGTGTCTCTTCGATACTCTCCAACACCAACGCATCATCGTATTCACGCTCTGCTTTCTCAGCGTAGTGCTGATACGATTCCCACATCTCATCGCCATTCTTGGGATACAATTCATATCCAATCTCCTCCACATCTACCGGGAGTTCGTTCTCCTCTGCCCAAGACGGTCGGCCTTTGCCGAGCCACCCCAAGCGCACATACAGTTCACGGTCCTTCCACGCGGTCTTGTTATAGTAGTGACTGTCTGCGGTGGAAATTAGTTTAACGCCAAGCTCCTGAGCCACTTGAATGATGTAGGTGTTAAGTTCGTGCTGTTCTGGCACGTTGTTCCATTGGAGTTCAGCATACCAGCGGTCACCAAAAATACTTTGCATGCGCTCCGTGGACTCACGCATGGCAGCCGCGACTGCTTCATCGCCTTCCTCTCGGTTCTCCCAATAGCACCCAGCATACACGCCGCCGAGACAGG
>Ga0209128_1000863_pt1 | contig 21488 bp, 27 predicted proteins | sample ETNvirnome_6_100_FD_184072 | JGI IMG/M metagenome (GOLD analysis project Ga0209128, IMG submission 184072) | Marine viral communities from the Pacific Ocean - ETNP_6_100 (SPAdes) (version 2) | ecosystem: Environmental > Aquatic > Marine > Oceanic | place: Pacific Ocean | collected 2013-06-19 | reverse complement strand
TACGCTCGATGATTGATTGAGCCGAAAACCTAGCGTGACCGGCTTGATACGCATCGCAAGCGAACCGCTTGAACAGTTGCCAAACGTGCGGGTTGTTTTCGTCGTACTCATTAAACCGATCCGCGAGGGTCGGTCTAAACGTCATTGTGTTTTGTCTTGTCATGTTGTTGTTTTTTTTCTCTTGAACGCTTCCAGATCGCCGCGGTTGATTCGCAACGTGCGCGGAGTCAACCGGACGACCGGAAACAATCTTGCTTTGATGTAACGTCTCACCGTGCATGGCTTGACCTCTAGAAACTTGGCAGCGTCTTTGATCGTCATCGCTTCGCCGGGTGGGATACACCCGAGTCAAATTTTTTTCCAATCGGGTGGCATCCACCCTCGTCAAAAAAACTCAACCCGTTAATGATCGCCAAGCGGGCGACGGATGAGATTGTTCGATCTTCGCGCTTGGCGATGATGCACAAGCGGTCTTTGAGTTCGGTCTCTATTCTCAAACCTAAATGTTTTCCGGTTATCCATGTTTGCATTTCGCGGGTGGCATCCACCGCGCTCAAAAAAAACTACTGTGCCGCCGGGCCAAGCATTTGGCTTGCCTGCAACAATCTTTCGGTCAACGCCACGCTGACCCCTTCCATTATGGCGACCTCTTCTTTCGCGGTCGCAAGCTCTCGACGAAGCGCGGCGTTTTCGTTTGCTAGTTGGCGGGCCGGACTGGTGATTGACTGAATCGTCACTAAGGTGACAACCGAGACGACCGCGATGGCGATCGCTTGCGGCAGCGTCACGGTTTTCGCAATCCGCCGACTCGCCTCGTCCGCTTGCTCAAAGTGAATACTCTCTTGGAGTGCGCTCAGTCCCGTTTCTTTTTTTTCCATTTCTGAATCTCTTTCGGTTCTTTTTTACGCAATTCGCCGATGAGGTACTCAACAAGCTCAGTCTTGGTCATACCGTTTTCTTTGGCAACCCGCCTCAAGACCGCGTCGTCGCGCTCCCAAATCCATGCGTTGAGATGCCGCTTGTCTGTCGATCTACTGTTTGCCATCGGCGGGGTCGAGGTTGTGAGTGTATGCCACCCGTGTCAAACGCTTTTTAATTGTTTTTGAAATTGTTGGATGATTCTTGAATAACATCGGGGTCACAATTTAATTTTGGATAATTTTTTTGTAACGGAATCCGAATCTTGACAATGTCAACACGTTTAACGGTTTACAATTGATAATTAAGTTTACGGCGGCGGCATACTCGAAAAAAAAACTATGCCACTTTTTGCCACCAGATTTGAAATTTTGAAGTTTACTTAATGAAAGATGGGGTGACCGACGGGACTCGAACCCGCAGACAAGGCAACCTCGATTTCTTTCATTTCTCTCAATATATCGCTCGTTTTTGCTCGTTCATTAACGTTTAGAATCATTCGGCTCGTTATCACTTGCGTTCACTTGTTTGCATTTGTGGGCAAAAAATGCTTGCGGATATGCCACCAGACTGCCACCTTTTCCCCGCTATGATAGCGCAAGAGAAACAAAACAACACAATCATCCCGATGCCCAAGGCTAAAACCAAGCTCGAGCCGGGAGTCAAAGAGATCACCAAAAATGGCAAGCTCAAGTTTGAGCATACATTTTTTATCAAAGGCAAGCGGCAGCGAAAATACTTCAACACGAAGACCGACGCAAATCGTCACGCCAAGTCCATGTCGAGCGGCAAAAAGAAGTCGACCGCCGGGTTGCTCGCTCTCTCTGACGAGATCAAGATTGATCTCTTCAACGTCTACAACCGGGCCAAGCGTGCCGGGTACGACCTCCAAGCCGCTTGTGAGGCGTTTGAGCGGGGAGGGGATGCGCGACCCCCGATCAAGTTCAAAGATGCGGCGGAGGCTTTCCTCGCCGCAAAGCGGGCCAAGAATTGCCGCCCCCGCACGGTGCAGACGTATCAATATATAATCGAGCCGTTCGCCTTGACGTTTGGCGACTTCGATTTCCATGAGATTCCCAAGACTGACGTCGCCGAGTGGTTGACCTCCCAGCCGATCGAGCCGCGCACGTTCAACAATTACCTGACCAACCTCACGACTGTCCGCAATTGGGTTGAGACCAACGGGTACGAGGTCGGCTCGATTGATCCGTTTGGCCTTGAGGAAAAACTACTCGATCAATCCGACCCGTGCATCGTTGAGATCGGCGACGTGCGCCATGTCATCGATCCCGACGGCGACCCGGTCTCGATCATCGAGTACGTCAAGGCGGCTTGCGGGATCAAGAAGTGTGGACTTGTTGTCGTGCTGGTTCTGTTTTGCGGATTGCGGATCGAGGAAGCGTGCAAGACGGTCATGGCAGACATCAAGATCAACCGCAAGAAACCGATCGTCGTCGTGCGGTCTCAAGTCTCCAAGGTGCGGAACAAGCGCAACGTCGAGCTTCAACCCAACGCGGTCGCATGGTTGCGGTACGCGATCGAGTGCGGTTGCGTGCTGCCGGTGACTCCGGTCGAGTTCTTTTTGAACCGCAAGCGCAAGATGATCCGCACCGGGCCAAACGCCTTGCGCCACTCGTTCTGCTCTTATCACTTGGCCAAGTTCAAAAACAAAAACGAAACCGCTTACTTGGCCGGGAACTCTCCCGACATCATTGACACGAATTACAAAGAACTCGTCGAGCCGGAAGACGCAGACGCCTTTTGGTCGCTGATGCCATAATCGCACCAAAATCGCACCAAGTTTGGAAAGTTAAAGAAACCCCAACGTTTGAGCATTTAGCGGCAGGTTTTCAGCCTGTCGCTTTTTTCGCGTCTAACGCGCCGCGGTGATCTCATGGCCGAACTCTGCGTTGTGGTAATAAAAGCGCAACCATGCCGCTCCCACGGGCTTGGGAGGCGCACCCCGTTCAATATGCCACCCGCCCGCACCGTCGGCGTACTCGTCTTTATATCCCGGCGTGCGGAGGTGAGTCTGAGTGTCTTGGTAAGGTCGGCCCGAGCTTGACAGTCTTGCCCTCTGAATCGGAACGAGCCACTCGTCGTGGGTATGTCCGGTATAGACGAAATGCGCGTCAGGCAGATAGACCGCCATTCGGTTGGTCTGGATCACGCCGCGGGTGACCGGCCCGCCCCCGCCGAATCCGTGGTGATAGAACAAATTGAAAGACCTCGAGTTTTTGCCGGACTGATATTTTAGCATAAAACGAACCCAACCCGAGAAACCCCCGACGTGAATCTTGTGGTCGCCGGTTTTCAGATTGAGCCTTTCAACGATCCGCTCGGTGAGGTTGGTCTCGTGCCTCTTCAAGATGCTGGTCTCGTGGTTGCCCGGCGAGAGTTGCAGAAACCGATCCGCGAACGGGCCAAAGAAGTCGACCGCTTCGCCGACCAGCAAGTCGAGGTAGTTGCCGCCAATGTACTCGGGACGGAGTTGGGTCGTGTCCGCCCGGCGATCCCATTTCCCCTGCATCGCGCAAAAGAAATCGCCGATGTCGATGATATGAGCGTCGCGCTCGCGTGCCTGCTCGAGGTGACGTTTCTCAAGTTCTCGGTCACAATGGGCGTTGTCATGGTGTCGGTCGCTCGTCAGCAAAAACCACTTGTCGACTCCCGGCCCGAGAGTCAGGGCGACGTCGATGCATCCTCGCTGATTCTTTTTAATTTTCATTTTTTCATTTCATCCGCCCACCACTTGAATGCCTTGGAGTTCTGCTTCCAAATTGTGCAAATGCCGGTTGCGGTTCGCGCGACAATCTGCTCGTGGTCGATGTCCGCCGCGTCGGTCATGTCGAGTGCGAACAAGAGAGCGTGCAGCGTCTCGTGCAAAAAGACCTCGGCGACGATTTGAGGGGAGTTGTCTCCGTTGATGACGATCAACTGGTTCTCGAAGTCGCACCATCCATGCGCCTCGCTGCCGACTTGGATCGCGTTGTCGACCCATCGGATCGCATACTCGAGATTCAAGACTTGAATGCTCGTCGGTCTCATTTTTTGAATATGATCTGATGCAAGCCCGACTGCCTGTTTTTCAGGCTCGCGGCCTGCTCCGCGGTCTTGACGACCTCCCGCGGTAATTCGTGTCCCGTTGGCAGTAACTCGAGGCAGAACCGATGCCGCTCGTTGTCGTCCGTCGGGTTGAGTTGCCAGATGCCTTGCGTTAGTTGGCTTACCGTTGCGTCCCCATTGTCAACCAACCCGTCCGCATCCTCGACGAGTTCTTTTGTGAGTTTGCCGATGTTGCCGCTGACGCTCGTGTCGTACAAGACGAACGTGATATTTTTTACCCCGACACAAGATCGCTCCGGTGTGTTTTCTGAACTCCAAAAAAACTCGAGGTGAGTGCTTGCCCCGAATCCGATCGGCGTCATTGGCTTCCCGTCGGATGGGTGCGCGTTGCCTACAAGGTTCACTCCGCAAACGGTCGGCGGCGGCCCGTAAATATAAGTCCCGACAACCCCGTCAAACGGGTGATCGCGAACTTGGTATGTCGCCTTGTATGCCCCGAGCGAAGATTGATTAAAGTAAGAGATCGTATTCTCGCCGGTTGACGGCACGAAGTCGAGCGACATAAACCAACCGATCGCGCGGAACTTGAACCCGTGCGCGGCGGCTACGCTTGCGGCGTCGCTGATTGTGACGTACCGGAGCGCGGCAAGTTTGGCGACAGTTGCCCCGTCGAAGTTCGGCCCGAAATAATTCGATGGCCCTTTCTCGCGTCGAGAGAGATCATCGACGGAGTCAGGCAGATCGGCGGACGTCTTGAGCGTTGCCCCGAGCGTTGTCCACAAGTCGCAGACGTCCGCCAATGCTGACACGCTTGAATCATATCCCGCGTAGGAGTCGCGCGCGGATACATGAACGTAAGCGTCGTAGTTGTTACTTAAAACGGCCCCATCAATGTCCACGGTTGAGCCGGGGTCGAAGTCGAGGCGCGCCCAACCGAACTTTACCTGATCGAGCGAAAGCGCACGGATGCGGGTGACACGCTTGCATTGCGTCGCGAGGTCGTTGAAATGCTCTTTCAGCAAGTTCATCCGAATCGGTTCGCTTGATTCAGGTGGCCCATCTGGCCAATACTCCCAAGCGTCGCGCGTCTTGCTCTCGTAAAGATCATGCGCGCCGTCGGAGTAGACGACCGGAACGGTCGTGTCGTCGGTGAGTGTCGGCGTGAGTTGCGTGGTTTGAAATTTTATTTTTGACTCTATGAGCGGCTCGATCGGCTTGAGAATATAATCCGCGCCGGATACACCCGCCGGGTCGCCTGATATATCATTGTGCGCCATTATTTTTTGAAGATGATTTGATGAAGACCGGCCTTCCGATTTGTCGTTACAGGTGGCTCCGAGGTCTTTGTGATTGTCCGCGACTCCGGCGGATTGCTGTACCGTCTCGGCTTGCGCGGCCCCTCAAAGATACGGTTGCCGCGCTTGATCCGGTTGATCGTCAAGTCCGCGGGCCAACCGGCAAAACCCCCGCTGTCGCCGAAACTAATGCCCGCGCTTTGGGCGATGTGATGGGCTTGCTTGAACTCAACTTGACCGCTCGGGTTGATCTGCGCGTCAGGCGGAAGCAGTACAACCGGGTTTGCTCCGTTTCTGTACCGGGCGTCTGCGTCCGATCCGCCCGGTTCTTTGGTTCCGAAATCGCTTGTTCCGTAATAATAGTCCGAATATGCGCGGATCGATATGTCGGGGTGACTCGGCCCGGTGAACCATTCCTCGACCCATGTCGCGACCGCGCCCTCGGTTGTCAGCGAGATCGTGATCGTCGGTTCGTTTGCGACTTGGTTGCTCGCAAATCGATGACTGCCGACGATCGGCAAGCTGTCGATGATTTCAGATCGCAACTCTTGAACCGTTGTCGAGTGCGCCGGGTATTCGGTGTTGAATGGCAACCCGGTGATCCGCCGATAGCCTGACAGTTTATGGCTTCCGCTTGTGCTTCCGTGCGGCAAGAGCAACGACGTCTCGAGTGTCTGGTCGTCTGATGTCATGTCGAGTGACCGGGTTGCGTCGTGCTTCGTCAATAGATTTGTCGTGACCGGCAACAAGATGCTGCTTGTGTCGTTGTCAATTTGAAACTTTGCGCCAGTTGTGTCGCTCGTGAACCCCGCCGCGGTTAATGCTGCCGGGAAAGTCTCAAACCCGTCGAACGTGATTGTCGAGGCGACTCCGTCTTTCATCTGGCAGAGGTCGCCTTTGTGATAAACCAAGTCCGCGACGAGCGTGTTGTCTGTAACCTCGGGCAAATAGCCCGCCGACTGATACGTCGCACCGACATCGGTGAACGTGTCTCGGTCGAGCGAGATCAGTTGAAACTCTTCGAGCTTGTCGAAGAACCTGTAAAGCCAAGATGGGTTGCTGACGTTGTTGGCTTCCATCGTTTGAGCCACCGATCCGGCATGACTTGTGAACTTGAGAAACCGCGGGTCGCCCGGTTTAACTTTCCAGACGTATCGGTACGTCGAGTCGTAACCGCTTGAGAGTGAGTCGCGCCTGACGCATCGCTGCGAGTTTGCCTCGAGCGTGAACGAGTGCGCCGGGTCGTTGGGATCGCCAAAGATAATCGAGACGCTCGACATCGTGAGGTTGTGAACGCGAAAACAGTTCCACTTGTCCCAAGTGTCCGCAAAAACAAATATCCCGTGATGATTGCCGATCGCAATCTCGGCGACTGCCGTGTTCCAAATCTTCTCGGGATGTTTCTTTGACAACTCGGACAAAAAGAAAACGTCACCGTCTGTTGTTCGCGTGTGAGCTTTAAGCGATCCCTCGAGGTTTAATGTCTCGGCTGTGTAGGCAATGAAATTTTCGTTGTCGACGTAAGAAATCACCGCCGAATTTGCCGCCGCATCTTTTGCGCTTTGGTCATGCGGGGAAAGAACAACCTCCCACTCATTCAACCCGGTTTGCTCCCCAAATGCGCCGCTGAACGTCGTCAAATCCCCGATGCCGTGCTTGCTTGGGGTAAAGAAAAGAAACGGTTGTCCGAATAGCTCGCGGTCGGTGTAATCGAGAATCAGCAAGCTCGACTTGTTGTCGAGTGCCTTGCTCGCGATCGCATCAACCTCGGCCCATAACTCGTTTAGCTTGGCCGCGGTGACGTACTCGCCGCCGGTTAAATAATTTATAGCCAAACCGCACGTTGTTCAGATGGTGTTGATGTTCCGCCGCCGCCTTTCGCGGTCGGGATGATGCTCGTGCCTTGGCTCGTGAATTGAGTGCGCTGCCCCGGCGTTGCTTGCGGGCGTAACCGCATCACCGCGTCCCAAAGACGGTTAAACTCAAACCCGAGCTTGCCCGAGAAACCGACTGTCGGTTTTGTAATCATATCTTATCGGCGTGATAAATCTTTTTGTTTTCTGTCATACCTGGTCTATGCCACGACCGCCCCGTACAGAGTCTCCGACCAAGTGTCGGCGTGCCACCATTCGGTGACGATTTGAAAACGACCGTTTGGTTGTTGCGTGATGGTTGGCGTGCGCTTGAGGTAGTAGCCCGAGAGCATTGTGAAAACGATCGTCGACGGTATGCTCTCGGCGGCACTCAATCCGCTCGCAGAATAAATTCCGTTGATGTTTGTCATCGCTGCCGCGCCAGCGTAACCCGGCCCGACTGTCATCGTTCTTTGTACGACGATTTGACTGATCGTGTAAGAGGTTGTCCCGGCTTTGATTAGTGCTTTGAAGTTCGCCCCGTTTGTTGTTGTCGTCGTGACTTCGCTCTCTTTCTTTGATCCGGCTTTGTATTCTCGGAGAAGTTCGCGCTCGGTCTCTGCCATGCTTAACCAATTGGGATGAGCCTCGAGGTCTTTCTCGATGTCGTTCCCGGCGACCGTCCACGTCGTCGTCAACTCGGTCTCGGCATCCGCCGCCGCCCCGTCTTGCGCGTCCGGCGCAGTCATCACGCAGTCGGCCATCGGCCCGTCTTCGTCGGGCGTGATGCGGAACGAGTAGCCTGCCAGTTGCATCAAAGGGACTTGGCCCAAGATGTCGGCCTTGAGTCCGCGGAACTTTCGCGTCGCGCGAAATCCGTTCGTCGAAGACCATTCGATTTCGGGGTCGCAGGCGACGACGCCGACGTTGCCTTTTTTGATCACTTCAAGACCTCCGTGTTTTCTGCCGTGCGTTTTGATGCTCGGGCAATCATCTTTTGGTGCATGATCTGCTGCTTCAAGAGGCCGATCTCGGGCGAGATGCCACCACGGAATCCGCCGATCCGTGCGAGTGCGTCGGCCTTGACCTTGGTCGGCCCGCCCCCGCCCCCGCCGAGTCCGGTCACCCCGGTCTGCTCGGTCTTCTGGCGGGCTGCGAGCGAGGCGTCTTCGCGTGCGTTTTGCTTTTTCTCAAGCTCGACAAACCCGTCAACAAGTTCGTCGGAAAATGCTGTTCCGATCGAGGCGAGGTCGCTCGCGATGTCATTCACAAAATCGTTTTGAGTGACCTCGGCGATTGGGTTTTTGCCAGTTACCCAATTAGCCACCAACCCCGCCGGGGATGCCGCAAATGCGACCTTGGCAATCTCTTTGGCCGCACCCGCGGCGTCGTCGGTGATCTTGGCCCAAATTGTTCCCATCACCTCTTGGGTCTTGACGATCGCCATCGCGAGCGCATCCACGATGATCTTGAGATGATCGACCGCCGAGACCGCTGCTCCCATTGCCGACGTCGCGACCTCAAGAAAGATCGGCATGACCTCGGCCTTGAACGCGGCAAGCTGATCTTTGAGGTCGCCCGCCATTCGTATCTGTTCGTCGGCCATGACTGTCCCGCTGTCGCTTGCGGTTTGCATCATGTCGTCGAGTCCCTCGGTGAACATCCGGATGTTCTTCAAGCCCGCCTCGGCTCCGAACAACTGCTGAATGGCGCGCTTTTGTTGCGCGGTTGGGACGACGTTTTTCAATTCGGCTCCGACTCGCTTGAACAACTCCGCCTTGTCAATTCCTATCGCCTCATTAGCCGAGACGCCGAACAACTTGAAAGCGTCCGCGGTTTCTCTATTGCCCTTCGCGAGTCTGCCTTGAGCCTCATCGATCCGTTGCAATGAGATTCCAAGCGAGTCGGTTGTCGAGCCGCTCATCTTCGCCGCGTAATCTAATTTCTGAAAATCTTCCGTGCCGATGTTCAGTCGTCTCGAGAGATGGTCGACCTTGTCCGCGGCCTCGACCGCGTCTCGTGCGAACTTGCCCAACGCTGCCGCGCCGAACAATCCGACCATGCGCCCCGACAGAGATGATCGAATTTTCTTGCCGACATTCTTGGCCATGACGCCCGCCTTGGTGAGCGTCTTGTTATAGCCTTTGGAGTCGGCCCCAAGTTTGACAATGAGACCGCCGAGCAAGCCCATCAGTTTCGCGCCTCCGGTGTTGTGTGGTTAAAGCCGGGAAAGTGTCGCTTGGCGACCTCATCGAGATCGTCAGCCATCGATTCAGCCATCTCGCGCATCTCGAGATCGTGATCGCCAACGAGTTCGCACCCGCCCTCGATCTCCCAAAAAGAAAAGTAGTCAAAGAGTGCCTCGCCAAATGGCAGATTGAGTGCCTCGTCTCTCGTGTAACCTAACTTGGCGCAAAGCGTCGTTTTCAGTACCGAGAAAAATGGCGCGCCGAGTCGATTGCTTGGCTTGTCGTTTGACTCAAAGACCTCGGGCGACTCCATCGCGTCGGCAACGTACTCGTTGAACATCTTGATCTTGGCCACGATGTTGAAGTTGCCAACGCGCCAAGCCCAAATCCGCATCCGCCACGGCAACCACTTGTCGTCTGCGAGCTTGTGGAACTCGTCCCAATTGTGCGCGCAGATTGTGACCCCGGTGATGAGCGACTCGTAGTCGCGAACGGGATCGCACCCGTGCCGCTGCAAGAGAATTGCGTGACCAAGCGAGAACGGTTTCAAGCGTAGCCCGAGAACCGTGTATGGTTCCGGCGTAATCGCGTTGAGAAACTTCTCGTTTGTCTTGGTCGCCACACTATCAAGTGATCGTTGTCGAGTTCTGAACCGCGGTCGTGACATCCGCCGCGCCTCCGACCCCGTGCGTCGTCTCGTTGTTTGCGTCCCATCGTTGCAGAGTCACGTCGAAGCTCGCGACGTCCGTCTGCGACTTGGACTTGCTTGCGCTTGTCACCAAGTAGTGATGATAGCGATAACTCGAGCCGCTCGCCTTGCTGCCGATGTCGGCGTCGTAGGTGTTCGATGCAAACGGTTCTTTGACGATGCAACGATCGCCGATCGCCGGGAGAACGTTCGACGTCTTCGCTCTCGCAAGCGTGTCGCCGGTCGGGTAGCACGTCAGCGAGACCTCGCGGTTTTTGTCGCTGATAACTTGGCCAATGGTTGCACCGGCTTCGTCTTTGAGTTGCACGGTCTCCGCCGCCTTGGTCACGCCTTGGGAGTTGAATCGCCAACGACCGCCCGCCGCACCCACGACAGAATGATCGACTGTCGTCCAAGAGGTCGGCGATGCACTCGCGACCGTCTTGATGATGACGCCCGTGGACGTCTGGCCAAACACAACCCCAAGTCCCTTGACCGTTGCCATAGCTTACGATGAGATCGTGGTTGAAATGTCGGTCGAGTATTTGGTCGCCTCGACGTCGAAACTTGTGACGTCCGTGTTGCTCTTGGACTTGGCCGAGCTTGTCACGACGTAAGTCCCGGCGATGTCGGAGTCGTCTGAATCAGCAATGACGCACTTGTCGCCGATGTCTGGCAGCGAGTTCGCGGTCTTGGCGTTTGCCAAGCTCGACCCGTGCGGGTAGACCGTGAGCCCGAGAACGTCACGCGGGTCATAAACGACCATGCCTTTCGTCTCGCCGTCTTTGTCTTTGACCATAACGGTCTCCGCCTCTTTCGCGAACGATTGCCCGGTGATCTTAAAGTCCGAGGCAGATGCCGCCCCCGCGATCGTGATCGCCGTCGAGCTTACCCCAAACACAACTCCTAAACCTTTTACTGATGCCATAGCGTTTTAGTCTAAAAAAACTCCCCGTTTTACTTTGATCGATTGGTAGCGGTCACAATGCGGAGAGGCACGCGACGAGGTCGAACTCGATCAAATCCACGAACGTCCGACCGTCTGTCGCACTCGTCTGGCCGCGGTCGATCACTCCGATCACGGTGAATGCTGTCACTTTCGCCGAGAGCGTCGTCGCCAAGTTGTCGGTCTTGAACAGATCGATCACGGACTCGGCAAGCGAGTTGTGGGTCGTGAGGGCAGTCGTCGACCCGGCATCGTTGTCGGCGGTTGACTTGACCGTCACACGCGCGCGGCAAGAGTAGTTACCCGTCTCGGGCGTGAGTTCTTCGCCGCCATCGCACTCAACAACCGCGCACGGCAACGACCGGGTGTCGTCATCCGCCCCGGTGTAAACGTTGGCGACCGGCGGACTGACCTCGTCGTCAATGATTGCCTTGAGTGCGGTCTCAACGGTTGCGTTTAGTGATGCCATTTAGAAAGAAACAAACTTGGCCGCGCTGCTTGACAACTTGCCCGCGGCACTCGCGCGGAAGATTCTTTTGACTTGCGACTCCATTCGCTTTTGCCGGTTCTTATAGACTTGCGCGAGGATGCGCGACTCGAGTCCCGTGTGCTTGATATAGCTCACCGCGTTCGAGAACTGGATAAACTTCTCCCGAACACCTTTGCCGAGCTTCTCTTGATCCCCTCCCGGCGCATCGTGGCGCGCGATCCATCGTTGCACTTTTAGCCCGAGCCTGTAAGCCGCGGTCGACCATCCGTCTTTGGCGAACCCGACGCGCGCCTTGATCTGCTTCGCGTACTTGTGGAGGTTGCCGTATGGCACGACCATTCGATGTTCTTCTTTCCACCGGCCCGTGTCTTTCGATCCCTTGCCGCCGCCTTTGATTCGTCCGCGACCCCTCCCCATCGCGTTGCCGCTCCGCAACCGGGACTTGTGAAACGGTTCCATCTCGCTCATCGATGTCGATGCAATCGCCCAATCGGTTAGAAAAACAGTCCCGTCTTTTTTGCGGTGTTTGCGTGTGATGAATCGCCTTGATCCGTTGTTCGCCGTGATCGCTGACTCAATGAAAGATTCGTTTGACGGAGTGAACACGTTGTTGAGATCGCGCTCGATCGCGTTCTCGCCCGCTTTGAGATGCTTGCGGCTCGTGGCACTCCCGAACTTTTGGAACGGAGGCGTCAACGAGATCGCGTCTTTGACCGCGAGCTTGGCTTGCTGCTTGAGCGTCTCGTCAAGCGTCTTGTCCGTCACCGCGGCGAGTTCCCTCAACGCCTTGCTCAAGCCGCGCGTGTCGACCTCGACTGTCGTCTTGATGCTCACGAGTTTGGATCGGCGCAGACGAGGCGCAGAAATGCCGCCGAGACATCTATCACGACCTCCGTGATGGTGTATGCAGTCGAGTCAAACGTGACTGTCTGCCCGACTTGCGGGAGTGATCCGGTGAAAAGAGACTTGCGGATCGAGAACGAGATCGCCGCCTCGGGCGCAAAGCCGCCACTTCCAAGATCGTTTTGATTGGATAACCCCGACGGACTGCAAGCGTAGGTTGTCGAGTTCCACGTCAGAGACTTCGAGAGAACAAGTTCAACCTCTGCGAGTGCCTCCGCTATTTCGGTTCCGAAGCTCATCTCTCAATTTACTCAACGCCGCCGCGATCCGCTTCAGCGCGATTGACTGCATTCGTCTTTGGTTCGTCCACCAATCCGCCGAGTCGACCGAGGATTTCTTGCATCCTCGCATCGGGTACAAACCAGCCGGGGATTGACGGGGTGAACGGTTCAGTCGCCTCGAGCCGGACGACTGTCTTGTCCGCCGGGATCACGACGACCCGCATCACTTGGCAGGCGAAGAGCGGAATCAAGCAAAGCATTGACGCCAACCTCGTCACCGTCCGCAATAGCCGCGTCGATCTCGTGCAGCTTGTCTTTGAGTTGTTCGCGGGCATCCTCGGCTTGTTTGAGTTTACGCTTGAGCCAGTAGACGATCAGCGCGGCGACGATCGAGAGAACCGCGCTCGTCACGCTTTTTTCTTGGCGATCGACCGTGAAATTGTGTAGCCCATCGCGGATAATACTGTCGCGATAAGCCCGAGAATCTTGTCGCCGCCTGACTCGGGCGCGATCACGCCGCTCGCGTACAGCAAGCCGGTGATTGCGGCGGCTGCGCTAAACCAGAACTCACTCGTCTTGATGCCTGTCTTGGGTTCGTCTTCCATGTTATTTTATTTCTTTCTTGATTCTGATCCCGACGTAAACGATCGAGAACGTGGTGAGAATTATCTTGAGAGAGATGTCGATCGCATCGATTGGCCAATTGCCGACCCCGATGATGGTCGCGAGTGCTGTTTTGATGTCTTCAATTTTCAACTTTCAAACTCTCCGACAACAACCCCATGAAATGCTTGCGGCCAACCTGTGCTTGTTCCGCGCTCATCCCAAGCTGTGCCAGTTGCCGGTCAAGGTCTGCAACGTGGTTGACATATCTTACTTGGTCTTTTGACAGGTCGCTCACCTTGTATTCCGTATCGTCTATTGTAACCGTTTGTTCTTCGCTCATTCAGAAGTGTCTTTCCAAGCAACTTTCTCCACAACCGTCTCGGCGCGAACCACAACTGTCTCGCTGGTTTCCTCAACCGCTTCAACGGCTGGCGTGATTTCATACGACTCCATCACCGGCACTTCGTGTTCGCCAATTTCCTCACCGGCTTCATCGAAAAGTTTATGCTTCGTGACTTGCGGAGTGCTGACCGTCTTGGTGACGGTTTCGCTGACGGTCTGCTGGACAAACTTGCCGTCCACCTCAACGATTTCAGTCGTGGAAACTTCCTCATCAACTTCGCTTTCAACGACCACTTGCCGCTCGCCCATCACCGCATCAACTGCTGGTTGCGCTGGCGTCACGATTGTCTCGGTGATTTCAGCGTTCTTCGCGCCACCGGCAATCCACGCCTCGAAAGATTCAAGCGGTGTCTTGTCCTCCAGTTGCGGCACATCTGCGCCGTTGTATTGCTTGCGAAGTATCTCGACCTTCAGCGTGTCCTCTTTCGCATCGAGGAACGCTTGCGGGTCGGCATCTTTTGGAATGTCGCCGTGCCACTTCTTGTCGCCAATCGAGAAGAAAACCGTTTGGTCGTTGTCGTTCTCCCGTGTGCTGTTAATTGTAATTGCCATTGTCTTATCGAAGTTCAACCGCTGTCGGTATGATACTAATATCCATCGTGCTGCTGCCTGTCGCGGTGCATTGAAACAACACATCCCCGTTTGAATCACACGGCACTCGCTGAAGCGATTCAGCTATTGCGTCATTGGTCTTTCCAGCGCAGTAAACCCGTGCAACCGCGTTGCTGCCGGTGTAGCCCGTGGTACTTAAAGTCGAAGCAGCAGCTACCGAAGCCGCGCTACCAGAGTCAAAACAAGTGTGTCGGAACCAAATTGCTTTTGCGCCTTTAGGAATTTGACCAGAACTCAACGCCTCGGTGTTTAGCGTAGTTGATGCAGTTGTTGAGAAGCTGTCGTAATTGTATCCCGTCAACGCATTGATGGGTTTCTCACAATTCACAATCTCCCCGCTCGGCCTAGAATAATTCCCCGAGCCGATTGCGCTGCCGAATACAAGCATCGGTTGGGAGATGTAGGCGGTTGCGCCCGATGCTTCCAAGCGAACGACCGGCGAAACAGTTGCCGCATCTGCATCAACCGCTTCAGTTAATTCAAGCCACTCCCAGCCACCACCGCCTGTGTGGTAACTGCTGTAAGTATAACTATCGTCATACCAACCTATGCGAACGTGACTCGCCGTGGATGTTTTCGCCCAAAAGCCAAACGTCATTGTGCGACCTCGCACCTTTCCGAGCCATACAGAATCCGTTTGGGGTTTGTGGTAAACATACGCCCCCGTGCCAGCTGTTACGGTTTTAAGCGAATAAAAAGAACCGTCTTGAGTATTGCTTCCGTTATGTTCTCGGAACAAGTCTGTTGTAGTGTTTTTGTTCCACCCATCTGGGGCCAGCGAATTAGCCGCCACGCACCCCGGCGTGACTTCGTGCAGCATAAACGAATCGTAGCGGGCGTATTGTCCACTTGTTGATGTAATCGAGGCAACATATACAAATGTTGACGTTGTTGTTGCTTCAAAAACACTTGAGTAATCGTCCCAGCTTGTATTGGTGGATTCGATTTTTTCGTAATTGGAAGTCCCTATGGATGTGCCTATGCCTACTTCAATGTTCGCATCGGTCTTTACCGCTCGGAATTGCAACTTGTAAAGTTTGCCAACCACGGTTGTAAAGGAGCGTGTCAAATACGGATTATTGTTCGTGCCGTTATGCACTATGAGTAACCCCGGTTCAGCACCCGAACCACTTGACCCGTCTATGGTGAAAGTTCCCGGCCCGGTGGCAGTCCATCCAGTTGGAGGCGTTGCGCCAGTTGCGCCCGTCCAAGCTGTTCCACTGTTTGCAGTGCCAGCATTCACCAAATCACCAGCATCTTCTAATGCGGGAGCCGCGCCAGTAGTTGCAGAAACCAGCGTCGAGTTACTCCACACATCGAAGCCGGAGTTAGAAAGAAGGTTGCTTCGCAAAACTCCATTGGTTTCGACGATGCCGCCGCCGTCCACTAAAATTGACGGGCCGGTTGAATCGTTCCTAACACGCAGACAAGTTGCGCCGCTTGCGGAAGAGTGGTCGTTGGTAATCTTAACAATATCTCTGGTGTCGCCACTGGTTGCGTTGCTGTAAAACTCCGCAACTTTTCCCGAGGTCAACGAGTCCGCAACAACCCTAAAAGCCATATCAGTCGTTGCTGTCGCACCCGATAAATACAAACTTTTAACATTGCCGGTCGGCGTGATTGTGGTCATGCCCGTGCTGCCATCGATTGTGAGTCGGTTATTCGCCCCGCCGGTGCGGATGATAAACGACTCGGCTGAACCTGTTTGCGCAAACCAAGTTGTAGCATCTACGCTTTTATCAGTTACGCCAAATTTGAGAGCCCCACCGGCTGTCGTGCTTAAGCGAACAACCACACCTTCCTCAACATCAGTATTGGTTTCGTTAACGTGAAACAACTCAGTCGGCGTAACGCCAATCCCCACGTTGCCAGCCGAGACAACCAAGTCCAAATTGTTGCTGCCGTCCTCGCTGATGGTGATGTTGCTGGCTTCATTATTGGAGAGCCATTGCATCACATCGCCAGCACCATCGGATTTGATGATTGGCTCGTTCTCGATGGTCGTGCCGGTGGCACTTATTGTTTTTTTGTAGAGTGTGAAACTCATTTTAGTCGTACGGTGAATGCTCGATTGCTAAGTACCCAACCCCGTCGCCCGCGTCCACGTTCTCAATGGTGAACTGGTCGAGCGTGAGTTCCTCGTCGCCCGGTGACACGAGGCTCATCACGTCGCCCGGCTCGAGCGGGATTCGCACCGTGCCGCCGGTCTTCATGAAATAAACCGTGCCTGCGTTCTCTGTCTTGCTTGCTTTATGAGCGACCAAGATGAGATTGTCGGCCTTGACTGAACTCGCCCCGAGTACCGCACTTGAGGTTGCTCCCGCGACTGTCGTGTATGCGTCTGATATTGCTATTGCTGGCATTTCTTTTTTCTCCTAAATTTTATTCCTCCCAAGAGAGTAAGACCCAACGACTCGCGCTCGAGTCGTAAATAAAAGTCATCATGTTCATGCCACCGTTGCCCAAGCGGTCGGCCTGCGTGCTTGTGTAAATCCGATTCGCGGCAGTCGTCTCAAGGCTCGAGTCGTGCTTGATGTTCATGTCGTAAAGAATATCGTTGTTGTAAACGTAAAGCATCCGCCCGTCAGCCCCGCCCGAGATGCCAACAAGATCGACGTCGCTGGTCATCCCGGTGACACGAATGAATGTCCCGTTGGAGGGGTTCAGCGTTGCGTTGCCTGCCGTGATTGCCGTGTTGTCGAGGCGTTGAAAGAGTATTTGGCCGGATGAGTTGAACGTTGACGCCGCGGTGAATGTCGACCCCGCGATTGCTGTCCCGGCGATCGTGCCGCCTACGAGTGACCCGATCGTGCCGCCAATCGAGGTTGCGGACGCGATGGTCGGGTCGGTGAAAGTGCCGCCCTGTGAATTGGTGATTTGAGTTTCGCCCTCAAGGTAAATGTCGCCCTCAACCGTCAACCATCCCGTCGCGGTGTTGTTGCCGCCCAAACGAAAGTATCTGTTATCGGCACTCGCCACGTTGAGCAATGCGTCAGTATGGTTTGACAACGTGTTGTCGCTCTCGGCGACCGTTGTGTTGTCGGTAATTCCGCCGTAGGTGTTGAAGAGTGACGGCAGTCCAATTTGGCTTGGCCGGATCGTGTATACCCGGTTGTCTTGCCAATCTTGAAAATGGATGCCTTGATAGTCGGTCAACTCGACCGTCGTGTCGCTATCATCCGATCCGTTTCGGATCGTGAGTGAATCGACAAATCCGGTTCGCAGGCTCTTGCCTGTCACGGTCTGCGTCCCGGTCAGGCTTGCGAAGTTCGCCATGTGGGCATCCGTCGTGCCGAACGTCCCGGTCGCCGATGCCATCGCGGTCACAAGATCGTTTGCTATCACGATCCGCGTCGCCGCCGGTTCGACGGTGATCGGCATCCGCACGTTGTATGCGCTCGTGACCGTCAGAGTAGAAAGCGTAAACGTTGACCACGATCCCGTTTCTGAATATGTCAACGCACCGTCGACTTGTGCTGTTAGTTTGATCGAGTCGGCGTCTACGCTTTGCAATATTAGCGGCCCTGAAAACGGATTCGCCGCGACGTGCTGAAAGAGATTCTCTTTCGAGAGTGCCGCGGTCGCAGCGATCTCGATTTGAGTTGAGGCGGTCGCGACGCTTGTTTTCCAAGTGCGCGTCGATCCGTTGATGACGAGCGTGTCGTTGTTGCTTGGATTGGTTGACACGTCGATTTGCAACGCCTTTCGCGTCGCCGCCTCGCCCATGCAAACCGTCAAAGCAATTGCCAATATGCAGAGAAAGTATCTCATCTAAAAAGTGACCGTGTCCGTCATAAACTCGCCGTCATTTGTGCAATAAAGAATTATGCCTTTCGCCCCATCAGGTGAAACGAGCGTGATTGAATCGCCTGCCCCTCCAACTTTAGCGGCAAAAGTAGCGGTCGCCTCCGCGCTTGTCGGGTACGTCTCCGATCCGATCGTGACGGGGGTCGATGTTTTGAGACCGTCCGCCTTGACCGTGACCTCGCGCATCAACTCGGTTGAATAGGTTCCCGACGCGGTGCGCGCCTCGATCTCGAGTTGACACGTCGCGCTTGTTCCCGTGGCGAGCAACGTCGTGACCGCGGTCGCGTTGAGCAACAACGTTCCCTCGTGGATGTTGTTCTCGTTTTGAGTTAAATTCGAATTAGTGTGAACCGTCTCTGATCCGCTGGTCGCGTGCGGAGTGGTCAAGCCGATCTTGACCGTGTAAGAGTCGGTGACGGTCGAGAACGGGTCAGAGATTCCGCCGGTCGTCTTTGGCTCGAGCAACGTGACCTCGATCGGGACAACGTCGCCTTGGAAGAACGTCGGCAGCGTGACCTCTTGCGTCGACGACGACGACTTGACGAGCTTGTTGCGCTCGGTGTCGACGTACAATTTCAGCAATGCCGCCATATTTTAGAATGGGACGCGCGCCGGGCAAACCAAGAAACACCGGCACGCGCCCCCGAGTCGCAAAGACTTAGGCTGTGGTCGCGTCTGCGATGACGGACATCGCTGCGCCGTGGCGGAGGTTGACGTCAACGTCGACCAATGCGGAACATCGGACTGTCCCTGCATTTCCGCCCGTGTACGGATCGACGAGGACATCGATCCCCGCGCCAAAGTAGCCAATCAACACTTGGCTGAAGTCACCGAAAATGATTCCAGAACAAACGCTCGAGCTTCCCTTGGTGAGATTCGACGGCACGATGTTCGCCACGGTCGTCGGGTAGCCGAGTATCGTGTTGTATCGCCAATCGAACAGCATCAATCCGGAATTGGTTGCGATCTCAAGTTGACGCAACTTTTTCCGCACCTTGGCGTTGGTGAGGAATTGCATCGTCCCCATCGCGGCGTTGGCATTCTCCGGCCCTGCCTCGACGTCGCAAAGTTTTGCGTAAGTCGGAGCGGCTCCGTTTGTACCCATCGCGACAGTCGTCACGTCGGAGTGCTGCAAGATGCCGGTCGGCTCATTGCTTCCGCCGCCGTTTACCGCTGCCGAATCAATGGCAACCGCAAGCGCGTTCGTGATGTCGTTGCGGATCAATGACTCAACGTCTGCCGATGACTGAATGAGCAAACGCCGACCGATGTCGGTGTATGCCGCACAAGTTTTCGGTGACAACTGGACTTGACCGATGACTTGAGTCGTCTCGCTCGGTGCTGCATTTTCAGCAACCCACGAACCCGCTGCGCCCGTCGTGACTTTCGGCACGGAGACGTTTGACGAGAGACCACTCAACACGGTTGCGCCGAGTTGACCCATGACCATCCGAGCGCGTAACGCTTCGATGACCGGGACTTGAACAATCTCGTCAACGAGTTTCGCGCCAGTAGTTGACGCGCCCGCGGTGAGATCACGCTGACCGACGAACTTGTTGGTCACGTCGTTTGGCAAAAAGAAACCTCTCGGACTCTTGCCGCTGCGTTGAGCTACTGCGTGAGATGCTTCCATCTCAAGACCGGCGTCTTGCGGACGACCGGAGGCGACTGCCTCGATGGCTCGCTTGAGCGAATACTGCTCAACCTCGTTGTCGGATAAACCGATTTCCTCGCGCTCATCGGACGGAACGGCGACAGGCTCGTTGGCTCTCTGCTCAAGCAGATAATCTTTGAACTGATCGGCGGACTTGCCCTCGGCGATGAATGACAACGCTTCGTCGGAGGCGTTGAACTGACGACCGATGGCGGCGATGTTCTCGGCGCGCTTATCGGATTTGACCTCAATGGTCGGTTCTGACTTTTCAGACATGATAATATTTTGTGATCTTTCTGCCTCGGGTTCTTCCGCGGCGGGTTCTGGCTCCGGCTCCGTTTGTGGCTCCGTCTCCGTTTCGGGTTCGTCATCACCGCGAGCGATTCCGACCGAACTATCGGCGGCGATGCTGACGATGCTGATTTCGAGTGGACTCCAATTTTTTGCTCGGTAAACTTCCGATTCACCGTCGTCAACGGAGTCTTGGACAAACTCGTCAACCCGATACCCGACAGATGTCATCCGTCGAATCCCGTCCAAAGTGTCTTGAAATATCTCTTGGCCAAGTGCTGACCTACTGAATCGCACCGTCGCTCGTCCCACTCGGTCGGGATCGATGCGGGCGTTTTCTATGACCCCGATCTGCTGAGTGCGGTCATGTTCTAAGAGTAAAGGCGATCCGGCATTGAGCCGCTCGAGGTTGACGCTCTTGGGGTCGTGGTCGAGTACCTCGCGCCCGAACGAACGCTCGACGGGTTCCTCGGATGAGAAAGCAAGCTCGACGGTGCGCTCGTCTTCGTTGATTGCGCCCCGGTCGAGTTCGACCGTTCGTTGCTGCGTTTTACTGGTCGGCAGATTATTTGTCGCCATTTTGTTTTTGTTCATTGGTAGCGGTTTGCTTTGGTTTGAAAGTCTTGATCGCTGCCATCATCTTGGCGACGGTCGCATCGTCCAACCCGAGCGAGACGAGCAACTCAACCCCGGCGGCGGACGGCATCAATCCGCTCACGATCTGCTCAATCACCGACAAGGCGGCTTGAATCTGCGCCCCGTTCAGCCCGGCATCGGCGGCGACTGCCAAGTTCCCCGGTGCTTCGTCGGTTGCTGGTTTGCCTGCCTTTGCCGGTTTGCCCGCCTTTGCTGGCTTGGTCGGCTTGCCGCTCGACTGCTCGTCGTCGTCTGGCTCGTCGGTTGCCTCGATGATCGGCGCGTCGCCCAAGACTATCCCCGCGGACTCGATCAGCGTTTGATCTTCCGCAAGCTCATCAATGACGTCCTCGAAGTCTCCACCCATCTCGGCGACCACTTGCCGCCGGGACTTGAGACCTGACTCGATGCTGGTGATGTTGGCTTGAACGTCTTTGAGCGGGTCGACCCATTGCCACCGTCGTCCGCGGAACTCTGCCGCGTTGAACTTGTCCATCTTTTCGGCGGGCAGCTTGAGCGCATCGGTCAAGAGTGCTTGCTCGAGCCACGCGAAAAAGACCGGGCGACAGAGATGGTCGATGATGAAATTCTGGTGCGTCTTGTACTCTTCGCGCTCGTCCAAGAGACCGGCGCGGATCGACGAGTAGTTGACATTTTCCAGATCGTTCGCTAATGTGTTATAGCTCACTCCGAGACCCGAGGCGACGCCACGCAAGACTGCTTTGTTGAAGTCACCAAACGCGCCGTTTGGATGTTGGAAGTCGACCGCTTTGAAATCCATCCCCATCGGGAGACGCTCGAACGATCCCGGTTCGGCCTCGTAAACAAGATTGCCGTCGGCGTCTTCGCTCGAGACGTATCCGTCGGGACTTGTCTCCGTGTAAAATCCCATCTTGCTTGCGGAGACTCTC
>Ga0209128_1000861_pt1 | contig 21500 bp, 32 predicted proteins | sample ETNvirnome_6_100_FD_184072 | JGI IMG/M metagenome (GOLD analysis project Ga0209128, IMG submission 184072) | Marine viral communities from the Pacific Ocean - ETNP_6_100 (SPAdes) (version 2) | ecosystem: Environmental > Aquatic > Marine > Oceanic | place: Pacific Ocean | collected 2013-06-19 | reverse complement strand
AAGATGGAAGAAAACGACATCGGGGCGTTACTCTCGGATGACAGGTAGTCAGGGACAGGGAGAGCGACGAGATGAGCCGCATCACGCCCGAGCGCATGACGCAGCTGGACGACAACGAGCTCGCCCGCCTGCTCGAGCAGCTCGCCCGTGAGGCCGCCTCCACCAGCAAGATCAAAGCGCCCCGAGCAAAGGCCCGCCTCGTGGTCGTGGTCGCTGAGGCTCGGCGCCGGGGCTGGTGACCCCAGAGCAGGCACTACGGGCAGTCAAGGCGATGCCTGCGCCCCTCCGCAAGCGGCTGGAGGCCAGGGTCAGGGACCGCCAGGCCCGCCCTCTCGCCTACGCCCGCCTCTGGCATAATGACAACTGCTCAGTGCTGCCCGAGGCTGCGGTGCTGCGGCACTCGCACCGCAGCTCTCAGCGGCTCGCCCTGACCCAGCCAGTGGACGACGCACTCGCGGTGCTCGGAGGGAACGGAGCCGGTAAGTCGGTCCTTGGTGCTCAGGTCGCGGTCGCGGTCCTCTTCGGGCGGGAGGACCCCATGGTCGCCCGCTGGATCGAGGCCAATGACATCTGCCCGGAGCTCATCCCGCCGGGCGGCGCCCCGGTGGTCGCCTCGAGCCTCACCTCGGAGCTCAGCCTGGGCATCACCCGCCCCAAGATCGCCGAGTTCCTCCCGCCCGGTCGCTACACCTGGCGCAACCGAGAGGGGGTGGGGACCAGCGTCCTGACCGCGGACAATGGGCACACCATCACCTTCAAGTCCGATGACCAGGGGTGGGAGAAGTATCAGGGCATCAGCGCCGGCCTGGTCTGGTTGGACGAGGAGCACGATCAGCGCGTCTATCGGGAGTGCGAGCGCCGGACGGGGCGCGTGAGGTGGGATGACCGCTCGGGCTGGCTCCTGCTGACCCTGACGCCCATCAAGGGGAAGACCTGGGTGTACGACACCTTCGCCAGCGAGAGCCCGCAGGAGGGCACTGCGGCGCACTGGATCTGGGGCGAGGACAACCCCCACATCGACCAGGCCAAGCGCCTTCGACACCTCGCCGACAAGAGCGTGAGCGAGGCCCAACGGCTCGCTCGAGACCGGGGAGCCTTCGGCAACCCAGAGGGCTTGGTGTTCAGTCGGTGGGACCGCGCCATGGTCTCGCCCGCCCTCATCAGCTGCGAGCGCTCCTGGGTGCGCTACGACTCGATCGACTTCGGCACGCGCAACCCCTTCTGCTGGCTGTTCGCCGCCTACTCCCCCAGCACCGAGACGCTCTACATCCTGCGCGAGCACCACCAAGCCGAGACGCTCATCAGGGACCACGTCGAGGTCGGGCGCCTCACCTGGCAGAGCATCGGGCGCGACATCCTCGGCGAGGCGGACACCCAGCAACTCGAGGAGGCGGGGCGAGCTCGCATGATCTGGGCGGACCCCGAGGACAAGCAGAGCCGCAAGCAGATGGCGCTCCAGCACGGTATCACCACCGCGAAGGCGATCAAGGGCTACGAGGTGACGCTACAGGCGTCTATGGGCTTCATCGGCCCGCCTGCCCGGCTGGTGGTCGATCCTCGGTGCGGGAACTTCATCCGAGAGATCGAGGGCTACCAGTGGGACCCGGTGAGGACGAAGGCAGACGCACCACCTCGCCCGCTGAAGAAGAACGATCACGCGATGGACTGCTACCGCTACCTGTCGATCGGGGTGTCTCGGGAGCACTCGCTGGGCTGAGCTCCATCACTCCACCTCTGGGAGGTTGGGGCAGCCGGCCTCGATCCACCGACGACGCCCGGAGCCCTTGAGGCTGCGCCCGCCCGCTGTCTCGCGCAGGTAGTCCACGGTCGAGGGGTGTAGCGCACCGTTCGCCTTGAGGCGGTCGGTGAACCAGCCCGAGCGCGACTGGTGCGCCCTGAGCCCGTCCAGGAGCTCGAGCTCCCCCGGCGTGAGGTTCACCACCACCTTCGCCGACCTCCTCTCCTCGGGCGGCTTCTTCGGCCTGGCCATCTGCTCTTCCTTGGTTTCGCGTGGTCATCTAACCAACTTTGGTGTTGCTCTGTCAACATCGGCGAGTGACGCTCCGCGCGTGGCCACCTGGTATCAGCACACCCTGACCGCGATCTACAGGTTCTTCGGTGGGGCCGTGCTGGAACCAGACGAGGAGACTTTCCGGGCGGGGAGCGACTTCGGGACGGACCAGGCGGCCCACAAAGAGCTCCAGGTCTCCACGGGGATGTCAGCCGTTGCCCGGTTCGCCTGGGTCTACGCCTGCACCCGTGTCCGGTCTGACGACCTCGCTGGCTTGCCGCTAAAGGCGTATCGTCGCCAGGCTGACGGCTCGCTGAAGGAAGACCCTGGGCACCCCTTCCTCGCCCTCATGGAGCAGCCCAACAGCGGGGAGAGCGGGACCATGGTCCGCGCCCAGGTCTATGCTGACCACCTCGCCAGCGGGGACGGCTATCTGATGCCGCTGCTCGCTGTCACCGAGCCGGCGTCCATCGTCCGCCTGCTCCCCTACAGGGTCCGCCCTGTCCCCGGCGCCTATGGCTGGCCCGTAGCCTACGACTACGACGAGCGCGGCAGCGTAAAGCGCTATGACGCAAAGATGGTTGCCCACATCCGCTCGCTGTCCTGGGAGGACGGCCCGCCAGGCTCCTACGGCCTGAGCCCCATCCGCCCCCTGGTGGAGTCGCTGAAGGCCGAGGACTCGCTCGAGAAGTTCAACGCCAAGGCTGCCTCGCGCGGCAGGGTGGACGTGCTCATCAGCCCCAGCGACTCGGAGACCATCTTCGGCCCGGACGTGGCCAAGGACATCCGACGCGACTGGGAGCGCATCTCAGCCAAGGGCGGCGCGCTCATCAACGGGCGCAACCTCAAGGTAGAGCCCCTGAGCCTCACCCCGCGGGACCTCGAAGGCCAAGCACTCCATGAGCGCAACCGCGAAGCCATCCTCGCCGCGTTCCGGGTGCCCCCTGTCCGCGTCGGCCTGCCCGGCGCCAACTACGCCACCTCGCGCCAGCAGATGAAGGTCTACTGGGAGTCGTTGCAGGCTGACTCGGTCATGCTCAACGCCGCTTATACCAAGATCGCCCGCCTCTGGGGCTCCTCGGCTAACGTCGTGATCGCGCACGACTTCTCTGGCGTGGAAGCCCTCCAGGTCGCCCGCACCGAGCAAGTCGCCCGCGCCACCAGCCACATCCTCAACGGCATGGACGCCACTACCGCCTACGCCTATGAGGGCCTGGACGGCGCTGAGTTCCGGTCGCCCGAGCCCATCGCCACCCCAGCGAAGCCGCCAAAGGCCAACGAGGACGAGGCCGCCGAGCCCACCGACAAGGGTCTGGGGTGGCTGTACCCGGTCGAGGCGAAGCAGATGGATGAGCGCGGCCAGATGTGGGCCGACTTCATCGCGCGAGTCCATCGCCCCCAGGAACGGCGCCTCAGCGTGGTCCTGCGCCGCTTCCTGGCCCGTCAGGGGCGCCGCATCGCCGCGAAGCTACCCGAAGCCATCGAGGAGCAGCGGGCCGCCGTGGGTGCTGTGACGCGCTCCACCGAGGATCTGGTGCTGGGCGTCGTCTTCGACGAGGCAGCCGAGGCGGAAGCCCTGGCTGCCGCTACGCGCTCCATCTTCCTGGAGGTCATGCGCCTGGGCTTCGTCCGTGCTGGTGCTGAGCTCGGGGACCTCACCTTCGACCCCGACCGCGCCCCCATCGCTCGCCTGCTCTCGGACATGAGCGACAACGTGAACCGCACCACGGCACTGAGGGTGCGGGCCATCATCGAACAGGGCATCGCTGAGGGCCTCAGCGTCAAGGACATGGCCAAAGCCATTGAGGCGAGCGCGGCCTTCAGCCCCAACCGCGCCATGCTCATCGCTCGCACAGAGACCACCTCGGCAGTGGAAGCCGGGTCGGCCATGGCGCACGCTGAGGCAGCGGAGATGGGGATCCAGTTCCATCTCCAGTGGTTGAGCGCTCGGGACGACAAGGTCCGCGACAGCCACATAGCCCTCGACGCCCAGGAAGTGCTCCCCGGCCAGGAGTTCCGCGACCCGTTGACGGGGCAGACTGCCCTTCACCCCGGCGGCTTCGGCGACCCAGCCCAGGACGCGAACTGCCGCTGTACAACCATACCAGTGAGGATCGGCGGATGACTGCGAAGCGCTACCTAGACGGCGCAGTGACCCGCGCCCACGACGATGGCGGCGACGACAACGTCTTCACCTTCACCGCCTCCACCCAGGACCCTGACCGCGCTGGCGACATCGTCGTCCAGCAGTGGGCCCTGGCGAACTGGGAGAGCAACCCGGTGATCCTGCTCAACCACGACATGAGCGGACCTGTGGTTGGCGTTGGCCTGTCGGCTGAGGTGGTGGAGCGCGAGCTCGTCATCCGCCTCCGCATCGACGCCCACGAGGACAACCCAGCAGCCGCCCGCCTCGCCCGCCAGATCCGAGACGGTGTGGTGAGCGCTGGCTCCGTGGGCTTCCTGCCCGGCCAGGTCTCTCGCCGCTCCGAGATGCCCGCCGACCACCCCTTCACCGGGGAGCGCGGTCTCGTCCTGGGCTCGACGGACAGCCCGAATGAGTTGCTCGAGTTCTCGATCGTGACCGTCCCCATGAACGCCGGGGCCCTGGCCGCCAAAGCCATGAGCGAGGCCGACACCCGCCGCATCATCCGAGAGGAGGTCAGCGCAGCGCTCGAGGCACAGAAAGCCATCGCCGCGGTCTGCCCTGACGCCCCCGAGGACTTCTTCGCTTCCACCTTCTTCGGCTCAGCCGACTGACGCCCATCCGGGCACCACCACCCACCACCTGAGGAACACATGTTCGAAGATCAGGACTTTACCAAGATGAACCCGGACGAGGCCAAGTCCACGCTGAACGCCATGCAGCGCGAGATGAAGGCACTGAAGGCCCGCGAAGCAGACCACGGCGAGACCAAGGAGAAGATCGAGCGCATGACTGCCGATCTGCTCTCGGTCAAGCAGTCGTTGGCAGAGGCCCGCGCAGCATCCGACGCCAATGCCAACAACGCCCCGGACGCCTTCTACAAGGGCTTCATCGAGGGCGACGACAACACCGCGCCGACCAAGCGCCTGCGCCTGGAAGACCAGACCAACGGCAAGGGGCGCACCGTCGCTCGCGGCCTGCTCGATGCAGACACGAACGACGACTGGCACCGGGAGCTCAAGCGCCTGGTCGGGGACCGCACCCTGGTTCGCCAGATCTGCCGCGACCCGATGTCGCGCGGCCAGGACGTGACTCCCGGCCTCGACCGCGAGATCGCCGAGCACCTGGCCAAGGGTCCCGCTGGCATCGCCAAGATCTTCAGCGACTCCAGCGGCATCGGCGCCGAGTGGATCCCCGATGTCATCGTGCCGGACCTCAAGCAGGAGCTCGAGGCCGCCCGCCGCGTGGCGGGGCTCATTCCGCAGATGCAGATGCCCGAGAAGAACCTGCTGATCCCCTTCATGGGCTTCGGCGGGACGCCCTATCTGAAGTCCGCGCCCACCGGCAACGACCCAGGGCAGTACACCATCACGCAGCCCTCGACGGCTCAGCGGACCATGACGGCTGTGAGCCTCGCGGTGCGCTACCAGCTCGACGAGGACGCGGTCGAGGACAGCACGGTCCCAGCGCTTCCGGTCTTCCGCGCTCGCCTCATCCAGGACCTCGTCAACGGTGAGGAGGATGCCCTGATCAATGGCGACACCGCATCCACCCACCAGGACACCCTCGCCAGCTGGAACCCCGGCACCATCTGGAACGCCAGCAACCTCGGCGGCAGTGATGACCACCGGCGGGCCTGGATCGGCTTCCGCGCTCGCGCGGCGGACGTTTCCAACACCACCGACATCAGCACCTACACGATGGCGACTTGGCGATCCCTGCGGAAGTCCATGGACAGCCCCCACGGTATCGCCGGGGAGCGGGTCTCGATCATGTCGGTCAGTGCCTACCTCCAGACCCTCGCCTTTGACGAGGTCGAGACGGTGGACAAGTACGGCGCCAACGCCACGGTCATCAGCGGCGAGCTCGCTCGCGCGGACGGAACCCCGATCATCGTGTCGGAGTTCCTGACGGCTGACCTCAACACCTCGGGCATCTTCGACAACACCACGACCACCGACACGGGCGTGCTGGTCGTCAACCTCGCCCGGTTCATCCTGGGAGTCCGCAAGTCCCGCAGCGTCGAGATCGCCAAGGACATCACGCGCGGCACCTGGGAGCTCGTGGCGACCCAGCGGGGTGTTCTCCACACCTTCGACTCATCCACCAAGAAGAACGTCGCCTTTGGCGTCAGCCTCACCGCTTGAGAGGGACCTCATGAACTACGTCACCCTTACGCTCGACATCACCACCGCCGCGGCGACCAACGAGACCCGCTACCTCGTCGTGCCCTGGGCGGGGGAGTGGAGGCTGGAAAAGGCCCTTTTCGCCCCCGCTACGACGGTGGCCGCAGACGCTGCCGACTACATCACCGTCTCGCTGAAGAACGGCTCGGACACCTGCGGAAGCCTGGCGACCAGCGCCACCGCCTCCACGGTGGGCACCATGCGGTCGGTCACCCTGACCGCTGGTGTGCTGGACTTCACCGGAGCCGCGGACGACCTCGAGATCGCAGCGGTCAACACTGGCGGCTCAGGCGCAGCCCATGACGGTAGCTGGACGTTCGGGTTCCGCAAGCTGAGCAAGGGCTCCTGATAGTGGCGCTCCGCTACGTGAAGGCGACCGCGCCCCACATGGACCCCTACCGCCTGCCGGGTCATCCCCCGGTGTCGGTCGGGGGCGTGCTGGACGTGGACGCTGCCGAAGCGGAGCGCATCTGCGGGGACTTCCCCGGTTGCTTCGAGCGCCTGTCCGAGGGGGTTCCTTCTCCCTTGGCCTCCCCACGGGCAGGGCTCGAGGCACTCCCCGCGAAGCTGCGGGGGCTCCTGGAGGCGGCTGGGCTCGACGCCAGCGCCACCGATGAAGAGTTGCTCGGGGTCAAGGGCATCGGGCCGGCTGCACTCGGCCAGATCCGCGGGGTGCTCTGATGGCCAAGCTGAAGTTCGGCAAAGACGGCTTTGCTCGCCTCCAAGCATCCCGTGCTGGCGAGTGGCCCACCGGCATCCACTACGTCACCGACGAGATCCGCAAGGTCCCCAAGGGCTACCCTGGAGCCAGCGATGATCTCCCGTCCTGGGTCGCCCAGGTCAAGGCCAAGGCCCCGAAGAAGGACAAGGCCGACAAGGCCGACGACTGATGGCGGTCCTCACCACAGCGGAGGCCAAGAAGTTTCTCCAGGTGCCCGCCGGGGCGACCGACGACGATACCTTCATCGACACGCTGGTGACGCGCGCAGATGCGATCTGCGCCGGCTGGTGTGGCTACCCGGTCTATTCGGCCCACCGGCAGCGCACGTTCACGCAGCAAACCTATACCCTGTATCTATCGGGTCCCGGTGGGCGCGACCTCTACGCCGGCGTCAAGCCGCTTGTGAGCGTGACCACCGTTGAGGACGATCCCAATGAGGACTTCGACGGCTCGACCTTCCTGGTGGCCTCGACGGACTACACGTTGAGGAAGGACGAGGGGCGCATCCTGCTCAAGCTGGCGAGCACCCAAGGCGCGTGGAGCTCCACCGACGCCGACGTGATCAAGCTGGTGGCGTCCATGGGTTTTGCCACCATCCCCGAAGCCCTCAAAGAGGCGGTGGGCGCCCTCGTCAAGCACCTGTGGGACCTGCCTGAGCGGCAGGGCATAGCTGCCCAGGCGACGGGTGGTCAGACCCAGAGCTACCGCCCGGAGGCGATCCCCGTCCACGTCAAGATCATGCTGACACCCTTCATCGTCCGAAGCGGGTTCGCCTGATGGCCACCATGAGCATCAGGGAGTTTCGCGAGCGCCTGGCCAAGTTGGGCGCTGGAGGGGCCACCACGGTGCTCAGGCGCGTCCTGGCCGAGACCGCGCTGGATGCCGAAGCAGAGGGCAAGCTCAACGCTACGAGTCGGATGAACGTCATCACGGGCCGCCTGCGGGGATCCATCCGCTCGAAGGTCACCCAGTCCCCCGGTGGGCTCGAGCTGCGGCTGAGGGCTGGGAACCGCTCCGTGCGGTATGCCCGCATCCAGGAGCTCGGAGGCGTCACCTGGAACGGTGGCGTAATCCGCCCGAAGTTCTACCTGCGCGACGGGCTCGACGCTGCTGGGCGCCGCCTGCCTGGTCGCCTGGAGACCGCCCTGACCGATGCGCTGAGGCTCGATTGATGTGGCTGCGCGCGTCACTTCCATCCTGGACAACGTCGTGACCATCCTCCAGACGGTCATCGCCTCCAACTCGGTCACCGTCCAGGGTGAGTCCTACACCTTCGTCCACACCCTGAGCACCACCGGCCTGGTCAGGCGAGGCGGTGACATCCAGAAGGCACCGAAGGACAAGATCGCGGTGAGGGTCATGCGCGACATCCGAGAGACATCCCAGGCCGGCGCGCTCATCGGCGGCGCCCAGAATAGGATCCTGGTGGAGATCCACGGGCGCATCCCCACCCAGGGCGCTGACACCGGCTCCGAGCGAGAGGACGCTGCCGCCGACCTCGAGGCCGACATGATCGCCGCGCTGATGAACGACCAGGGTCTCGCGGCTGGCAGCTCCGATGTGGTCGAGGCCATCACCATGAGGTCCGTAGCGGGCCAGGGCGGCTACGACGCCTCACCGCACGGGGCGGTAGCCATCGTCCTCGAGGCCACCTGGCACAGCATGGTCGGTAACTGATGAGTTGGTTCAACTCCAACTGGACGCGCCGCGCGCCCATCACGGTGAACGGCTCCGCGGTGGCCGCGGGGAGTAAGGACGTGACCATCGTCCTGCCCTCGGACTGGGACGAGTTCTGGGATAACGTGCAGAGCTCAGGCGATGACGTGCGGGTCTGCGATGCTGACGGGCGCACTGCGCTGACCTACGACCTGGCCGGCTTCAACAGCGCGACCAAGACAGGAACGGTCGAGGTAGACAACTGGACTATGAGCCAGAGTAATGAGATGCACGTCCTCTGGATCTACTGGGACTATCCCAGCGCGACGGACAGCAAAACGCCCTTCACGCCCTCAGCCGCCCTCGCTGGAGATGTGACGCCCGAGCGGCCAGGCTTCCCCACCTTCCGCGCTCGCCCCCAGAAAAGCGGCGCCACCACGGTGGTGGATACGGTGAGCAAGACCACCCTAGAGACGATCTTCGTATGGCTCGAGTTGCCGGACATGGTGCGCCGCTGCGGCAACTTCAACAACCGCGATTCCTGGGAAGAGGTCGAGTCCATCAACGTCACGGTTGAGCGGGGAGACTCGGAAGAAGCGTCCCTCTTCGACGAGACGGACACCAGGATGGTGGAGTGCGCCATCCGGGGCTTCCGCCAGTTCATCCGGGTTGCGATCAAGGGCGGGACCGCTACCAACAACTATGTATGTATTGTCACCATCACCACGGATCAGCGCCGGGTCATTGATCGGAGATTCCAGATCAAGGTCAACGACGCGGCAGAGGAGTCCTAAATGTCAGTCGGACGCGGAAGCTCAATCGGCCTCGCCAAGGAGACCACCTGGGGAACCCCGGTGTCTCGCACCAACTGGCTGAAGGCAAGCTCGCTGGACCTTCAGCGCCTCATCGACAAGCAGCCGGTCCCCGTCCTGGACCTCGGGGGGCCCACGCATCGGGACTTCTTCGACGCCTCGGACAACGTCGCGGTGCGCTTTACGACCTTTCCCACCTACGAGAACTTCGGGATGCTGTGGGAGTCCATCTTCGGAGCCCTGGCGACAACGGGCCCGTCTGGGAGCGACTACACCCACACCTATACCCTCGCCGCCGCGCAGCCGACAGGGATGACGCTGGAGGGCATCCAGGGCAACGCCGCCAACTCCCTGACCTTCGAGGGGATGCGGACCCAGCGCGCGAGGTTCAGTGTGGACGCTGGCGGGCTGTCAACGCTGGAGTGCGACCTCATCGGCGAGACGCACGCAGCGCCAGCGACAGCGGGGACCGCCTCCTACGGGGCCGGCCAGACCTACATCCCGTATCATCACTTCGGGCAGTTCGGCTTCAACAGCAACAATATCAGCCTGGCCTCCTTCGAGATGGAGATCAACAACGGCACCACCCGCTACCCGGTGATCGGCTCCAAGCTGACGGGCGAGCCTGACAGGGGCGCAGTGGAGGTGACCGGGCGGCTGTCGCTGAAGTTCGCGGACCACACCCAGTACAGCGAGTTCACGGCGGACACCCAGGGCGATGCGACCCTGACCGCTGCGACCGGCTCGCTGAGCTTCGCCATCACGCTTCAGAATATGATCTGGACCGCTGCGAGCCACCCCATCTCCGCGCATGGGGCCATTGTCCAGACCTTCGAGTGGCGATGCTTCGGCGACGGCACCGACAACGGCGTCAAGCTCGTCATCATCAACACCAGCGCCAGCGGCACAGCCAACTGAGCCAAGTCCAAGGGAGAACACATGAGCGCAATTGGGAGGCTGAGGGCTGACGCCTTCGGCGAGACCACCGTCACCCTCAGCGACGGATCCCCCATCGGGGTCCGCTATCGTCGCGTCACCACTGACAGCGTCCTGAGCGCTGGCATGGCTCACCTGTTCCTGCAATTGCCGAAGGAGGTCCTGGAGGGCGCAGCGGGGCTGCCCGAGGACGCCGCCCAGCAGCTCATGATGGCTCAGCTCCAGGCGATGGACCCGGAGAAGCTGGCCCAGGTGGTGAACGAGACCGCCAAGGACGGCTCGCGCCTCATCTGCGCTGGCGTCGTCGAGCTCGCGGAGGACGGCCAGAAGTGGGAGGCGGTTCAGATCGTCCTGGAGGCCTGCGACGAAGACACCAACGCCTCGCCCCCACGGCTCCACCTCGACATCTTCACCCCCGAGCACCGGGCCCACCTCGAGCAGAGCATCCGCGCGCACTCTGGCGCAGGGGAGGGCAAGGCCGGCAAGGCCGCCCGATTTCGCCCGGTTGCCGCAGGAGGAGCGTGAACTCTTGTCCTTGGTCGCCCTACTGAGCCGTTCGCCGCTCCACGAGGTGCTTGACTGGTCAGTCGGTGACCTGTCGCTGGAGGTCTGCCACCTCTACACCCAGATCGGGATGACCAAGGCGCAACTGCATGACATCGAGTTCAACAAGGGGCTGGCGGTCCCCGTCATTCTGCTCAACGCGGTGTAGTCATGGCTGTCGTCGAACATGTCCTCAAGCTCCGCGACGAGGCGTCTGGCGCCCTTGACGACGTGGCTGACAGCGCTGAGGGCGCCGAGGTCGGCCTCGGCGGGGTGTCCACCAGCATGGCCGCGCTCGCCACTGCCGCTATCGCTGCGGGCGCCGCCATCTTCGCCGCTGTCAAGTACATGGCCGACCTCAAGAACGAGCTTAACGATCTGAGCGTGAGGACTGGCATCAGCTCGCGCACCCTGGCCGGACTCAAGCTGGCGGCTGAGGGTTCTGGGCTGTCGCTCCAGGAGCTCTCGTCCGGGCTGTCGATGTTCGCGGGCCGCATGGCGATGGCGAAGGAAGGCACAGGGGAGACCGCTAAGGCATTCGAGCAGTTGGGCATCAGCGTGGCCGACATCGACGGCAACCTCCGCTCGTCCGAGGATGTGCTGGTGGAGTTCCTGACGGAGCTCGACAAGATTCCGGACGCCACCACCCGGAGCGCACTCGCTACTCAGGCGCTCGGTCGCTCTGGGACCATGCTGCTCCAGGCGCTCGCCGGTGACGCCTCCCTGGAGGACTTCAGCCGCATCGCCGCCCAGCTGGGGCCGGACCTCGAGGGTGCGTCCGAGGGCGCGGCGGACCTCCAGCGCTCCCTCGCCCTGCTCAAGACGGTGGCCGAGGGTGCGCTCGACAAAGTGATGCAGGCGTTCGGCGGCGAGGGTGGCATCGCGAGCCTGATCGACTTCATGGTGCCCGCCATCGCTGCGGCAGGGGCGGCGGTGTCGGCGTTCATCAGCAACACCATCACGTCCTGGGGGCTCATGATCAACCTCCTGGTCTTCCTCTGGACGCGCGTGGCGAAGGAGATCAGCCTCACCGATCTGCTCTTTGCGAGTCCGGAGGAGCTGGCCGAGATGGCGAGCAACGTGTCCGGCGCGGTGGTCAAGGGGCTGAGGTCCGCCGACAAGGCGATGATGGCTGCCTACCGGGACCCCATCGAGGAGGCAATCGCTGCCATCGACGCAGCGAACCTGGCCGTTGACCTCGGGATCGACTTCGGCGGCGCTGGGGGCGCGGGCGAGGAGTCGGAGACCGAGGCCGAGAAGAAGAAGGATGCGGCAACCGTCCAGGCAGCCACGAACATCCGGAGCCTCGCTGACGCGACCATGTCCGCCACCGACCGCCTCGCCGCCTTCGCCACCGAGACCTTCGCTGTCGGCTCAGCCATCGCCGCGTCCCTCCTCACTGGTGACGTGGGCGCCGCCGTTGGCTCCGCAGCTGGCGCGGTGTCTCAGGTCGTCAAGTCGGGGTTCACCACCGTGGCGACCGCCCTGGCCTCCGTCAATTGGATCCTGGGCGCTGTCTTCCAGGTGTTGGGCAACGTCTTCGGGGAGATCTTCGACGCGGTGGGTCAGGCGATCTCCACGATCACCCGGATCGGCCAGTTGGGCGCCGGTGGCGTAGAGGAGAAGCTCGACCAGTTCCGCGAGGACTTCATCGCGGGCATCGACGCCCTCCCCGAGATCCTTGGCGAGGTGCTGCCCGAGTTCGCTGCTGAGTTCATCAAGGCGCTCATCCCGGCCCTGCGGGAGTTCGGTCTCATCGTGATGCGAGGGTGGGGTCAGGCTTTCCGCAACCTGGACCACATCATCTATCGAGCGATGATGAGGGTCTATAGGACCCTGGCGCGGCTGGGCACGAGGCCGGCCCGAGACCCCGCCTCGCCGACAGTGGCGAGGGCGAGGGCGGCCGTGCTTGGCTCAGGCCCGGTGCAGCGTGGCCGAGCCCTGGTGGGCGGCGGTGGCATCACCGTCAACATCCAGGGCGTGGTGGCTGAGAACGTCCGCAGCCTGACCCGCGAGATCCGCAACCGCCTGGGCGCGGCTGGCCAGGGTCTCTCGCTGGGTGCTCGCTGATGGGCACCTCAGCATTCTACTGGTACCCGGACCCAGATGGCACGCTGGAGAAGACAGCGCTGTCCCGTCTGCCCTCAGCGCTGTCTGAGCAGCCCCTCACGTTGAGGGAGGACGCGCGAGCGATGTCCGGGCGCCGCATCAGCTACCTCATCCGCAGAGGGCTCAGGGTGCGCGTGGTCTTCGAGGGTCTGCGGACTGCCTCGGTGATCCGAGAGCTCCGCACCATGGAGAGCCACCTCCAGGCCGGTGGCGTGGTCGGCTTCACCGCTGACGATGCAAAGGCATGGTGCGCCTATTTGAAGGCCCCGCCGGCTCGAGGGGACACCACCATCTATACGGGCGGCAACGTCTTTCACACGGCGGGATCTGGGACGGTCGCCAACAATGAGACCATGGTGCTCGAAGGACTGGAGCCAGGCGGCCAGCATGAGGTGATTCTCACCGCTGCCTCGCTGAACTCCATCCAGCAGATCGTCACGGTGGCCCCGGTGACCTACCCGTGGCCGACCCTGGCCGCTCTCTGGCTGCGACATCAGCTCTACTTTCCGATCATGTACTTACCGCCGGACCAACTCAACAGCAGCATCCTCACGTCGGATCATCGCCGGGTCTGGACGCTGGACCTGACCCTGGAGATGGACCTCGGCATGATGGCGGCGGTGGTCACGGTGGATCGGCCCATCGTGAACGCCAGCGAGACGGTGTATCAGGCGGGGCTCGGTGGCTTCCGGGCAGTTCCTCGGGCGGTCGAGGATGCCACCGCTGACACCGGCTCCGGACTCAAGGGCGGCTGGTGACTTGGTTCGGGCCGATGCAGCGCTGGACGCTGGAGGACGATCTGCCCTCCGTGCCCGTCTACGTCGTGGAGCCCCTCCGCATCACTGACGGCCCTGACGGGGACTACACGGTTGCCTCTCACGCCTTCGAGGGCCTGCCTGCGATGATCGCCCAGGGGTCCATCCGGCTGACGGGGACGGCAGTTAGCCCCGTCACCTGGGAGAGCCAACTCGGCGGTTTCGAGTTCGACCTGGTGGGGGACATCTCCGAGGTGATCGACTCCTGGGCCCAGGGGACGGTGCTACAGCTCAAGCTCGGGTTCTTCGGGTATGCCCTGTGGACCTTCGAGACCATCGCGCTCGGGGTGCTCCAGAACATCCAGGGGCCCGGCCCGGTGTGGCACGTCGAGTGCTGGGACATCACCCGCCTGCTGAGCTCTCGGCCTGACTACACCGTCGCCGACTTGCAGTTGTTCAGCGCCGCCGCCGCCGACACCGACGTGGCGGCTGGGCTGCCCTATACGGCGGGTGATCCGACTCTGGACGTGACCGACGCCACGGTGCTCGAGCGCGAGACGGGCGCCACCGGCGTGGTCAAGGTCACCCCGACCAGCGGCAGCGAGTTCTTCCTGTTCTACACGGGCGCGACTGGGAACCAGCTGACCGGCGTCAGCCACGCGAACCAGTGGGGCGGTGGTGCGGATGCCAACGCCGCAGCCGGCAACACGGTCAAGTCGATCCCCTACCTCAAGGGCCACCCGCTGGACATCACCCGCCGCGTCCTCACCTCCAAGGACGGGACCAATGGTACCTATGACGTATACCCCGCCTCCTGGGGCTACGGTCTGCCCGACAGCCTGATCGACCATCGGGACGTGCTGAACTTCGAGACGCCGGTAGCGGTGGACTCAGGCGCCTACAACTGGGAGGTCATCGTGGAGGCCGCCCAGGACGACGGCTACACCTGGCTCTCCGGTATGCTCCAGAAGGCAGGGATCTTCCTCATGTCGCGCCAGGGTCAGATCTCGGTGAGGGCTGCCCAGGACCCGGAGCGCAAGCGCACCGAGACCACCCGCATCTACGAGAGCGGCCTCCACATTACGGACGACGACCTCGAGGAGGTGGACGGCGTCTCTCAGGAGATGTGGGACAGCACCATCCCCTTTGAATATGGGAAAGTCACGATCACCACGGCGACCTCGACCAGCACCCCGAAGGTGGACGGCGTCGGTGGGGTAACCAAGGTGGCAACGCTGCCCGCCCGCACCCTCATGGACTACAGCGTGGCGGACGAGGTCTGGGCGAACGAGGCTGCCATCCAGGCCGAGATGAAGGACCGACTTAGCATCTGGGCGCTGAGGAAGGCAGAGAGGCTGTTCCTCAAGACTATCGGCATCAAGTATATGGGCGTTACCCCCGGCGACATCGTGAGACTTACCACCAGCCGGACGAGAGGCCGCCTGCGCGAGACCGCGGGGGGCTACGACGACCGCCCTGGCATGGTGACCGAGGTCAACATCACCCCGCCTGGATCTGGCGATCCCTCGGTCAATATCACCCTTTCCATCCTGCCCTTCTGGCAGGACGTACACCAATAGGAGGCCACCATGGCCGGAAACAGTCGCAGCGGTATGGCCCTCAGCGAAGTCAAGCTCTACTCCCTCAGCGCCTCGGTGTCCGAGGTGGACATCATCGAGGGTCCGTCCGGAGCACAGAGCGGCTCCATCGTCTTCAACACCAACGCCGGCATGGTCGCGTTCAACGCGAACGGCAACTATACCCGCACCACGTCCCAGACGATGATCAAGGGCACCGACCACGCCTTCCCGGTGGCGAAGGACACCCCGTACACCTTCCCCTACCACGGCGGCGACATGTACGCGGCGAGCGCCACCGCATCGACGGACTACCAGATCGTGTTCTACGAAGCCCCCTACCGAGGCTGAGCCATGAAGCAGAAGACCTCAGCCGGCGCCTCCGGGCTCGAGTGGACCTCCCACGACCTCTCGACCTTCACCAAGACCGACGCCAACAGCATGGAGGACGGAACGACCTCGCTGGGCGTGAGCTCGAGCGTGGTGGTGAACCCCATCACCGGGGAGTCCGACTCTGGCCTTGACTCGCTGACCTACAACAAAGTGATCCAGGCGGCGATCCCCTGGGGCGACTATCGCAGCCTGGAGATTGAGGTCACGGTCACCCCGCCCGCCACCGGCGGGGGCGCCAACGCCTATATGCTGGTGGGCATCTGCAAGGCCACCGGCGGCCTGGTCACGCAGGAGGGATACCTGGCTGGCCTGCGGGTGCTGGCTGCCGGTGGTCATCGCCTCATCGCCAAGCGCATCGGCGCGAACCCCGACCCAGGCCCCGCGCCCAACCTCGCTGGAGAGGTCGCAGTGATGATCTCGCTGCCCTTCGAGGCATCCCAGCCCGCTGAGATCGTGGCCACCGCAGATGACGGATCGAACATCCACCACCAGTCCGACACCCTCACCGTGGCGGGTGGCCCGTGGACGGACCTCACCCTGTGCCTGTCCTTTGAGAAGGACGCCGCCGGGTCGGGCGACATCACCTGGACGGTCGCCAGCGTCAAGACTGCCCTCATCACCAGAGCCGGCTGATGCGCGCAGGCTGGCCCCGCATCGTCGGCGCTGTCGCCGCCCTCGTCCTGCTCCTGGCGGGCCTGACGGTGGGCGTGCGAGTGGTGGACTCGGCTGACGCGGAGTGCCTGCTCGAGTGCGAGGAGGCCCGTGTGGAGTGTCGCGGGAGCTCGCTGCTGGTGGAGCCCCCTGACCGGGAGATCGACTCGGATGTCTGCTACCCGGCGCACCAGGCGTGCGAGGAGGAGTGCTGAGTTGAGCGACCTCGACATCGTCATCAAGGGCATCCGGACTGCGGTCAAGCTCGCGGGCGCCTCTCCAGCAGACCGGACCCTGGCATGGCTCTCAGCGGCAGCGCCGCACCTCGTCGAGGACCTTGGCCCCAACGAGGGCACCGTGCTCTCTCCGCTCTTGGTGGACCGCTACCGAGCCTTCTGGCAAGTCCCGAAGGGCATCAGCCTGCCCTGGTGCGCCATCGTCGGCCTCGCTGCCCAGATGGTGGGGCTCGGGCATCTGCCCTCCTCGCTGGAGGGCGCTGAGGACCTGGCCATCTGGAAGAAGCACCCCGTCGGGTCCTGGGACGGGGCGACCTGGAGGATCGAGCGGGAGGCGAAGGGGCTGGGCCTGCTGTCGTCCACGCCCTCGCCCGGAGCCCTCGGCCTCATGCCGCGCAAGGGGTCGGGCTCCGATCCCATCACGCCCGTTGCGGGCAAGCCGGACGGCTACTACTCGGGCCACACGGACGTGGTCATCGGCTGCACCGCTGACGAGGCCCAGGTCTGGGCTGGCAACGTGTCCGACTCCCTGACCCAACGCAGCCGCCCCCTCAGCGTCTACCGTGGCTTCGTGCCGCTGGTGTCCTGATGGCTCTTGAAGCCATCGCCCTCGCCACCCTCGCGGTCCTCGTCCCCGTCCTGGTCGGCGTGCTCATCGCGCTCCGGCGCAGGCAGCCCTTGCAGAAAGCGAAACAACTGGAGGCCCTCGTGCCCCGCATCGACCCCGAGAAACGAGCAGAACGACAGGCCAGGCGCAAGGCCAGGCGCGCGAAGGTCGCTGAGATGGCGTCAGCGGTCGCTGAGGGCGTCCGCGACGGTCTGGGCAACCTCGACGAGGACGAGCGAGCAGAGGTCCAGCAGGAACTCGTAGAGGCTGCCCAGGAGTGGACGGAGGCAGGAGCCGCCCTGGCCGCCCTGGCCGCCAAGATCAGCGCCGGCGCACTCGACCCCGTGACTGCCCTCCTGGCAGCGACGGAGATCGCTGATGCAGTGCGCGAGAGCGCCGAGGTCATCCGCCTCGTCCGCGACAGTGTCGCCGACTGATGCCCCCCGGCTACGAGACAGTGATGTCGAGCTCGCCGACGCCGAAACTGACCGAGGTCCAGGACATGCTGACCGAGCTGGACGGTGAGCCCAGCACGGCAAGGCGCCGAGACATCTCCATGCTGATCCGGGTCTACCTGGAGAGGCGGGGCAGCCAGCACGCGTTCCAAGAGTTGCTCGAGCGCATCGACCACGCGCTGACCGAGATCCGGGTAGAGGTGACCACGCCGCCCGACACCCCATCGGTCGTGACGGTGGAGGAGCCGAAGCCGCCCTCAGCCTGGGGCGAGTGGGTGCGGCGCCAGAATCCGATCGTCGTCCTCATCGCCCTGGGGATGGCCGCGACCGTGGCGGACAACATCGCCGACCGCTTCGGGATCGACCTCGGCGCGGGCGCTGCCGTCCACGACATCCCGGTGGAAGCGCTCACCGCTGAACCATCGCCCGAGGTGCTCCCATGACCCCTGTCTATGTCTATCCTGACGAGTCCGGCTGGCGCGAGCTCGCCGACGCCTGCCTGCGCTCCCTCCAGTGGGAGGAGGATGAGACCCCCGAGGATGAGCCGACCAGCGCAGGCCTCGGGGACGAAGATGCTCCTGCGTCTGAGGCGGTCGAGGGCGAGGATCGGTAGTGGCGGGGCTCAGGCATCGCTACGCTTCGGCCAGCACCCGGCGGAACCACAACGACTGAGGAGTCGTCACGACGACATCACCCAGGGGACCTCGATCGGCATGAGGCAGACCCCGAAGCGCAGCCCGCAGAGCTGCGCCCACCGGTCAGCGAAGCGGGGCAGCGTGCCGCACAGCTCAGCGCGGTTGACGCTGCGAGCCGAGACATCGAGCCGCCGCGCCAGGCCGCGCCGACTCCAGCCAGCCTCGATCCGGGCGCGCCTGAGCTCGGTGCAGACGTGACCGATGAGTGTGTCCGGAGTCCTCGAGGCCCAGGTGCGAGCAGTGGGACCGGGCGCGCGTAGGTCGGCCTTGTATTCGCCGACCGGCGCGACGAGTCCGCGCACGGAGAGCCGGCGCAGCGCGGCGGCGACCTTCGAGTGATCCGCGTCGATCCGCTCGGCTATCAGTCGTGCTGTCGGATCCATGCAGACGGGCAGCGTGCTAGCCATTGCCGGGGCCCACGGCGACAGCCGGTGCTGATCGAGGGCTTCGAGCACGTCGAGCTGAAGCACGCTCATGATGCACCCCCCGAGGCGTGGCCCTCCCCCGCTCTCCACCGACCGAGGGCCGGCTTGCGGCTAAATGCCCAGGGGAGGTGACGCCAACCGGAGACCATCCCCGGCGAGCGCCACACGCTCGGGGCAGCCGCCGAGCCACCCTCCGCGCGGCCACTGCGAGCCCGCGAGGAGCCCGCATCCTCAGACATCGGAGCCGCCCGAGTGCATCTCCATGATCTCGGAGGCAGACAGCCCGGACCACTTCGCCAGCGCACGGATCCCGCTGGTGCTCGGGTAGCTGGTGTCAGTACACCAGTCCGACAGCGTCCGCCAATGCACCCCCATCGCGTTCGCCGCCGCGCGCTGGGATGTCGCGCGCTCAGCGATGAGTGCCTTGAGCCATGCGGCCAGGGTCGGTCGGTCGGTACTCGTCACGGTGTCTCCTTGGTGATGGTGACCCTGGCCGCGTACTGCTTGGGTCGGCCTCGGGTCTGAGCGTAGGCCCACCGGACACGGGGGTCCGCGTCATCGACCCCGAGCCAGCGGGCGACCTCGTCGCGCACCGCCTTAAAAGCGCCGCGGAGGTTGTCGTCGTCCAGGGACCGGGGAGCGATCCGGGTGAGCAGCACCACGCAGGGCAGCGAGGGCGCCAGGTGTACCGCCAGCAGCCACGCCGCTGTCTCCCGCTCTTGCTTGGCGCGTCGGGCCTTCGCGGCCCAGTGCTCTCGCTGGTTCAGCGAGGAGACGAGGCGCAGGGGGAGCTCGAGCTCAACGGTCGCGTCAGCCATTGGAGACTCCGAGGAGCTCGTGCTCGAGCCTGACGATGGCAGCCCGGATGGCGGCAACCTGGAGGCGAAGGTGGACGGCTCCGCTGACGTCCGTCGTCCCGTCCGCGTAGTCCTCGAGGTCCAGGACCGCGCGGGCCAGCAGGCGGATGGTGTGGCGCGTGCGCTTCTGGAAGAGGTCGGCGTCGGTCACGCTGACCCCGTGCCCTTGCAGGCAGGGCAAGCGTAGGGGCCGAGGCCGCCACCGCTACCGCCACACCGCCCGCAGTCGCCACCGGGCGCGGGCATGGGATCGAGGCGGATGGTGCCCCTCGGGATCGCTTTCCTGATCCCCGTCATGCAGACGGGGCACGGGGTCTTGTCGCGGCCAGTGGGGCCGTCGAAGAGGTAGCGGCGCCCGGAGCACTCGGTACAGGCGGGGCTCGGGGGCTTCTGGCAGATGGGCGTCACGCTGTGCTCCTTGTCGGCTCCCCTTGTATCACGCGTCTGTTAAATAGTCGCCCCTTTTATACCATGCTGGTGTTATTGTTCTCGGGCACATCGACAACAAGGGAGAAGCATGACCATCCGCCTCCAGGGAAAGGAATACGTGACGCACGTCGAGCTCGTCCAATGGGCGAGCGAAGCGGGACTCGCCTCCGTCAGCGTGGAGACGCTTCACCTCGACATTGAGAAACAGGAGTGCATCATGCGCGCCACTGCCACGGGGGAGCGCGGCACCTACCAGGGAACCGGCGACGTGCTCGGCTCCGTGAGTGGCAACATCTCCAGCAACATGCGACCGTCCTTCATCCGCATGGCTGAAACTAGAGCGGTCAACCGTGCGCTTCGCCTCTACACCGGGCGGGCCTCCACCAGCTTCGACGAGCTGGGCGAGGTCCCGTCGAGCCAGAGCCAGCGGCGACCCCGCCAGGACGGAGAGCCGCCCAGGCATCACCCGTCCTGGGAGCGACACCGCGCCCGCTTCTGCGCGGTGCTCGGCGACATGGGCCTCGACTACGAACTCATCGCCTCTTGGTGCGACGATCAGGGCTGGGGGCGTCCGAGCACCTGGGCGACGGACGACGACCGCGAGCAACTGCTAGCCGACCTCGGATCAAGGAGAGTGACGCCATGACCTACATCCACCTCGACATCGAGACCCTCCCGGCCCTCTGGATGACCCCAGACCAGCGCTTGCGCTCCACCTACGCCAAGGTGCCGAGCAACTACAAGAAGCCCGCCAGCATCGCGAAGTGGCTGAAGGACAACGCCGAGGAGGCGTGGCGCCGGACCAGCTTCGACCCGATGCTCGGGGAGCTGTGGATGGTGGGGATCGCCATCAACGACGCCGACCCCATCGTGCTCGGTCCCCAGGACGCCCACCCCGACTACACCCCCGAGCAGTGGTGCGCCGCTACCGCCCAGACACTGCTCGCCCTGGAGCAGAGCCTCGCGGATGCCGGAGACATCATCTTCGTTGGCAAGTCCATCAGGGACTTCGATCTGCCCTGGCTCGCGGTGCTCGCTGTCCACCACGGGGTGTCACATCTCGCTCGACACCTCCTCGATGTCCTGTCTTATCCCTACGACAAGCGGGTACAGGACATCGGCGAGATGTGGCCGGCCAAGAGGGGCAAGTATGCGCCCTCGCTGGACCCGATGGCTCAGTGGTTGGGCGTCGGCGGCAAGCTCGAGGGTATGCACGGCTCCAAGGTCTACGACGCCCACCTCGCGGGCGAGGGCGAGAAGGTCGCCCGCTACTGCGCCCAGGACATCATCTCGACGCGGGAGT
>Ga0209128_1000855_pt1 | contig 21675 bp, 13 predicted proteins | sample ETNvirnome_6_100_FD_184072 | JGI IMG/M metagenome (GOLD analysis project Ga0209128, IMG submission 184072) | Marine viral communities from the Pacific Ocean - ETNP_6_100 (SPAdes) (version 2) | ecosystem: Environmental > Aquatic > Marine > Oceanic | place: Pacific Ocean | collected 2013-06-19 | reverse complement strand
GAGTTCTTCATCAGCAAGTTTTTCATCATGTTTCTTAACTGCATCTTTACCAGCTTTCATAATCTTATCTCTAAAGTGTTGGATCCCACCAGGATGCCCCTTCTTCGCTTTTCCCATAGCCTTCTCTACAGCGTCAGGAGCCTCAGGCTTCTTGGGTTTTTTCTTAGATTCTTCTTTTGCGGCTTTATCAGCAGCAGCTTCGTCAGTCTCTTCATTCTTAGTTTTCATAATCTTTTTTCCTTTCTTTGCTTTGGTTTCGTTTTTCCAACCACCATGTTGAAAATCATCTGACGCATTATCAGAAGTTTTTGAAGAATACCCTGTAGTATCATCAGCAGCAGGAGTCCAATAACCTTTTTTAGTCTCCTCAGCTTCCCACTTATCATCGTGTTCATCTCCAAGCTTCTTAGCTTGTTTTCCTGCTCCAGGCTTTATAACTTTAGCTGCAATAGCTTCTTTAAGTTTTTTACCAGTAGCATAACTTTGCTTAGTGGAGTCCTGACAAATAGCAATAGCTGCTCCTATATCTTTGGACTTCTTTACTTTATCGACACAGCGATGTACTTTTGTTCCTTTAGGCATGATTAAAACATTGTGAACGCAGGAGGTTCTTCAATTTCTGAGAGAAGCTCTTCTTTAAGCTTTTCTTTTTCAGCCACACTTTGTTGCATCAGGGCATCACCGTTTAAACTTGCGCCTCCCCCTGGAGATGGAAGTGATTTATATTTCCCTCTTACTTCTCCTAGAACTCCTTTACATACAGCTAAGGCATAGCGTTGAATCCAGTTCTTGTAGTAGGGGTGCATGGTGTAAGAATCCAAAGCTCTATAAACTAGAATAACCGTTTGGCTATTGTTAACAGGAGTTGGATATAATTGTAAGATATTTCCATTAACAACATCCCAAGAACCTTCTTGGCTTAGAATCTTTCTGATCATTTCTAAGTGCTGTTGCATCAGATAGAAGTCTGAAACTTGGAAGTTACTAAAGAGGAAGTTATCTTGGAAGTACTTGATAAAGAAATCAAACTCCAAGGTTCCAGCCATGTTCTGGAGACTTAGTAACGATTTCTTGTAACAAACATAGCTTAGATTATAAGCTATATGCATGGGTAACACATAAGCGTTTACCCCTGCTGAACATTGAAAGGTTGCACACTGAGTTGTCCAGAAAGGAGCATGATAATCTAGATTGGTTATCGCCTCATCAATTGCAGTCTTAATTTGAAAGGGAGTAAGTTCAACCCTAACTACGGGATGTCCTAATCTTGCAAGGACAAAATCGTGAATAGTTTGCTCAAAAGGATCAAGCTCAACTCCATCAGACAAAAGACCTTTATTTAATTTAAAGGAATCAATAGCAGTAGAATACAAATCAGTATCCCCAAGGTTTCTACCTCCGTAGTTACCAAAGGTATCACCATATCCCATCAATATTGGGTCAACTTTAGGTGCCGCTGCTGCTCTTGCCATGATTTTCCTCTATAAAAATGTTAGGTTTAGAAGATTTTGCAGGTCTCCCCTTCTTCTTTTTCAGTATAGGTTTATTAATTAATTCTAAATATCTAGAAGTAACTAAAGTCTTTGATTCAAATAATTCTGACGGTCTAATCTCTACTACTTCACCATCAATGTGAAGAAGCATATTCCACCTACATCTGCTTCGATATTTATACATAATGTTCTAAAGTATATAGGAATGAAAGAGGGCCAGAGGACAAAAAACCTCTGGCCCTCGTAAACATTTAATTACCTAGTCAGATCAAGTCACAGTCGTAGTGCCTAGGACACTATTGTTGCGAGCGAACGGGCTGAACAGGTAGTTACTCGTAGGACCGATAATACGGATCACACGGTAGAATCTGTTCATAGGCTCAATCTGGACCTTGCCATAACGAGTCAGAATACCTTTCCTGGGTTGGAAGGACTCGGGATCCGTGATGGTAGGCAGTTGCTGGAGAGGAATGTACGGAGAGTACACATAACCAGCGTCCATAGCGTTGGAACCTTTGTAGCCGACAAGAATCTCATCAGTCGGGTACATCGGATCAACATAAAGGTCGTAGCGACCCATGAACTTGCCCTTATACTCAATGCTGTTACGACCAACATTGGTCGGACCATCATTAGGCATCACACCACCTTCAAGCTTGGCAGCACTCTCAAGAAGAGAAGCCACAAGCGGAGAGGTAAGCAACCAGTTACCAGGACCACGCATGGTCGTGCGGTAAATGTCCTGCGAAGCGAGGTTAATAATCGCAAGCAGGTTTGAGTAGACTTCGCCCACATGACGAGGATACAGATTAACAGTATCCTGACTGAAATCAATCACGAAGATATTGGAGTCCGTTTTAGCGGAGCCAAACTCAGTATTGGTTCCAGCACCTTGAGATCCACTGAAATCGTAGGTGAATTGCGCGGGAACGAAAGTACCCGTTGCAGCCGAGTTACCATCAAGACCAGGGAAGCCACCAGTAGTACCCATATTAATGTAGTTGCTATCCATGATGTTTTGATTCACACCACCGAGGTTCTTACCATGCATACCGTAAGCGATCATGCGAAGGTCTTCGACAAGTTCACGGTCGATCTCAAGCTGAAGTTCCTTCGAAAGAAGGTCCGTCAGTTCACGCTCAAGGTCGAGGTTGTGATAAGCCTTAAGGTCTTGAGAAGCCTCAAGAGTCCAAAGGGCTCTCATCTTACGAGTCTGAGCCACAACAGCTTCCTGCTCGATGTGGAAGGTCATCTCAGGGATGCCCGTCCCAGTCAGACGCTCACCACCCGAAAGGTTATAACCTCCAACGAAGTTGGAGTTAGGCCAAGCAGCGATCTGACCACCCATCGTACCAGAAGGGGCACCAGCACCAGCAATTTCAGTACCAGAACCAGCGAGGACGTTGGAGACATCGAAGCCCCCGCTCTCAGCAACATCACCATCAAGACCAGGACCTGAAGTTCCAAACTGGGTGCCATCCTTAGCAAGGAATGTACCATCAGTAGTAATTGTCTCGGCAGCCGCGCCACCGTAACCAGAAGTGTTACCGATCCGCTGTGCAACATTGCCAGCGTAGGTCAGGTTGAACTTACTGAAGACGTTTTGGTTATCAGCAGCAGCGGCTCCACCGTTACGAGCGCGAGAGTTACCCAGGTAGAAGACTTGTGAAACAGGTCCCTGCATAGGCTGAACACCAACAAGGCTGTTGGCAATAAGTTTCGGGTAAACCCGACGAACGAGAGGGAAAGCGAACTTTTGGAAGGTTCCAAGCTGACCAGTAGTGGTAGCAGCAGCGGAAATAGCTTCGTCAATGTTTCTAATTTTCTCGTCAATAATTGATTTAGCTTGGTTTTCGAGAAGTTGAGCCGTAACACGACGAGTGTAATCACTGTCGATGCCTTCTAAGACAGGCTCCCACTTCTGGACAAGCGTTTCATCAGTTTGATGCATCATATCCATAATTATATAATCCTATTAAGATTGGGAGGAGAAGGGCATGAACTTCATGACCTCATCGTTTAAGAACTCATTAGAATAAGAAGTTCTTTCTTCGTTGATCTCTTTATCCGCACTAGAGACAACAATCGCTCGTTCGGAAGAGACGAATTTCTCCTCAGAAGCAGCTTCCAGATTCTCAACTTCCTCAAGAAGCTGTTCCTTCTGGCCTTCAAGATCATGTACCGTACTTTCGGTAACGGAAACCTTGCTATCTAGAACTTTAACAGTGCTGTGAAGTTTTTCGTTTTCACGAACAAGCGAATTCACTTGCTCCGTTAAAACATCAAACTCTTCCTGAAGTTCGCCATGTTGGCTAGTCATTTCAGAAAGAGCAGTATCTTCGTCGCCACTATTTAACTCTAGGGCCATTAAAGTTCTTACTGATTCAAAAAGTCTAGCGTTACGGAACACCTCACTTTCTTCACTAAGTTCAGCAACAGCTTGTTCTTTTAATTGATCTACTTTCGTTCTAAGGTAAGCACTTACCTTAGCCTCAAGTAAGCTGATTTTCTCCGAGACTTGCTCATTAATAGTAGAATCCACCATTCCGAAGATAGCTTCGACAGTGGATTCATCAAGTCCTTCTGGTAAAATATCAGCGATATTCTTCACATTACTCATAAGTAAAAATCTCCTAGGTTATTATATTTATTATCTAAAACAAGATAATATGTTTTTTTTTAAAAAATGTAGGTGTTGCTGTTAAGCTTTAAGTCCTAACATCTCAGCGAGCATGAAACCAATTTGCTTATAGGCCCTGGATGCCGAGATATCGCCACCTTCTCCTGGACGAGAAAGCTGTCCTGTAGTCGTCATTCTTTTTCGGGTAGTTGCTAAACTTTGTCTACTGGATCCTTGCTTGGATTTAATCTTATTAAATCTTTTTTGAAGCTCGGGATTAATATCAGTTCCTGATTTACTTACAGGGGCAGACGGTCTTTTGCCTGAAGCAGGAGCTTCAGCAGTAGGCTTACCAGCAGTAGGCTTGGGAGCATTCTTTGGACCCTTAGCCGCCCGTCTGTCAGCTATATTCTTCTTAGCATTAGCTCTTTGGACATTTCCCCGCTGATTAACTATCTTTGCCTTAGTTGCAGCATCCGAGACCTTAACCGCTGTATCAATAGCCTTACCAGGAAGTGCGGCAGCACCTTTAGCAAGGTCAGCAGCCTTTCCAGCAGCGGCTTTCGCACCAGCAGCAACCTTCTCTCCCCCTGTAACGGGTTTTCCAGCAGCAGCGGCAGCCTTAGCTTTTTCCATTCTCCTACCTCGGACAATCTCTCCTTTCTGCTCAATGTCCTTGCCTTTAGTGCGGCCTCTTGCAGCAGCAACTTCCATGCCTTTAGCGTGTCTACGGGCTCTAAAGTTACCCATCATACTGCCGCTATCTTTAGCGGGAGTATTTTTTTGTAAAGTTCTTTGCGACTCCTTATCTAATTCATCAGCAAAGGCTTCTTTTAGTTTCCCAGGTCGTTCTCCTGGCCCCTTCATCTCCTTACCAGCGGCTGTACTTCTCTTGTGGAGTTCTGCTTTAGGATTTTTAGGTTTCGCAGCCCTAGGTGCGGTTCCTGCCTGTTGCCTTTTAGCCAAGTCGGCCCTATTTTTAGCTTGTTCGGGGGTTACTTCTGTAGTTTTCCCGCTTGGATGCGTAACAGATACCTCTCCAATAAGAGCTTCAGCAAATCTATGCCAAATACCATCAGCTTTTACTAACTCGAAAGCTTCCCCACGAAGTTTTTCGAAATCAGAAGCTTCAATCTTCCCATCACCATCAGCGTCAATCGCTTCTTGGTTCCCAGGTAGGTTCTTCTTAGCTTTCTTTTTCTTAGTCTTAGTCTTAGCTTCTTCAATCCAAGGAGTATAAGCATCTCGCATCTTAGACTCAAGCATGGTAACAAAGTTACTTTCTTTCTTAAGCTTAGACTGAGACTCTTGAACGAACTTGGATTCAGTAGACTCAGCAAGGCCAGGATAAGCTCCTCTAGTTGAGGGGTCAGCAACGAGATCGAAAGTTACAAGACGGAAATCCTCGTTAACAATCTTGTCTCCATTGTGGTCCTCAGAAAGAGTACCCATTCCTCTAGAGGAGATACCGATCTTTACTCCACCCTCCACTAATGCTTTAGCAGTAAGACCCGCAGGGGTTTTAAGGATTTCAGCTTCACCAACAAGCTCATCTCCTTTCATATCTAATTTAGTAATAAGGTGAGATGCGTTGCCTAACTTAACCGTATCGTTCTGGGGGTGATCAAGTTCACCACAAAGCCTTCTCTCAGAGATAAGGGGCTGAACTTTTTTAAGTTGGCTCTCTAGTACCGCTGTAGGGTAAATTCTTCCGTTATTATTCTTCTCATTACAACGACCGAAGACTCCACGAATTTTCATAGGTCCATCAGCTTTGCCTTCATTCATAACCTGAAGTTGTTCAATGATAAATGTGTCTTGTAGTAATTGCATATTATTTGTCTCCCTTGTCTTCTCGACCATCCTTGCCACCAATTCCTCGTTTAGCTTTGATAGTTCTTGTTCCATATTTTTGGGCTAGTTTATCGGAGCCACTACCATATCTGAGCATTGTTCTAGAAGCGTGTTTCTTAACACTGTCCCACTTTGAGGAAGGAGTTGAACTACCAGGAGTAAACCCTTTGGCAATCTTACCTCGCCCACTCTTCTTACCCCACTTTCCTTTAGAAATCACATATAATCTACCAGCAGCTTTAGTTGAAAAAATCTGGCCGTAAGAACCATCGGATAAGGCAGCCTTTATACTATCATAAGTCTTTACTCTGCCTTTGAAAGACTTTTTCTTATCATCCTTAGTAGCGGCTTTGGAGGTGTAGGCTTTTCTACCCTCAGTGGAACCCCTAGCTTCAGTCAGATAATAAATTGCTTCCGTTAGTTTCATTTTTGTTTTCTAAGTTTGCTTCTAATAGCTCTCTTGAGTACTTCCTTTCGAGAGTCCCCAGGAAGTTTAGAAGCTTTGGAGGATTTATAACCATACCTTTTCTCCATAGCTTCCCAAGAATCATCACATTTTTGGGGACCAGCCATATTAACACCAATGCTACCACTACTTGTAGTAGCAGCAGTCATCTCTTTAAGAAGACTCTTAACTTCTTCCAGCAAAGGAACAAGTTGTTGAGCGGTTTCTTCGGTTAATGCTTGTGGAGATTGAGCCTCTTCTGGTTGTTCCCAAACAAGTTCAGGAATTTCCTCTACCGCAGGGGTGTCCTGAGGATGGTAAGCTTCTCCTAAAAGTTCCGTCATGAATGAATCGGGAACTTTAACTCTGGAGATATCTCGTCCAGCAGGGGCTAGTCCATTACCTTTAGCACTAGAAGGCAATTCCTTACCTTCCTTAATACCTTCTACCTGATTCAGAATTAGATTCTGTGCGAAGTCGCCAATGCTATCCATGGCGACTACTCCTCGTCTGAGTCTTGAAAAAGAAGCTCGGCAATAGTCTCATCAATAACAGTGTCGATATCCTCATCACCCTCATTCAGTTGGCTTAAACGGTCAACAAGACCAACCACAACATTCAGATGCTCCAGGATACGCTCTTCATCAATAGCTTCGGGTAGTTCAGACACACAAAGGGGGCAGACATGAGCAGTAGCCTCTTCGACCACCTCTTCAGCTTCAACAGCCTCTTCAGCAGCCTCTTCAACAGTCTCTTCGCTAAGGAGAGGCGAAATCCCAGCCTTGCCCCAAGCAGCAGATTCCATCAATTGTTGACGAAGTTCGTCACTTAATTTCATATGATCCATAATTAATATCTCTATATTAAGGTTAAGATTTTCATCTCTACATTTATCTAGCCTATAAGACTAATTTGTTTAGTTTTATTTTAAAAAATGTAAACTCCTCACCTGCTTATCGGCCCGAAGGAGGAATCTTCAGTAGTTGTAGGAGGTACAATGGTTTCATTATCTCTAGTTCCTTTGATAGAAACAAAGGTATCCGCAGGAGCCCCCACCTTCCTACGAACAAGCTGAGTTTTTAGGAAGCTAATTCTTTGATCGGCTCGGTTGATTGGGGGAATTACTTTTACTTTTTCAATTAAGCCATTTCTAATAGAATCTCGAATTGTCTTAAAATTCTCCAAGCGAGAAAGGGTATTAAATTGTTGTAATGTAAGTCTACTAAAAACATCAAACTCGGTAAGAGATTTTCCAATCCCGTTTAATCCTAATAAATAATTAGTGTTTAATTCAGTAATAATTTCCTTCAATAAACGGAACCCCGTTTTCTTTCTAGAAGGCAGATAATTCTCTGCTGCTACAAACTGGTCATCTTGCTCATACCCTGTAGTAAAAACAACATCCGAGGGGACTACCTGAGTAATTCTAGCTTGAAGATTTGTTTTCCCATAAACATCTTTTCCTGTCAAACCCTGAGTTTGTGTTCTAACGAACTTATTTGTTTGAGCTTTACTAAAATTAGGAACAATGGTAGTATTACATTTCAATTGTCTCATTATAATCCCTGATGTTTCTACCTCTTTTATAGTAGATTTTGTATTAAATATGTTTAAATCACTTCTATTAGTGGGGTAGACCAGAATATACCAAGGGATTTGTCTAGTAAGAAGGGGGATAGTCTTATTTTCCTTAGGAGAATCAGCCAAAATATCAGTCTGTTTCATAGTCAGAGAAGAAGTAGATTGAATATAATCTAACATGAGGTCTTCATCGTCTAAAATGAAAACTCTGTGGTTAGCTTTATATTTAATATAATCATTACTTATCCTCAAAGCTTCAGTAGTTGTAGTATCCATTAATTCGTATGTGGCTGTGGAATCTTTTAATAAGAAAGAACCTCCAAGATTTGGTTGTGTATTAATTGAACTTAGTACACAACTCAACATATAAAAAGGCTGTCTGGGAGCAGATAAAGAGTAATCAAATTCAATTCCAGATAAAATACTAGAACTTACTTCTAAGGTTCTACCTGTTTCTCCTCCTAAAAGACCTAATACTGTCTGTCTAGTTTGTTCTGGGAGCAAGTATGCGTGATCTATCTCAGACTTAACGTACAATCTAACCGAAGTAGAGCCCTTAGTAACATCAAAATAATCTCCATCAGAAATTCCTAAAGTACTTCTATTAATAAAGGTATTATCGTCCTTAATATAATATTTTTTGACCTCTCCTCCAAGGGTAATCTCAATATACTTATCAATATCCGAAGCTAAAGTCTTCCAACTAGGAAGAATGTTTTTCATAACCCCATCTGCCTGAGCAGGATCTAATGTAAACTTATCCCGATCAACAATAGCCAAGGCCGCCACTTCATTTACCTTCTCACTAACACTCTTTTTAATCGTAATTGGGTTTCTTGTTTTACTCTCTTTAACCAAATTATTTAAATAATCAAGAGTAATTTTTGATATTGTTCCATCTAGGATTCTACTACCAATCATTGAAAATATTTGATTTTTGGTCAACAAAGACCCAGAATAAGTTTTAATTTGTCCCAAGAGGTTCTGGACTTCTGGCTTGAGGCTATTGTATACCGTATTTGGTGTTACTCCAGCGGCCCTGGTACTATCCCAGTTACCAACACTTAACTGCTTTGATAAAACGTACTCAATATTACTATCAATGTTAGTATTAAATAGTTCAGTAATACTTGAATTATTTTTAACTAATCGAGGACGAGAAGGTGTTATAACAAAAGCAACATCAGGATCTTCAATCCCTTCTGGTTTTTCTCTAAGAATTCTTGAAGCTATTGCAGGACTATTTAAATCAAACTCTCTACTTGGTTCGGAAGCACTTAGAAGAGATTTAGTTATATCACCCGCAAAGCCTCCAGTAGATTCACCAAGGCTAGTTACTCCTCCCCCAATACTTTTCTCACCACCATCATCCCACCCAGTCCAACCTCCTCCTCCATCTATACCTCCTGCTCCAGTATCATCTCTTGATCCCGTAGTTCCTCCTTCAAAGAAGCTATCTCCTCCCCCATCTATACCTCCTGCTCCAGTATCATCTCTTGATCCCGTAGTTCCTCCGTCAAAAAAATCATCTTCTCCTCCATCAACTAATCCTCCCCCAGTATCATCTCTTGATCCCGTAGTTCCTCCTTCAAAGAAACCCCCACCACCATCATCAATTCCTCCTGCGCCAGTATCATCTCTTGATCCCGTAGTTCCTCCTTCAAAGAAACCCCCACCACCATCATCAATTCCTCCTGCGCCAGTATCATCTCTTATATCCGTAGTTTCTCCATCAAAAAACTTATCTCCGTTATCATCATGACAATGAAGTACGCAAGCAGGTTTTGTTAGATAAGTAATTGTTTTTGGACCATAAAAAGCATCATAACGACACCCTTTTACTCCTCCTGTATCCGCACAATACCAAAGGGGTTTTTGTTGACCCCCTCCTGGGGGTACGGTGGGAGGTGAGGGGGGTGTTCCTGGGCCTCCTGGGGAATCTTTACCATCAGTTTTATCCCACCCAGTCCAATCATTATCCCCATCAATAATTACTCCACCCTCCCCCCCAGGGTTGGGATTTTTGGTACAAACAATTGTAACTACAACATCATCACAATCTCCCTTACAGGCTCCCTTCTCTTTGCAATCAGAACCATTCCCTCCTGTTTGGTTTTTCTTTGAACAAACCCAAGGATTGGAATGGGTCCAACCAGGCCCGCCAGGCCCACCCCAACCCGATTCGTTTTTCTTAATTACTTCTTCAACCTTCTCAGCAATCGTTCCTGCATCCTCAAAAGGAAAACCTGGTTTACATTTTTGCTTCCAGGTTATGGTTATAGTTTTTTTATCAGCCGAAGTCGTCCCGGGATCAACAGTAGCTTCTCCATCAAGGTGACAACAACAGATACCAAACCCTCCACCAGGAGGCGCAGAAGGTCCTCCAGGAGGTGATGAGGGACCTACACCTCCTGGTCCTGGACCTCCAGGGGGACCATGCCCAGTGAAACCTCCTGCGGCATCTTCGCAATTAGCCTTACAGGTTGCTTGATCCCTATAAGAGTTCGGAGGCGGGGGTAGGGTTGAATCTTGCGTTATAGATATACACTTTTTCTTCCAAGGAGTTATGTTTGTACAAACCCAATAAGTGATGTCAACTGGAGGAGTACTTGGGCCTCCAGGTACTGTTCCTCCTCCTCCATCATCATCCTGGTCAAAATCTACCCAATCGTCTCCAGGTCCCCCAGGAGGCTCACCACCGTCCCCACCATCAATGGTTCCTCCTCCATCAAAATCAGGAAAGTTGCCAGGACCGAACCCTGGGAGGTATGTCCCGCAACCAAATGTGGTCTGGTCTCCAGCCATAACTTAACTCTTTAATGTAATCGTGGGGTTGGTTCCGTTTAAGTTTCCATATAGATAAAGAACGTCTGCGTTAGGAACTCCTGTAATATTCCACATTACCGTAGGATAGGTACACTTTCCTATTCTTGGGTTTCCAATATATCCCCCAGGGTATGTTGCTTGGATTGGTGCTGTGTTAGAGTATAAAATATCTCCTACCATAACAGCAAAACCACTAAACCGCTCACCACCTCGATCAGACACCCAAACACCTTTTACTTTTCTTGGAGCAGGGTAGGAAGCTTGTCCCAGCCGCTTCAGTTTATCATGATTATTTGTATCAGCAACAAAAGAAACATAAATAGTGAATTCATCATACCCCTTCTCAACCCAAGTTCCAAAATAGGATCCTGCATTCTCTTCCCAAGTCGATCCTCTATAATTTTCCGCTATGCTATTAATCAAACTAACATCAACTTTATAGTCTGCTAACCAAGAGGGTCTAACAAACTTAATTTTTTTAGAAATATAACTAAAGTTTATTCGGGATACATTCCACGAAGCTTTCCCATCCTCCCAACCTTCAAAGCTTCCCGTATTAGTTAGTCGAGCAGGGGCTCCTCCTCCAGTTGTAGTTCCATCAGCGTATGTTACCTGTTTATAACTTCCAGCAACAATGCTGGGATCATTAGAGTTCCCAGCCAATTGAGTAGATAAATAGGTATTTATATAATCATTAGGCCAAAGCCCTTGATCCGCTACGATTCCCCCAGTATTCTCTATACACCATTGAGATAGATCCCAATCAGGATAAGAAGGAATATTAACTTGTGCAGCAATACCTCCAAACCCATACTTATTTGTAATATATTGTTTGATATAGGAATCAGCATTTGTTCCTGCGTTGCCATCATCAGCAAAAACACCCTGATAATAATCATACAAAGCTCCTTCAGGACCAAAGTTCCAACCACCGAATACATATCCAGTAGCTAAAGTATTAGTACTGTCTTGAGGAGTTCCTGTATTTTCGTCTGTAAAGGTATCAATTTGTCCTTGGAGATTATCATAAACTCGTTTAACCTCATAATCTAATTGTCCCTTACCTACAGCAGGGTTAGCAAGAGAAAGCTGTGGGAACGCTGCGCCAATACCAGCCCGTTCGTTATACGCTAATTCAGCAGTCCTAAACAAGGGACGAATATCAATAACATCTGTAGTTAGAACAACCTGTGATCCGCTCTGAACCCATACATAGGCTACAGGAAGAATAGATTGACCCACAAGCTCGTAAGCATTTGCTTCTAGCTTCTCAGAGATAAGAGGAGCAAGGTTTAAAATATCATCAGGAGCAGGGAAAGAGCCTCTCACATCTTGTGCAATATCGTTAGCAGAAGTAGAAGTAAAGCCCATACCAGTATTAAGCTGGTCTCCAGGGTGAGCGAGAATCCCATGATCATCATTTAAATTATCAAGATAATCCTTACTAAAGTTAGTAGTCTCTTTAAAGTTTGTTTTAATTCCTGCCCCACGCACAATACCTAGAGTAGGTTTAGTGATCCCCGTCTTACCCGAAGGTTTTAAAATGTTAACTCCACTAGAATCAACAGGCTTACTGTAGATAAAGACTAAATCAATTCTACTTTGAACTCCTGTCACTTGAGTAGTTGTTCCCGCAGAATTTGTATAAGCAAAATCATCAGGATCGAACTGAGGAACTTCAACCGTAATCTCATCATCTACATCAACGACTGCGAGACGAGAAATTCCTCTCCAGCGTTTGATAAAGTAGCTTTCTGTTCTAGGAAATTTAGCCCAACCAGTATTAGTATTAGTAGTTTCAAAACTAGGCAGCGTGTAACTATCTGCTGTCGATCCTTGAGATTTAGCCCAGATAAGAGCTTGAGTAATTACCATAGGTGAATAAGCTGCTCCTCCACCAGGAAGGTTAACATCATCCCCACCGTAAGCTAACCCAGTTAAGTCCACCCCATCAGTATCAATAGGAGTATCTGAATTTACAACAGGCCAAGTAAAAGCTCTTTCCACAAGACCAGTCATACCCATAGCTTCCTGGGCAACCGCTTGTTTAAAGGTTTCTAAAGCAGCCTCTAGAACTGCATTTTTAGCATTAGGAAATGCTCCTGGGTTAGGGAGTGCTGTCTCCCAAGCATCCACATCTCCAACCGCTGTACCCATAACTTGGGCTAAATAAGCTAGAGGGGTTTTAGTTGATGCGTCATTAATTCTAGCCGTATATCGGCCAGGGTTAACACGAAGAACTCTATCTCCTCCTGTAGCAAAAGGACGAAGTTCATCTAAATCACCTCTCTTCACTCCTAAAAGTTTTGAGGTATCTTTTCTAACTTGATCTTTAAGCCATAAGCAGTTTTCTTGAAGCTGTTTTAACGGAATGTTATCTACTTCAAAATAATAAGGATCATTAGCTTTGAAAAACCTAATCGGGTCAGTGAACCGATAATTACTATCTGTATAAACTTGTTCAGCCATTAGTTATCCCTCGAAAGATCAAAGATTGCAGCGGATTTAAACCCAACTGAGCCAGATACATCCCCAACATAAGATTCAGATGCTCTGTTACTAGGAGAATCATTTCTAGCTCTATAAAGTGTTACTTTTTTGGGTCTGCCAGCCATACCCACGCTGGCATTTTTAGCATTAGCAAAAGCCTCTGCTGCTGACTCATCTACCATACATTGAGTGGGGTTCTCTTCTAACATCTCATTACAGTAATAAAATCCAGAAGTCCAAAGCTGATCAGGAACTCCATCTGAATCAGAATCATAGCTTAGCTTAAGAAGATCAGGGAAATCTCCACTAGCATTCGTTTTTCCTGTTGGCACTAAAGCCGAGAGGGGAGCAGAGCAGTTGTATCCTTGAGCAAACAATTGGTACGCTGGTCCAACTGTTCCACTAAAGGGTCCATCTGCATAGGGTGCTGCGCCTTTGTAATACCCGCTTAAATCAGTTTGAAGAACTCTTGCGCTAGATTTTGGAGTCCAATAAATTCTAAACACTCCTTGGTTTTCAGAAGTATGCTTCGTAGCCCCCCAATGATAAGTCTTAGTTCCACTTACATTAATTTTAGCCTCACCCAAAGCTTGTGCTGTTTCATCATTAACAACACCAGACACAGGATAAAAGGCATCAAAAGGATGATTAACAGTAACGCCAGAAGGAACAACCCACACAGAACTCCCCGCTCCAAACGCATCTAGAATACTAAGACTACCCGTGTCGGGAGTACCCTCTGGGGCTCCAGACGCTGGGACCTCGTTATCGTTTCCAGAGTCCGTTCCATTTACGGAGGATGCCCACAACGCACTTGGACCGTGATAAAGAGTATCACCAGGGTACATCCCACTCACTGACAAGTAAGAAGCATTTAGTCTAGAGTTATCAGCAATATTCCAAATCATTAATTTATCGCAATCAGTACCGCTAGAATTATAATAATGCCCGTCCAGAGGAGTAATATTTGTTCCTATGGGGAAGTGAACATTTTTAACATTTACCACACTATCTTCTGTAGCTCTAAGACATACCCCGCCTTGGGTAACTTTAGTTAAATCATTAGCATAACTAGTATTTATAAGTTCTGTTGTCTTAAAAAACCTGTTGAGTCCAACCAAGTCGGAAAAACGAGGAGGATCAGGAACAGTAAAATAATCTAAATCATCAAGACTATAAAATGCTATCGAGGATGAGTCTTGTGGGTTGGGATAGAATTGTAACGACCCTGAAGAAGTATACGAACTGGTATCAAAAGTACCTGTGGGGTAATCTACCCCCGAATCTAGAGCAGTGTTTCCATTCGTTGCTCTACCCCAATTCGCATAGAAAGACCCTAAATCAGCCATGTTAAGATTAGAGTTCTTATTAGCTACTAAACAAGCTCTCGTAGAATGAAGCTCAACAGAGGTGTGGTTTCCTTGGGAACTTAGATCAAATGCACTTACTTCTAAACCAAAAGCATCTCTAGATCTTGCTGGTTCGATGTTAAGTGTAGAGTTATCCTCTACTAGAACATCCACACCAAACTGACCGATTGCAGTAGGACCATGTAAGTTAATTTCTGAACCATTATTAGCGTAAACTCCTGCCATTTTTTCTTGATAGGAAATTCCTGGGGGACCCCACACGAATGTACATCCTGATCCACTACCAAAGCAACTTACTTTAGAGTTATTACTAGCTTTAATAGCTCTTCCATAAGAAGGAACATTAGCAATATTTTCAGAAGTCCCCTTTACATCAATATAAGCTTGAAGTAAATCTAAATTTGAATTATCATTAACAGAGATAGCGGGTAAGGAATTTCTATTAGATCCTCCCCACTTGATTACTCCGTGTGCAACTTCGAATCGGGTATTACCATAAGTGGTAGGAGTATTATTTTTTAAAGTAAAACCAAAGGAGCTATTCTTCACCAGATCAATATGTTGTGCGTTTGCAGACATGTCTAGTTGCTTGCGATCAGCTTGTCCCGCAACCAAAGGCGAGGCTGGGGAATCGAAAAGGAACGAGGAGTTTGTAGCTCTAATAGCTTCATTGCTATGAGCATCAATACATAAATTCTCAAAAACTACTTTTGATCCAACAGCTTCGATACCCCTATCGTCTCCATAAACATCTAATAGTCCTTTAACATCTACTTGTGAGTTATTTAAAAGGAATCCATAGCCTGTGTTTAGTTCCGATCCGATAATACTAGCTCGTAGCGGGTCTGTAGGAAATAATCTCTGAATACCCCCTGTAAGTTTCGAGTTATCAAGAACGAATCCAGCGTAGTTTCTGGAAGCTACGATGTTACAATCAACTGCTGAACCTCCTGTATCGCCTGGATAAGTAGTATTAAGCGGGGTTGGAAGGGAGCTTACTAAGACTTCGCTATTAACAGCGTGGAATCCGTAACCAGTCTTAGCTTCTCTAGTAGTTGTACTTGTTAGCTTGTAGTTTCTATAAGCAGCAGCAGATCTCGACAGAGTAACTTGGGAGTTGTTGAACTTAAACCCAGCTTCTTGTGCCCTGACCCCAGCGCAGTTTTCCAGAAGAACATCTGAGTTGGTTACTTCAATAGCATACTTACGAACAGTTTCTCCATCAACAAAGAAGTTTCTAATATAGATGGGACCGTCACAGTTCTTAACGCTAATCTTAGAACATTTATTTAAGTAATTATTTCCTGCCACATTTTGACCTTCAGCAGCAGTTACTCCTACTCTAAAAATCTCTGAGTTCGTGGCTTGGTTAGTTGCACTTACATCTATAGAGGCTAAAGTATTATCAACAGAAGTAAAATCTGTATTCTCATAAGGATAATAAGTAAACTCATTATCGTCTCCAGCATCAGTAATAAGTCCAGTACCCCCTCCAATAGTTACAGAAAGAGGAGCCTCCCTTAAAGTATGTTTGGGATAATAAAACGAGTTAGCTGCTGTCGCTCTGTCATCCCCAGCCCCTGACAGTACAGCAGTTGAAATGTGAACGCAGGAGGTATCGAGTAAAGTGCTACTTAGGTCTAAAGAACTTACTATATAAACTAAGGGATGGGATGCATTATAAGTAGGGGCACTTCTTGTATTTTTGACATCACCTGATGCATTATAAACCCTAGCGAAGTTTCTATTAATGATCTCAATAGAACCCCCCTCTTCAATTCGGAAATTATGTAACTCTAACTTTCCAAGATCTCCAAAGTTTCCAACCTCAACTAAAACGGGGAAGCGAACTACTTTAGGAATTGCAGCAATACAAGAACTCAGATCCGTAAAGATATTATTGTTAGCAGCCAAGGTTGCAGTTGGTGTATCAGCAGAAACGGTTAAAGCTAATCCAGGAACTCCAGCCGAGGTAGTAAATCCTTGCTGCTCCCAAAGCTCGTAGGTGCGTTCCTCTAGATCGTACAGAGGCAGATTATCTTGCTCCCAGTTGTAAAAGGAGCTAGTATCGTACTTAGACACATAGGGAGTCCAAGAATTATACAGCATAACACTGCCACTGCTGGTGTAAATATCGTTTCTGTTAAAAGGCATTAGAAGTTAAGCGTCCATCTAAAAATGAGACTAAAATCACTAGTCTTTCGTATATTACTAAAGGTTCTGTAAGCTACAAGGATGGGTCTATCAGCAGTATTTCCTGTCGGGTTCTTCATTAGCAGTCCCACCTCATTAATATTCGCGTCATTACTATCTCTTGTAATATTGTTACAAGCTTCCTCATCAACAACTAAAGTATATCTAACAGAAGCATCTGCAATTTTTGTAATCTTGTTGGCAGGAATAAGGGCAGCCGCATTAGAGGTTAGTGTTGTATTTGTAATTTGATCTTTAACTGCTATAAACAAGTTACTACCTGCTCCATATTCATTAATAGTAGCTGCTCCAGAAAGCTGGTAAATAGAACTAACCTCTCCACCTGTAGGAGGACCTGAAACTCCAATCTGGAACCTGTCAATTTGATAATCAAGGACTGAGTTTGACCCTGATCCAGTAAACATATAAGTAAGACCCACACCCATACCAGAAACGATAATGTTATGATCATCAAACACAATCTCCTCTTGACCGTCATTAAATCTCTTAATGATAGTTAGATGCCCATTAATTCCTAATTCTTCTGTAAAATTTCTCATAGCGTTTAATGGAAGTGTAATCTCCACTTAATAGTTAGGTCTGAATAGTTTAACGATCCTGCATTAGTACCGCTATCTTCTATGTAACCTAAGTTCTTTGTTAAATGTTTCGTAGCAAATAGTTTATATTTCCTAGGATTATTTAGGGGTCCAAACGAATAAGGAGGAGTATTTCCTGCCTTAATTGATTCGTCCATATCAATTGTCCATAACCCCATGTTATAGATACCCCCATACAGGTTAGAATATCCTACATCTCCTGAACCTACTATCATTGAATATTCAACTGTTCCTGAATTAGTAGCATCTATTCCTCCTGATACATGGAGTCCTCCTTCTCCCTGTTGTTCTGCAACTGTGGGAGAAAGTCCTGATACAGCCTGATATGGGGTGGAAGAAATTCCATAGCTTGTAGGATGTACTTCTGCTTGCGGAGCCCACATATAAAGCTTCTTTCCATTTGTTTCGTCTGTGATATTCTCACGGCTTCCACCTGTACCCGCTGTGTCTCCTAGATACCAATAGCAAGTAAGTCTATCACCTATGGCCGTATCAGAGTGTAGATTATTTCCATCCACCCTATTAATAAATCTATACCAATCATTACCCACATCTTCAATGGTTAAAATAGAGTTAGCATCTGCATTTTTTACAGTAGGAACAACTCCATCATCAGCATACTCAATAGTATGCTGATAACCTACAGTCGTGTCTGGGGGACCTGTTGCATCAACATCTTTTATCTTAATAATCATAGATGAAGTATACCCTTCCGCTAAGGTTCCTCCACGCTTAACATACATACTTTGATAATAAGAATTGCCAGCAGATACTAAGAAATTAGGAGTAACCGTATAATCATTCTCAGGGTTCTGAGCTAACGCTAAAGCGTACACTACATCAGATCCACCAGATTCTGGATCTATTCCAGCACTTACTACCATAGAAGACGGACCCCCAAAAGGGTTCGTAACATCCACAGCCGACCAGCCGCCCATCATATTAGCATTACAAGTCCAAGTTCCGTTAAAATCTCCATCATCAGGATCAACATCAGGATCATCTGTCCAATACACGGTATATGCGAACATATTAGGATTAGGCACATTACCAACCACTTGTTTAGGATCATAAACCTTTCCAACAAACCCAAAAGCATCCATAGAACTTGCTTCATTTACGATACTATTGTAGGTTCCAGAAACAAAGTTGGAATCCGTTCCGTTAGCGACCTGCAAGTAAGCAGCAGAGTTGTCTAAAGAACTCACAAGAGCCCAATTAGATCCTCCTGTACTAGAACCTTCTGGGTAACATCCAAGATAGTAGGCTTGATTACCTAAAGTACCTACACCTGATGTATATAGATTATTATTTCCCTCATAATTAGCTTGTGCATTACCTGCAAAAGGCCAAGAATAATCTTTAACATAAATTGTTTTTGGGTGTGCAACATCTATAATTGAATAACCTGAAAATGATGTAGGAGTTCTAAGTTGAGTCTGCATACCAGAGTAATCTCTCCACGGAACCATATTCAGATTTTGTCCAAAGTCTATAGAACTAAAGATTCCTGAGAAGGTTTCTACTGTAGTATTATTATCTTCTACTCTAGTACTCTCAGGGTTAGGAGGACTTGAAAGATAATTAGTGGGGGTATAAGAAGAAGTTAGTAAATTATCTTCTGCATAGGTTGGAACATTTCCTGACACAGCCCTATATTTGGTAGGAGTACTCTGATGGTGTTGGTTACTTGGGTAAGGGCTCCCTCCACGCCGCACCCCAAGAGGCCACTTTTCAACTTGAGGACCGTACAGCCACAAACGCTCTGTATAATTTGGAGGGCCAGGACTATCGCTACTACTAACAAAATAAATCCTATTATCATACTGATCTCCATCAAGAGTGTTTCCATTAACACCTCCAGCCCCCAACCCACTAAGCCATGTTGAACATCTATACCAACCATTCCCTACATCTTCAACATAACCAGATTGGTAGTCCTGCCCTCGGGGGACAACTACAGGAGTAGCACCTGCTGGAGATGTAGAGTCGAAATCAAAGTATTGATGATTTACTTGATGGGCTGGGGGGCTAGTTCTATCGTGAATCATTAAGGAAAAACCAGAAGGGGAGTATCCTGAAGTAGGTTTTTTAACATAGATACTCCATATTGTCGCATACCCCGTATTAAGAGTTCTATTTCTAGCGGTCCCCCCCAATTCAATTGCAGAAAGAGGATTTGCTGCTAAGAGTGGGTTGTTCGCCGCCGTTCCCTTGCCGCTTAATTCAATACAAGAAACACCTCCAAATGGATTGGTCTCCACAATGCTGGAAAAAGTATTTACATTAGTGCTATCCCCATTCCAATAATAACTATAAACATCAGTCGGAGAAGTTATGCCAGGACTTGAGTGTGGGTCTTCAGTATAGAAAAGTAAGTTAGGATTGGGTATGGGTTCGTTTAATACTCTAACTGTTCCCTTGTCTAGAGGATGCGCTGCTTCTGATCCGTACTTTGCGTACCATTGATTAAGGACACTTCCAGAAAGATCCCATCCATTCGCTTGATAACCAGAATTAATTTGGAGAGGTGTGGGCCACTTCCCTACTTCTACTTGCCAACCAAAAGTAAACACACCCCCAGAGGTTTCTCCATAATTATCTCCTGCATCCCAACCAGCAGCATGAAGGGCGCAAGAATAGTTATCTGCCCCTGATGGGGCAGGAGTAGCATTCCACATTCTATACCACCCATTACCTACATCTTGCACTCCTCCATTTGCGTTCCACAGATCTTCCGTGAATCCTGCTGCAACTGTTCTTGGGTCGCTTTGAAAAGAAGCTATACTAATACCTGAGGGTGTGTGTGGGTCTGTAGTAGGATCCCAATAGAAAACTACAGAATTTCTAGATCTTCCTACAGAATAAGCAGGATCAGTAGTGGCTGTGCCTGGAGACTCTATAGTATTTTTAAATTCAAGTTTTGCTTGCTTTGGAGATACACTACTATCAATAATATTTAAATTATAAGGATGAGTAGGTACAGGAGCTTTTATATAGACAGAAGTGCAAAACCATTTATCTTGTAATGCACTTACTGAATATGGACCTGTTTGCGGAGTATTACTAACTCTAAAATTAAGACCATAACTAAAACTACAGTTACCCCCTGTACCCCCATCATCCAATGCTGATAAGTCTGCCAGCATAGTTACATGAGCAACAGAGGAAGGTATATCTTCAAAACCAGGAGGATTAGATTCACTAGGTACAGAGGAAACCAGGAATGAATCTGGATTTTTCCAACACCCATTATTTCTATTACCTTCACCTATAGACGAGAAGGTACTATCATAAAATAAGTTTCTTCTATCACCATATTTGTGAGCATTATACTGATAAGCAGAAGCGTCCTTACCAAACGAAATAGCTTGGATGGTATAGTTAGAAGAGTCTAGAATAGAAGAGGTGGCGTGATCTGTTATACCAGATAAGGACGGAGAGACTGTCATTATGTCAGCTAATAGTTCTCCTGCCCCATTCACAAGAAGGTTACTTTCCTTGTGAAGAAGTTTGTCTCCGTCCCAAATTTCTACTTCTCCTCTCATCAGTTGTCTATCTCCAAGCTTGAAAAACTATAATAGTTTGGTTGTTGGTTGTTTGCATTCGTAGCACCCCAAGTTGGGCTTAGTCTATAATTCAATCTACTACCACCGCTTACTTCCATAGTGCCTGATGTAATTGTAGCATCTCTAGAAGCGAGGTTAGTAGCATACATCCCTGTACCTAGTCCCGCCAATCCATTATAGAACTTTAAAACATCTCTAAGTTGATCTTTATCTAGGTAAAGTTTATCTTCTGTTACAAAAGGTCTTAGAGGAATACCACTAGTGTCAACTCCATGACCTGTTCCGATACCAGTATTCTCTCTCTGGGTTACATCCTGAAGTTCAATAGAGTCTATCAAGAGGTACTTGTCTGGATTATTGTTAGGAACAAAGAAGACTTCCACAATGTAATTCGTGTCATCCCTATTCACTTGTGGAGTAACCTCATAAACATCATTCTCCATTGGAATAATATCAAGATATTCAGAGTTATTATGGATAGTAAAGTTTCTAGTATCAAATTCTATTTCAAAGTTTTCGAAATAGCTATCCTTAATATTTAGAAGAGTATTATTATTTAGAACTTCAGAAGAGTCTGAAGTATTACCTAAACAGAACTCCTCCTCTGTAGGATA
>Ga0209128_1000854_pt1 | contig 21681 bp, 22 predicted proteins | sample ETNvirnome_6_100_FD_184072 | JGI IMG/M metagenome (GOLD analysis project Ga0209128, IMG submission 184072) | Marine viral communities from the Pacific Ocean - ETNP_6_100 (SPAdes) (version 2) | ecosystem: Environmental > Aquatic > Marine > Oceanic | place: Pacific Ocean | collected 2013-06-19 | reverse complement strand
ATGACCCTTGCTGGAATGAAACCTAATTATTTACAAGGACAAGACTACGGCATTCCGGTCGGGCAACAAGGCATTCCGGCAGCCACACACAAGATCGGAAAGCCTTTCGTTGAGAAAGTGCAAGCCGCTCAAAGTGGTGGTATTATGAATGCAAAAGGTCACGGCGACGTGGTTCCAGCACTGTTAGAGCCCGATGAGTTTGTGTTCACACGCAAAGCGGTTCAAAACATGGGCGGCGGTGACGTTAGACAGGGAGCAAAGAAAATGTACAGCATAATGAAAAGTTTAGAGGGGATGAGATAATGTCCAAGGGTTTATTAAGACTTGACAATGGGGGAGCTACTTCTACTCAAGGACCCGGGTCCACAATTGCTTTTGAGCCGCCTTGGATTGAGCAAATGCGACGAGGCTTTCTCGACAATGCTTGGAATTGGGCAGGACAACCCACACCCATTCCAACACAACAGTTCTCAGGACTAGACCCTTATGAAATGCAGGCTAGAAATTTAACCTCTGGTTTAGGTGGTTTTCAACCTTACCTGCAACAAGGAGCCGGGGCTTACGGACAAGGGCTTGGAATGTTGGGTCAAGGTATGCAAGCGGGCTTTGCCGGTGCACAGGCTTACAACCCAAACATGGGTCAGGCTTTCTTTAACCCTTATGAAGACCAAGTGGTGCAAAGAAGTCTCGATGATGTGTACAAAAATTTCTCACAACAAGACATGCAGGCAAGATCGGGTGCAGTAGGCTCAGGAGCCTATGGCGGCGGTCGTGGAAGACTGATGGCGCAAGAACGTTTTAATCAATTGGGCAAAGGCATGTCAGGCACAGCCGGGCAATTGAGATCACAGGGATATTCTCAAGCACAAGATCAAGCCATGAACGCTTTTCAAAATCAGCAACAAAGAATGCAACAAGCGGGTCAACTGGGTTTGCAAGGCGCACAAGCATACGGAAACCTTGGACAAGGGATCGCGGGCCTAGGACAAACCGGACAAAACATGTTGACCAATCAAATTAATATGATGAACACTTTGGGCGGACAAGCCCGAGGCATTGCCGATCAAAGACTCGGCGCTCAGTTCCAAACAGCGCAAGGATTGGCAGGAGAGCCGTTGGCTCGATTGGGCGCTTTAGCCAACCTAATTCAAGGAATGCTGCCCAAGACCATGGGCACAGGCATCACCACTAACTACGGAAATGTTCCAGATCAAGGCACTCTTCTTAAAGATTTAATTGACGAACTATTTGGAGGGGGCTAGAGGTGTCCTGGAACAAACGACCCATGTTTAGAAATGCAGTGAACATGCAGGTAGGCGGCATGGTGCCAATGCCTCGTATGCAAGAAGGCAGTGGTCCAGGTCCAATGGGCATTGCTTCGGTTTCACCGGATCTTTTTAGTCCAGCAGAGTTTATGGGTGAACCCCTTAATGAAATGACCGGTTCCGGTATTGGCGGCGCAGGGTTTTTTCCAGAAGGAAACTTTGGCGCTCCTAAAGTAACGGATGCAGGCATTGTTGCTGGGCTGGAAGAAGAAATGTCCGCAGAGCCGGAAGTCAAAGAAAACAAACTTGAATTGGCAAAGCAACAAGCCATGTCGATCTTTGACCAAAAATTTGATGAAGCCATGTCAATCATGCAAGCACAAATGGCAGCAGGCGGCATGCCGATGCAGGACATGGACATGATATTGATGGATGAAATTGAAGTAATGGAAGGACAAGCTGAAGCAACGGTCAAAGAAGCCATGAACTTACCCGAAGAAGTAGACCTTATTCCCGCAGAAGTGGCACAAAGTTACCTAGAAAAAGCACGGATGATAGTCAGCGCTCCGCCGGCACAAGAACAACCTATGGATATGCCTATGGATATGCCTATGGATATGCCTATGGACATGGCCGATCAAGCGGTGCAGAAAATGTTTGGTGGAAGTTTGCCAAGCGGCGTTCAGCCTGTAGAAGAGGAAGACGATGATCCGTTGTCCATTATCGAACGAAACCGCAGAACCTCAACCGACAGAATAGAGGCAAGAAGAGAAAGAGAAGTCCAAGCCGAGAGAGACAGACGAGATGCTGCTGAAAAGAAAATAAGAGCCGGTGATTTTAGTAAAGGGTTTATGACTGATTGGACAGACCTAGAAAATTTAGCGGAGGAAGTCAGAGCTGTTGCGGAAGAAGACGCCATGCGCACACCTTCTTACTCTCCCGCGCTTTCCACCATGGGGGGCAAGTGGCTAGATGCTTTTTCTACAAGATCAAAAAGAGCAAAGAGTGCCGGTAGAAAAGCTGTTCTTGGTTATGACAAAGAGATCGAAAAACTAAAACAAGCCGAACAACAAGCGCTAAAACAGGGCGATGCCGACATGTTGCGAGCAGTTTATCAGCAGACACAAAAAATAGAAGGCGAGTTATCAAACACCTTGTTAAGCACCACTGGGGCAATAGAAAAACAAGCCCTTACAGAAGCCGGGGACATTCTGGCTAGACAGATTGGGGACCAGAAAAACACACCCACTCGTGAAGACGAAAAATATTATTTGAGCATACTGAATGACGATTCAAAAAAAGGAACCGTTGAGTATGACAGGGCATTACAACAAATGGGTACAACGAAAGCAGTTGTTGAAGGAGCGAAGAACGGAGCGAAGAACGCCACTGATCTTTGGACCCAATTAGGAACGCCGGACACAGGGAACGTTCTTGCGGAGTCAATGAGTGTTCCAGAGAGAAAAGCATTTTTCAGGGAAGAGTATCCTAGTTTTTATAGTTGGTTGAAAACACAGGGAATAGGAGAAATCTTTCCGGACAATTCCGGATATTTTGCGTATTTGTTTTTGCAACACGGAATAAGCCAACAAATGGGTTTTCAACAAGGCTCTCAACAACAAGGCTCTCAACAACAAGGCACCGCCTTTAATCACGATGCGCAAGGTGTTCCCCAAGACGTTATAGAGGAAAGAGTTGAAGACGGAACCTATAAGTCTGGTGATGTTCTTTTAGTGGGCGTAGAACCCAACGGAGCATTACGTACCTATACGGTTCCGTAGAGAAGCACGATGGCTCCTTTAACTGAAGAGCAAAAAGAAGAGTTAAGAAAGGCTATTGCCGGAAGCAACCAATCTCAGTCCCCAGAAACCTTTTTTCCCCAACTTGACCCGGAAACCGTTGTCCCCGAACCCGAAGAAGATTCTTTCGATGCTCGCGACGAGCGGAAACAATCGTGGCGAAGCATGGTTGGAGCCACACTCAGAGAACGCGAAATGTTTGATGAGGGCATTAACCGAACGTCTCTTCAAGAACAAAAAGAGTTGATACGTCCCGCATTTGAGGGCGTCGGTCCACAGGTCGGGCAAATATATAAAAATGCGTACAGTGCCCTACAACTAAGTGTTTTAGAAAATTCGCGTTTTGGTTTGGTTTCGCCCAGTGGTACATACATTGGCCCTAAAACAGACGAAGAGCGAGAAGAATGGAACAAAGAAATTGATGCTGTTTCTGTAGAGTTGATTGACCGAATGGATGAAGGCATTAACCGGGTTGAAGAGTTGGGTCCGGAAGAAGAGCTAAATACGTTTCAAGAAAGCCTTAGAACTTCTATGCTAAGTCTTTTCACGATGGGCCCGCTTACAGTCTCCTCTTTAATTACAAGAAGACCAGAACCAATGGTTATTGGTCTTTCTGCGCTTACCGCTGGAGACAGTTACACAAATGGAAGAGTCGACGGTTTGTCCCACAGAGACGCCACTAAATATGGTGCATTTGACGGGTTTGTTGAAGGCATAACCGAAATACTCCCTGCTAAGTTCTTTTTAAAACTGTTTCCCGGCGCCAAAGACGCGGCTGGGGGTTTTTCTAAAAACGCGCTTCGTTTTCTTTTTTCCGAAATAGGGGGAGAACAAGCAGCCACATATTTACAAAATCTTAACGCAGAAAATTTTGATCTAAATAAAGAGTTGTTGATGATTGAAGATGCGTACAGTTCAGGGCAGATAGATGGCGAGAAATACGAAGAACTAAAAAAAGAGTTGGTGATTAAACGCCATACGGTAACTTTGTTTGCAACCGTTATAACTGGTGGTCTTCAGACGGGCGTCGCTCAACTTGCTAACGCCAACTTCACCGAAGACCAAATAAAAGAAATGATTACACCCAAAACAGTGGGTTATCAAATGTTGACTCCGGAAGAACAGAACCAGGCACAACAAGAGTACCTTGATTGGCAGGAAAAAATGGAGGCTGCGAAAAGGTCGGACCAAGAAAAAGTTGCTTTGGGTTTGGCGCAAACAGGCACTGCGCAATCGGAAGCCGTTCAAACATTAAACGAACTTGAAAAGGAAAAACAAGATGTTTTAAAAGACCCTGATCTTAAAAAAGACACCAAAAAACTAAGGGCTGCTGTTGAAAAAATGGATGAAGCTATTTCTAAACAACAAGAAAAAGTTGATCGTATTGAGAAAACGCGACTAGAGTTTGAAAAGATCGATGGACGGTTAAAGCGTTTAAGAGAGATTCAAGAAGAACTTGAGTATGCTGAAGACGCACAAATAGTTTCGGAACTGGAACAAGAACAGAGCGTGCTCTTATCGGAAATCAAGATGGAAGGACCAAAAACTGCGGCGCAACAACCCGGTCCGGTTGAGTACACGCCTTTTGAAATTGAAGAAGGTGTGATTGGCTTGGAGAACACTCCGGAAGCACAGAACATGAAAGGCAAAACAGGGTTTTTCAATTCTACTGTGCAAAAATTGTATGACGATCTTATAGAACCGAGGACAGCGGATCGGATTGTTACTGCTTACAACACGATACGACAAAAGATGGCAGACTCAGGATACACGTCAAAGGGAGTAATAGACAAAAAAGCTCCTCTACTGCTTAAAGAAATGCAAAAAGATCTTCGACGATTGTTGCGACAGTCTAAAAGTCTTTTAAACAAAGAATTGGACAACAGCCGTTTAAAAAACAAGTTGGTAGACGGTACGATAGAACAAACAGAATACAACCAAAAAACATTGTCCAATAATCAGGCAATAGCTGAAGCTAATGCAAACATCGACAAGATCATTGAACGTGCCCAAGAACCCATAATCCCTATGCGAGAACGTGTTGAAGACACAAGCAATCCGTATGGAAAGAAAAGTCGTTTCTTTGCGCCTAAAACTCTTTGGAAAACGCTTAGAGAAAAAGTAATTCCCTCTGAACTCAATAACTTTGTCACATATACACCTGCCTTGGACAACGAAAAAATCAGGGCTTCTCAACAAGAGGAACAGGAGGATTCTCCGCAGCCTCAACTGGTTTCTTTTGAGGAACTCCCCGAAGACGCCAGAATTTCCTTGTATTTTTATGAGGCTTCAGAAGGCACATTAAACCCTTTAATGGATCCAATAACAGGGAAAAAGTTTTCTGCAATGTATGATGGCTTTGAGTTTGTTAATCCTCTTTCCGGAAAAGTAAACGCTCTTACCGGACAACACGCTCTTGACAAAAATCTTTTGCCCTCCATTGAAATGGACGGTAAAACATATCAAGCGATGTGGGAGCCGGGCACACTTTCCGCTGCTTATGTAAGCTATTCCAGTGATCCCGCAGCGAATCCTAACAATCTAACCGCGCTTCCAAAAACTTTGTCTAAAAAAGACAGAGACGAGTGGATAGCAAGTTATTATCACCGCCACAGAAGTTTTCTTACCCCTGCTGGGGTGCGTCCAACGACTTTGGCGGAACTGCAAAGTGGGCCCGGCGGGCCTATAGCTAAAGCAAAACTGTCTATGAGGCAGATTACTCGAATGTTTAAAGACTTTGTTGTTCTTCAAGAAGAGTTGTCAAAAGACATTGAAAACGGTGTTATAAAAATAAGAGATGAAGTAAATGATCCAAGTATTTTGTTTCAAGGCGAAGACGACGTTTTTCTTGATCCACAAGCTACTATGGACCGGTTTAAACAACTTATTGCTAAGTCTTTTAGAGGTGATAAACAAGCGCAAGCGCAATTGGGTGCATTGGGACAAACTGAATTGCTTGAAAAAATTGTTGCCGGCAGAAAAAGAATCACTAACAACTCAAAGCGAATCATCGAACTGGTTAAACTTATGGACCCAGAGGGCACTTTTTACACCAAAGAAAAAGTGCAACAACTTGAAGATTCCGTAGAACGTTACATGGGAAGGATTTTTGGTGCTTATGTATTCCCTGATTGGAAGGCCCCAAACAGAAAATTTGCTTCTCCGGAAGAAAAAGCCCAGCACAAGGCTGCGGTTGAACAGTTAGCGGGAATTTATGTGGAACAAACTGGAAAATCGCCCGAAGAAATGAGAAAGCTGGCTGAAAGCGACTTGGACAAGTTATACAAAGGAACGGAACAACAGCGCACAGAAGTTTTTGTAAGAATGTTTGAAATCCCGCCCAAAGACACAGGCACGATAAGTCCTGCTTATCTGGCAACGGATACGGGCCAAACAAAATTCATAGCGCCGCAACTCAAACAAAAACGAACAGACATTCCTAAAGAAGTAAGGAAAGCTTTGGGTGAGCTTGACGAGCCTTGGGCAATGGCTCAAATGACGGCGTACAAACAAGAACAGTTTATCGCGATGACGGAATATTTGTTTGATGTGGCAAGAATAGGCAGTTCACCAACGACTCGTTTTCTTTCTCGTGTTCCTGATCGGAGATACAGCACAGAAATTGTTATTCCTGGTGATGTAATTAGTCCTCTTAACGGATACTACACCACTCCCGAAATGGCCAGAGCCATTAAAAAAGGCGCGGGATATGGCCCTATAAGTCGTTATTTTGAAAGCACAGATTTTTTTGCAAGCCAACCGGCAAGAGAAACGTACTTAGCTGTTCAAGCTATGACCGGTTGGATTTCTCTTGCTTACTTAACTCTTTCCATTAAAACACAAAGCAGGAACTTCCAAAGCGCGATGTTGTTCCCTTTAATGTCTGGTAATTGGGAAGCCTACAACCACCCAAAAGAAGCTGCCGCCTACATTAAAGAAAAAATTTCTGGTATGACGCAAAAAGAATTGGACTTTATTGTTGGAGAAAACGTTACGCAATCAAGTGTAAACATTGGAGAAAGAAGAGCTTTGTTTGACAAAATGCAAGAATCAACCAGTTGGGGAGAATTTTTTGCTGCGGTTGAAGAGGCGGAAGGAAAAAAGGTTGGTTGGAGACAGCCGGTGAAAAAAGGCAAGCGGCTGCTTAGAAAATTCTTGTCTGGGGCAGAAGAAACTTATGTCGCCGCGGACGATATTCCAAAAATAATGAATTTTTTGGGAGAAGTCGATTCGGGATACAAAATATTTGCTCCTCGAGGTATTGAAAACTTAACCGAGCAACAAATCGAAGACCGGATTGATATGATCTCTGAACTGATGGTTCAGATGGGAGGCCGAAAAATTTCGCGTTCTGAAAGCACTCCCGCTGAAAATTTAGATTTGGCAATTAAAAAAAGAGCAGCGTTTCTTACACGAAGAAACATACCAAATTACAACAGGCTACCAAACTTGGTTGATATGTTAAGGCTTGCTTTTATGTCAAACTTTGCTGGGTTTCCCACCGCAATTGCTGTTGCCGAAGCAAACATTTTAAAAACCATGATGGTAGAGGGCAACCTAGCGTTGTCTAAGGATCCTGCTGTAACTCGTGGGTTAAAAGGCCGTTTAGGAAAAAGAGCCGCTATGCGTGGTGTATCAAACATCGGTTGGGCGGCTCGTGGGGCTACTCAAACCACTCTTATGAATGCTTGGTATGTAGCGAAGAACGCTTCTGTTATTGGGATTCCCCCTGCGGCAGCCATACTGTTGTTCCCTGATGCTTTGGCTTCTTTTGTGTCCCCTTGGGCCGCGAACCACGAATTTCTGGTTGTTTCCGATGCAGACGAAGAAGGGGTGTTCTACGTTGTAGACGTTTCTTATACAGACGGCTATACGATGGTCTCGGGTCCCGGAAGGCTGATGCTAAAATATCTCACCGCTAGGGTGTTTATGGGCCCAGAAGCAGCAAGCCAGGTTTGGGATATTTTTGTGCGTTCTATGGTTGATCTTAGAGGCACGTATTTTGACCAAAAAATAATGCTTGGTATTTTGCAAGAACTAAGGACCGGGTTGGACAATGACACAGGCGCATTGTTGTGGAACCCTCAATTAGAAGATTGGCAAAAAAACAAAGCTAAATTTGACCATGCGGTGGCGGAGCTTGCTCCTAAAGCTGTGCATGAAGGCATAGACCTGGCAAAGTCTATCTTTCTTAAAGGAGAAGACGCTTTAGACAAAAATGACCTAGAACGCTCTGTTCTTAAATCTTTTCCACAAGCACTGGGAACCAAGGGTATGCCCATTAACGCGCAAGAGATTATGTCCAGTTTTAAAGTTTCTGAGTTTAATAGAGCTTTTCAACAAAGCGACAGGTTTGCAAAAAACGTTTTTCGTAAAGCCGAGGGCAGCGGGTTGGGCTACGGCGACATGCCAGCAATGGTTGAGGCTTACGATGAGTTACAACGACAACACCTCAAGCATGTAAGAAAATTTCGTTATGAGCTCCATTGGAAAGGGCCTTTGTTAAGTGGAAAGTCCCCCCAAGAAATTATCGGTTACATACAAAGTTCCGAGCGTGACGAAACCATCCGTGTAATAGACCGCAAAAACGTTTTTACAGACAGAAAGAAAAAACCTTTGTATGAACCTACGGACATAAATAACTTTGTGAACGCGTACGTAGAAAGACTTTTAAAAGCGCAAAAAAAGCAACCGGATATTTTTACAAACGTAGAAATAAGAAGGCGTGCGCGTTTTTTGGCAGAAACAATAAAAGAAGAGTCTTATGACAAATGGTCAAAAGAACCTGTTTATTGGACAATAAGAGGAGCAATCGGTGAAAGTAAGGCTAAAAAAGAAAGCGGGCTCACTGATCTTCAAAAAGCAGAACTTAGAGAAACCTTGCGGTCTACAGAAGACTAAACTGGGCCACTCTGTCGTTCCAAGCGTCTACGGCTCGATCAAATTCTCTGCCTTCTAAAACAAACTCTTGATAGAAACAATCCACTGAGCACATCATAATCACGCCTTTCTTGATTTCGGTGCCGTGTAGTGCATTGTGCGCCGTTGCATAAGCGGCAAGTTGTTGAAAGTAGTCCCAGACATAGCGTCTGCTTTTCTTGGGTATGTTGGTTTGCTTAAAGTCCATGATGGCTTCTTCGCCTAAGTGTTTCCCGATTACATCCGCGGTGCCAGCGTATTTTCCTGGATAATATAAAGGCACTTCACAACCGTATACTTGGTCGATGGAAGGAAAGCCTTGGTCCATGATGGTACAAGCCATTTTATAAGCTCTTTTCTTGTCGGGAGTTTCTGGATAATAGTCCCAAATGTTGCCTTCTTTCAATTGTCTTTCAAGTATCTCGTGCATTTCGGTACCTCGAGCCGCGGCTTCGTTGCGTATACGATCCGCTTCTTCTTGTCCGACCTTTTCAATCCACTGCTTTATGCTGTCGCCTTTCTTTGTTCCAGATAAAATAGTGGTCACGGAGGGCAACCTTTCTTCGCCATAAACATAAAGACGTCGACCGTCTTCTGTTTCTTGAGTCAATTCTGCGTACTTATACGGAGACTCAAATAAAATGTCGTGCTTCATGGCACCTACTTTATTTTTTCTTTTGCGGCCATTTCTTTAATGGCTTGTGCAAACACATTACTGGTTGGACGCTCTGTTGCGAGTCCAATTTTTCTAGCCAGCTCTACGATTTCTTTTCGTATCGCTACGCTTTTCCATTTATCAGTGTTCATAAATTCTCCTCATGGTTTATCTGATAGATTATAATACAAGTCCCTTAATATATACAACATATATTAGGACATAGAATCGCCCCAATTTTCTCCAAGTTCCGCATCAACTTTGTTCGGCACCTCAAGCCTGAGAGCCTTTTCCATAATCTCTGCAATGCCTTTTACCTCTTCCTCACTAGACACAGAAAAAACAAGCTCGTCGTGTACCTGCAATACAGGCTTATAGGAAGCGTTGTAGCAGTCCAACATGGCTTTCTTTGTCATGTCTGCGGCCGAACCCTGGATTAATTTGTTCAGGGCCTTATAAACGAAAGCACGCTTGATCTCTCCGTTGTACTCGTGCATGGCTTCTTTGTACTTCATGGGCCTTCCGGTGCCGTATTGACGCGGTTCCCACATATCAAAGTGGCACCGTCGTCCAAGCAAAGTTTTGATGTAGCCACGAGTGCTTGCGCTTCGCATCACTGTGTCCGCCATTTGACGAACAAATGGCGCATAAGTATTAAAACGCATTAGAATGTCGCTTGCTTCTTCAACGTCTACGCCCAACTGGTCGGCAAGCTTTCCTTTGCCCATGCCGTACATGATTCCAAGCCCTATGGTTTTGGCTGTCTTGCGATCAATGCCCACCAGATCGGCAACCTCTTGATGAAAGTCTGCCTCTCCGTTAATGTAAGCCTCTGCAATTGTGTCTGCCCCTTCGTATTGAGAACGATAGGCAAAGTGAGTCAGTATTCTAGGCTCTTGTTGTGAAAAATCCGCCGAACACCATTTCTGTCCTTCTTCTGGAAGAAACAAAGAACGAATCAAAGGACCGATCTCTTTGTCTCGAGCAGGAACTTGTTGCAGGTTCGGGTTGGACATGGACAATCTTCCGGTCACTGTTCCACCCATCTCTCCTTTAAGTTGTCTGACGTCTGCGTGAATCCGCCCGTTGTGTGCGTGTTTAATGATCGTGTCTATAAATGTTTTGTGGGCTTTGTTTAGCTCGCGTATACGCATAATCATTTGTGCAACAGGGTGTTTTTGGTTGGCTAAAAACGCTTTGGTAAAACTTGGCGAACCTTTGGCCGTGTGGTTGTAGGGAATTTCACACGCATCGAAGACTTGTGCCACGTCGTTTGCCGCCCAAACCCTTATGTCTTTAATACCGGAAACCTTTTCCACTTCTTTTAACGTCTTTTTCTCTTTGGCAAGCAGTTGTTTCTTTAGTTTGTCTGCTCGTTCTAGGTCCACTCGTACTCCCGTCATCTTCATGTTAAACAAAACAGGGAACAAATCTGTCTCTAGGTTAAAAATGTTCCAAAGATTTTGTTCTTCCAAATGAATTTTAAAATGATTCCAAAGTTTAAGCGTCAGTGCTGCATCTTGTGTTGCATAAGTGCCGACATAAGAAGAAGGCAAGCGCCACATTTCTGCTTTCGGATCAATGCCCCACTCTTCGGCGGCTTGTCTGAGTTCAGCCTCGGACTTGCCCTCTTGCAGATATTCCATGCCCAAAGAATTAAGCGTGTACCAATACATGTTTTCATTAACCAAAGGCGCAACAACCATGGTGTCAATGACTCTTCCTTTGACTTCAACGCCTTCCTTCTTTAGCCAACCCACGTCGTACATGGCGTTGTGAAAGATTTTGTCTTGGTCTCCAGACAGCACGTCCTTTACGAATTCCAAGACTCTCTTCTTTGGAAAATTAAATCCTGCTTCGTGAGCAAAAGGAAAGTAATCGGCGTAGCCGTCTATTGCAATGGAGACTCCCACAATCTCTCCGTCGCCGCGAACATAGCCTGGACCTTTCTCTTTTAAAGAGGGGTCTCTGGTTTCGGTGTCGATTGCAATCTCATCGGCGTCGAGTATTCTTTGTGCCGGAAAAGTATCGGGTGGAGTCCACTCTGTGGGGGGTTGAAATGTTTTAAAGGCCATATTTTAAACTCTCGTTTTGTGCGTTAATAAGGAAAAGATTTTCTTTTGCTCGAGTCACCGCGACATAAAATTGTCGATGCAAACTGTCTGCATTAAGAACAGCGTTAAGCTTTTGTGCGGGGGATAGGTCTAACAATATCGCAACATTGTCTGCCTCTCCCCCCTTTGCTTTGTGTATTGTCGATAAAGCAACACGCGGTTCACCGTATAAATCTTCATTGTTTTTAAATGCTTTTTTAATAAATGCTCTTCGTTCTTCGTTGATCTTTTTCGCATACTGTTCTTCCCATGAGCGCCCCAAACATTCTTCGGCGAGACCGAAGGCGCTGACCACTTCTTTTTTAGAAAGCGTTCTTTGTTTGTCTTCTTCTTTTCCTGGAGCAGATAAAAACCCTCTTCTGACTTCGTTCTTTGTAAGGTATCTGTAAACCGTTTCCAGTTCCCCCACTGTAATTTTAGTGTGCTCTCTGTTTAGTTTTTTCCACCCGTCGATGGCTTGAATCATTGGAAAAGGAATGTAACGAAAGGTGTTGTGTGAGAAGGGAATGCCTTTATCAATCAAATGCTTGCGGTTTTTGTCCAACATGTAATCGCAAGACGCAAGAATCAACCACTCTCCTTCTTCCAAAGGCAAGAACTCTGCGGAATGCAAATGCTCTAAACTGCCTTCTTCGGGTCTCGGTAAATACGTCTTGGCTTGTCGGTTACTGATTCGTCCGGCAATCTTCTCGGCCACCTTGTGTATCTGTATGGGCACTCGAAACGACTGATCGAGGACCGTGGTGTTTCCTTGCATGGCAATAAACCGATCCGGACGTGCACCGTTCCATTCGTAAATGGCTTGGTCATCGTCGCCCGCGATGTAAGAAACGGGGACCACGGACATGAGCTTTTCTATCAGACGCCAGTTCAGTTCTGCCAAGTCTTGAGCCTCGTCCACCACCAATACTTGCAGAGGAGGAACGCGTCCTTTGTTGATAAATTCAAGAATCATGTCGGCAAAAGAGAAGATTCCTTGCTCTTCTCGGTACTGTGCCCACGCACGATCAATCAGTTCTAACATGGACGGCACGACTTTCTGTCTTTGTTTCAACCCTGTTTTGAGTCGCTCTACGCCGACGCTGTTGCAGTTTGATTTGGCGTTTTCAATGATTTGAAAATAAGGGTCTTCCAGCATGGCTTCCAAAGACTTGCGTGTGTTGCCGTGATAGTGTTGTGTCAAGGGAAAACTATAGTTTTCTAAAAACTCTTTAATATCAGCACCTTCCATGACCCGAGTGATTCCCATGGCTCTTTTACAAAACGCGTGGCTGGTGCAAAAATAAACCAATTCGTCTTTGTCTAAACCAAAACGCATTCGAGCCCGTTCTTTCCCCTCGTTTGCAGCTTTTACAGAAAAAGAAATAAATGCAATTTGATCGGGAGCAATTCCTTGGTCTAGGTGTTGCTCTATTTGTCGAAGTAGTGTAGTGGTTTTGCCGGTTCCAGGGGGTCCAAAATACTTGATTGTACGGAACGCCCTACTCATCTTCCCAATCCTTTTTGGGTTTGTTGAGCTTAAAATCTTTCGCACTGACGTTTAAGTTAGACTCTTCTTGTGTCTCGAGAATCCAGATGGAAGTAGCGCCGGCCCCCTTGTCAATATATTTCGTCGCCGTGTGAGCCCCCAGTTCCTTCAACTCGTTAAAAATCTCTGCGTCTCTTATGGTCTTCATGTTTTTGAAGTCCTTAATATACTTTACCAAATCTCGCCCACGAAACCACCATTCTTGTGGTTTTGTTTCTTCGCTTCTATAAACAGCCCCTGCGGCAACGGCCACTCGAGCAGAAGACTCCGTGTTTTTGCAAAACTCTATGATCGCATCTTGCAACAAGCCCGCCTTTGTCATATCCGGTGGCACCTCAATTTCTTGTACGTCTTGCAAAAGCGCGTTGAGTTTCATCACCCAGTCTTTCTTTTTTAAATCAGGAGGGCAAACATTGAGCACTTCCATGCACCGTTGTTGGTACAAAGAAAAGTTGTGAAGTTGCCGCGTCTCGAGGACCAAGGTTTGTCCTTCTATGTCTAGGTGCCATAAGGGAGGGTCCGTCAGATACTTTCTAAGTCCAGTCAAAGCCACCTCTTTTTCAGAGGCATCAATGCCGTACCTTTTTGTAACGCAAACGCCGCTTTGGCAATGGTTTACCAAAGGAGGTGTGGTACACTTATAACGATAGTCGGACTTCTCCAAACTATTCATTAAAGCGTTCAACTCAGAGTGTGACAGGGGCTTGTGACACGCTGCTTTGTTCACTTCCTGAAGTTTGTCGCGCCACTCATCGCTTTCAGGGTGCATCTTTCTAAAGAGTACCCCGTAAGAGAAAAGAGCGTCGTTGCGGGTGCCTTCAGGTATCCCGTTTAGCTTCATGTGTACCAAACACGGCGGCGCTTGGTCCCAGAAAGACTCTTTCGAGCCCTCCCCGTTAGCCTTTCGGCTTTTCTTTATGGGTTTTAGTTTGTCAAGCTGTTGTTCCGTAATTGCGGCTTTCTTAACAACTTGGATGAATTCTTCGGGAGACAGTGTTTCTCCTTGTTTGTTTATTCCGTAGCGCGTGGTTTCTTGTCCACCAAAATAAGGCATGTTCAACCAGTTTCCTGTTTGTTTTTCTTTGGGCAGTTGTTTGGCCCATTGGTATTGTTTGGGAAAGATCTCGTCTTGTGTGCGCCCCATGGCGGCGGCAATCTCTTCGAGTTTGGTTTTAAATTTGTATGCAGGCACAGGGTTCTGTGTAAACAAAAACAAGTGTACTCCGCCCGATTTAGTCATACAGGGGACCAAGGGCAGTGACATGTCTGCAATGAGTTTTTGTAAATGGTCGATGTCAACCGGATATTCGTCAACGTCTATGCAACCCCATTGACAGGTTTCGTCGTCAGTGATGGGTATGACACCAATGGAGGTTTGTCCGTTTAAGTGATTCTGCCAGTGGACCAGGGACAGGGGTTCTTGTAGTGTTCGTCCTCTGCCGTCTTTCTTCGTGCCTTTCGCTGTTTGTTTGGTGCCGCGAATTTCATAGATACCATACGCTCTTTCCAATCCGGCGAATGTTTCCATAAATTCTACTGCTAATTCTTTCACTTATGCCCCTTTGCTAACAAGGGCCCCTCTGGGGGTTTACCATAGGTATAGAAAGGCCCTTGCGCTAGCAGTTTTTGTTTACCAATCTGTAGACTGGTCCTCTATTGCTTGTGCGTTCTGCTCTGCTTTGGGTAGTACGGGCTGCATCCCGCCTTTTTCACAAAACGAAGAAAACTCTTGTGCTTCTTCAAAAAGCTCTGCCTCTTTGTTATTCAACGAACGTTCTTGCGTAACAGAAAAATTGTAGTAAGAGCCTTTAGCGCCTTCAATTTCTACGCTTCTTACCACATACCAATGAGAGTATGACGGAGGAGTAAAGTCTCCTTTGGCGCCATTCATTCGTGTTCCGTTGATTAAACCAATCCACGCTCTCGAAACTTTGAGTTGTGAGCGGGACATGTTTATGACACAACGCTGTAGCTCACCGTTGATTTCAGCAAAGCCGTAGTGATTTGCAGTGTTCTGCAAAATCGTAGTGCTTCCATCGGGTTTGGTCAGTACGTCGTTGTAGCTCGCGTCTCTTGTGGTTTGTGCCATCAGTGGCGTGTTTAGTGGGTGTACTCCAACAAAGCCCTCACGTCCCATTTTCCACTCAACGTAGTTTCGATCATAGAAAACCGGCAGAAAGCGTATGCCTTCATCGCCGTCCACGAACGTATTGGTTGCCGTGAACATCATGTCGCCAACTTTGGCGTCTGGACTGTACTTTGGACTCGACTTCTTAATTTGCGGACTCATCGCCTGCACTATAGAGATACGCGGAGTCGCTAAATCATCCGCACTAATTTCGCCGATACCGGCACCTGCGTTGTCTTCAAAAAGAGACAACATATTATCTTGCTTTTTCGTAGCCATTTTTTCTTCCTTTCTTATTTATATTATTTAGTTATTTTCGTCCGTTTCCCTTTGTACAAAGAAAATTGTTTCTGTACGTCGAGATTGAACGCAGTGTCGCCACTTTCAACTCGTTCTTTAACGAACGCTTTGAGGGTGGATGGGTGGACGCTTTCCTTTTGCGTGGGGGTGTTTCCATCCTTTTGCAAAAACTCTTTTAAAAGCGCCATAGTTTCGAGTGCCGTGTCATCTTCGCCTTTACCGAAGGAAACACTCACTTGATTCTTGATGATGTCGCCGTGGCCATTGTCGCGCAGCCATTGGTGTGCGGCTTCTTTGTTTCTCTCGGTGATGCGAGTGGAATAAAAATTATCTATTGTGATCTTAGAACCGTCTTCCAGACGCAGTTCTTTCATGCCAATCTGCGCAAGTTTTTCTGGGAGCGCTTCTTCGGAAAGCTGTCGGTATTGTTCTCTGAGTTTGCGGAGCAGTTCCTCGGTGTTGCCGATTTCTCCGCCAACTCGTAGCATTTGGTCAATGCTTTCGCTCAAAGATTTAAGTTGGGAGTCGTCTAGTTTAGTGACTTTGCGTTCGGTCGCCTTTTCAAATAGGTCTACAATTGGTTCGTTCTTCATTCTATTTCCTTTTTGGCAACCAGAGAGCCCAGATATGTTGTCTCAAACTAGAGGGTGGGGCCCTCTGGTCACTTTGTTTATACGGTTTCTATATAACCGTTATTGTGATTTGTAAAACGATGGTAAACGAAACACGGACCAAAAGCAAATTTATTTTAAGACGCATAAAAAGCTTGACCTATAATATTAAGACAACTATACTTCCCATACAAATTAGGAGAAAGAACAATGAGCATAGAAATTGAAGTACATTATTATGAAGTCGTAGAAGCCCTTGAGTTATACTTAAAAGAAAACTACAAGATGGATGTAGATTTCGATATTTACTCCGAGAACTGTGTGTTAGCGGAAGGTATCGTGGAGATTGCGTACCATGAATTGGAGCCTGTCTACAAAAAATACAAGAATGGAAGGGTGGTCAAAAATGACTACGGACATCCTGTCATTGATCGTAAAAAATCTAAGAATGTAAAAAAACACATTTCTTTTGATGAAGGCGCTTCGTTTGTTTTTAGCGTCAACAATAAAAGCGGGTATTGATATGAGTAATGACTACTACGATTACGTCATGGAGTTGATCTATCAAGACATAGACGATGAAGACGAGAAAGGCTTATTGGACAGTAAAATAAATAAACTGTCCAAGGAACAGGGCCTTCATGCAGACGATGACCGAGACGATATTAAAGTAAAGATCGCAGAGGAGCGTCTTCGGGAGAGTTTCTATGAGTGAAGCAACTAAAAAAGACTTTCAAAAAGCTTTTGCGGAAAGCAAGTATTTCAGCGAAGCGCACCAAGAACTGGAGGAGTTTATATTGAGCTTTGATCTTCCGATATTTACAAAACAACACTTGGATAAGTTGTTTTGGTTTCAGCAGCAGTTGGGTGCATATCACGAGAGGTACGGCCGGCGGTTGAACGCACAGGAAGAATCCTGGTTGAAGGAATACGATGCCATTCACCCCAGAGAGATCGTTGGATACGATGATGTGGAAGAGGAGGCAGAGGAGTGAACTTTGAAGAATACCCTTTTAAAACAACGCCTTACGAGCACCAAATAAAAAGCTTACAGCGATCCGTGCACCGCCAAGAGTATGCGTACTTTTTGGAAATGGGTTTGGGCAAGTCCAAAGTGTTGTTGGACAATGCTGCAATACTTTTTGATGAAGGCAAGATCGATGCGTTGGTGGTGATTACGCCGAAAGGAAACTTGAGGAACTGGGACAAGTTGGAGATTCCAAGGCATCTGCCGGACCACATTGAACGCAGAGTGTTGGTGTGGCAACCCAATCACACGAAACAGTGGCGAGAGAAGTACGATGAAATGGTCAAGGACGACTCACACGGTGTGTTGAACATATTGACGGTGAACGTGGAAGCGTTTTCCACGAAGAAAGGCTGTGTGTTTGTGGAGAATTTTCTCAATGTTCATCATGCGATGATGGCGGTCGATGAAAGCACTTTAATAAAAAATCCCAAAGCACAGCGGACCAAGAACTTATTGAAGTTGTCTGCTTTGCCACGATACAAAAGAATCCTGACAGGCTTTCCTGTGACCAAAGCACCGTTGGATCTTTTCTCACAGTGCGCTTTTCTCAGTCCCAATCTTCTGGGGTTCAGTAGTTATTATGCGTTTCGCGCGAGGTATGCTGTGATTAAGCAGCGACAACTGGGGCGCGGACGAAGTTTTCAAGAAATCGTGGACTTTCAACGCTTGGACGAATTGCAAGGCGCACTCAGTGATTTTTCTGTGCGCTACACCAAAGACGAGTGCCTGGATTTGCCGGAGAAAGTGTACATGAGGCGCGAGGTAGAGCTCACCGACGAACAGAAGCAGGCTTATCATACGATGAAGAAGGAAGCTTTGATGATTGTTGAGAACAGTTTGTTCAGTACGCAAAGTGTGTTGACGCAGTTGATGCGATTGCAGCAAGTGGTTGCAGGCAGTTTACGAGACGCGGACGGCAATACGGTGGTGCTCAAGAACAATCGGGTCAAAGAAGTGCTTTCTTTGTTGGAGGAAACGCGAGGCAAGGTGATTCTTTTTGCTGTGTTTCAGACCGACATCGAGGCGTTGCAAAAAGCGATTGCTGAAAAGTTCGGCGAGGACAGCGTTGCGGCCTATTACGGGCCAACGAGTGCCAGTGATAGAGAGAAGACGTTGGATCGCTTTCAAGACGAGGACGACTCTCTACGCTTCTTTGTTTCCAATCCACATACCGGGGGCCGGGGACTGACATTGACCGCGGCAAACACCATGATTTTCTATTCAAACAGTTATGATTTGGAATTGAGGCTGCAAGCCGAGGACCGGATTCATCGGATCGGGCAGACGAACCATTGTACGTATGTCGATCTTGTTGCACCGGGGACCGTGGACGAAAAGATTTTGGATTCTTTGCGAAAAAAGGTGAAGATAAGTAATGAAGTATTGGGTGAGGTAAAAGAATGGCTAGTTTAATCAACAATTTAATTGAGCAAATGCTCGAAAAAATTGAGTCTGGGAACACCACCGTACGAGAGTATGGTGACGTTTATGTGGACGAGAACACAAAATTGGTGGTGGTGGCAAAAGAAGACGTGGAAGGCATGTTGGAAACGTTGGAATGGTTCAGAGTCGCTTTGCAGTCGTTTCCAAGCGGAAACAACAGTGAAAGCGAATAATCTGGTTGGTGTTGTTTCCGTTGTTTTTGGGTGTGTTTTCCTTGATCTAGCGACCCTGGTCTTTAAAAGCGACCTTTATCTATTGTTTTTGCTTGGGTTTTTCAACAACTGGTTTTCTTTGAATGTTTGGTTCGCCGGATTGCAGGCAGTGGTAAGTGTTGCTTTGATTGTGCTAGGCGTTAAAATAATACAATGTCAAAGATAAGGAACATTATCGGTATTGGACCAAAAAAACTGGCGGACTGGGCCGAGTTTTTAGAAGACACGGGCGAGGCTATGTTGGTTGCAGACGGCTTTGAAGAAGCGTTTGTGGGTGTTTCAAACGAATGGGGACCACCACGGGCCGTTTACAGTTACGATCATTGCATTCAGGTGCTTACACGAGACATGAACCTTGAAGATGCGGTCGAACACATGGAATTTAATGTAGTGGGTGCTTATGTTGGCGAACAAACACCCATTTTTGTGAGGGAATATGTCTGAGGATATGGTGAATCATCCACCGCACTATAAGAAAGGTGGGATGGAAGCGATCGATGTCATTGAATTGGTGACTGGTGGAAAGCGGTCCGGGGACCGGGGATTTGTCGGGTACTTGCTCGGGAACATAATGAAATATCTTTTGAGGTTTCCACACAAAGGCAAACCAGTCGAGGACTTAAAGAAGGCTCAATGGTATTTAAACAAACTGGTCTCTGTGGTTTCAAAACAACAAAACCAGTAAAATGTTATATGGACGGATGTTCGTCTAATACATATCTAATATAATACTGGAAACCCTATATACCCTACTTTTCATCAAAACATTATATCTTAGATGGATTTTTGAGTTTTTCAGAGAAAAAGACTATCACGTGCAACGAACAAATTTCGTCTAACACGAAGTAATTTGCTCCAAATATAACCCCTATAGGGGTTTCAATGTTATATGGCCCGTCTAAGGTTCATCTAATAATCTAAGGAAAAAAGGGTGTTTTTGCGCATTTGCCACAGTAAAAAAGGCAGATTTTTATGAGACAGGACTTATGGTCTAACATTTTTGCCCTTGATTTATAAGGAGTTCAGCGTATGCGATGGCTCTTATGGGGTTTACTGTGGCTCTTTTGCTGCTAAACTTCGGGTATGGAAAACGGTTCTGGCAACCCTACAGGGAAAAACAGTAAACACCTCACAGACAAACAAAAAAGGTTTGCAAGAGAGTTTGTTTATAACGATGGAACAAAAACCAAAACAGAATGTGCCGTAGATGCAGGCTATGGTAAATCAAGCGCACATGTACGAGCTTCAGAGCTTACAAACCCAAGAAAATTTCCTTTGGTCGTTCGATACATACAAGAACTACAAAACGAAGTGCAGCAAAAGTTTGATGTCACCTTTGATAGACACATAAGGAAACTCGCTGAGATTCGAGACCAAGCCATTGATAAAGGTAATTTGACCGCCGCTGTTTCTGCCGAAGTACAAAGAGGCCGTGCCGCTGGAATTTATGTTGAAAGAAAAGAGATCCGCACAGGTACGCTCGAGTCTTTGTCAGAAAAACAAATAAAACAGAAAATAGACGCTTTACTTGCAGACTATCAGCCTTTGCTCGAAGCCGAAGAAGCCGAGTTTGAGGAAGTCTAGTGGTTTTGTACACAGAACAGCAACTCGAAGACTGCTACAAAATATACTGCAAAGAACAAAGCCTAAAAAACGTCCCGTTTATGGCACTTGTTGATTTTAGGTTGATGTTTGAGAAGATGATGGAACATCTCTACAACACCTAATCACCGGGAAGTCTCCAAGTCCACTTTTCAAAATCTTCTTGTCGCCAACCTCTGTTGACCAATTCCACCGTTATTGCGCTCGTCAGTTCAGAGTGAACCCTAGCTTCTTTCTTTAGTTCGTTGTGCAACCTTAAAATTTCAACATCAGACATTTCTAGCAAAGATTCTTGTTTTATTTTAGTCATCATAACTATAAAACTTCCTCCCCCCGTTGGGCCTTTTATTCCATTCTTTTTCCGAGACACGCTTTCCCTCATAAAAATAGGTCTTGGTCCACGTTCCTTCTTCCACCACTCGTTCTTTCGTCTTCTTAACAGAGGTGTCTGCCTCAATGAGTTCCTGCACGAAGGCTTGGACAATCTCGGTCAACTCTTTTCGAGTTAGCAGTTTTTTGTGGGTCGTGCCTGTATATTTTTGAGCAAGGTCCAAACGCTCGTCCTTGGTAAGGTCTATAGGAATATTGGTTCTCATTGGCTCGTACCAATTTTCTTGTAGTATTTTTCTAATAACCAATCATGGTGTTTCCTATAGTACCGAAACACGTTCTTGTATTCCTTTTGCCCGTGTTCTCGTCTTTCCCTACAGTTTCGGTCAAACATTCTAAAAACAAACACTTTAAAGCCGTTTGTTAAAACATCTTCTCGTTCTTGTTTCGATACAGGAAACAGCCCCAGTTGTTCCCACTCGTTCTTACGCCATATTTTTGTCATGCGTCCTCCCTTTCTTTTTTGTAGATCGCTCTCGCTCTCTGGATTAATAAATTACTAACTTGCGGACTTGCCGACTCGTTAGGATTCCAAAACTTTGTTTGGCCCGTCTTTCCATCTGTTTCAAAACGTATGTTGCCACGTCCAAAACCAAGATAAACCACTCCCCCATTGTCTGAGGTAAAATTAACTTTTGCGCCATTACTCATCGCTCGCCTCCTCTACCAATAATTTCGCATGATA
>Ga0209128_1000853_pt1 | contig 21695 bp, 17 predicted proteins | sample ETNvirnome_6_100_FD_184072 | JGI IMG/M metagenome (GOLD analysis project Ga0209128, IMG submission 184072) | Marine viral communities from the Pacific Ocean - ETNP_6_100 (SPAdes) (version 2) | ecosystem: Environmental > Aquatic > Marine > Oceanic | place: Pacific Ocean | collected 2013-06-19 | reverse complement strand
GCTGGCGCTGATTCAAGATGCGGGCCGCTTCGGCGTCGGCCACTTAGGCGTGACTCAGGGCGGTGCCGCCGACTGGATCGCCTTCCGCTGGGCCAACTGGCTACTGGGCAACCCGCTGGAGAGCGCTGCGCTGGAAATCGTCATGGGCGGCAACCTAACGCTGGTGGCCAATAGCGACGTGCGCCTTGCCCTCACCGGAGCCGACCTTGCCGCCACGCTGGATGGCCAGCCGCTGACGCCCAACGACAGCTTTATGATGCAAGCGGGCCAAACGCTGGTCTTTCGCCAGCCGAAAAAGGGCCTGCGCGCGTACCTCGCCTTTCCTGGCGGGCTTGATGCGCCCGAGGTGCTAGGCAGCCAAGCCTGCACGGCAAGAGAGCAAATCGGTGGCCTGCACGAAGATGGCAAACCGCTTAAAACTGGCGATCAGCTCACCTGGAAAGGCAGCAGCGCCACGCCGCGACAGTTGCCTCAAGGCACCCAACTTCCCCTGCCCGACTCAGAAGAAACCGTGCTGGACATGGTGCTGGGCTCCCAGGCCGCGCACTTTGCCGGGCGCAGCCTGTTCGATGCATTCAACCAGCCCTGGACCGTGGACCAACGCGCCGACCGCATGGGCATTCGACTGACCGGCAAAGCGCTGAACAGCCGCCTTGGCGGTATCGTCTCCGAGGGCATCCCGTTAGGGGCCGTGCAGATTCCTCCCGATGGCCAACCGATCATCCTGATGAACGACCGCCAAACCATTGGCGGCTACCCGCGCCTGGGTGCTTTGACGCCCATGGCCTGCGCCCGCCTCGCCCAGTGCTTGCCGGGCACCAAGGTGCGTTTGCAGCCGATCAGTGCGACGCAGGCGCAGGCAGCGTATCGCAAGCAGCTGTTGCGGTGGAAGTAGGCTGAAAAGCCCCTGTAGACAGGGGCTTATATCGACAATATTACTATCTGCGGCTTAACGTCTTTGCATCTGCAGCTCTTTCACGACGATATCGCCATCGATGACGATGGGCTCGTCATCTAGAAAGAGCGAGCAGTTGCGCATCGGTATATCTAGATGGCAGGCAGTATCGTTGGAGCCGCCCAGCTCGCTGTTCGGGCCGGTTGAGAACATCACGTTGCCATAGAAGCTGCGCGGCTCCATCCCCATGCCACCTGGGAACTCGCCTGGCACCATGCGGTGCCACTTGGCATTGGGATTCATGCCCCAGCCCACATGGCTCATGCCCATGCCGCGCGGGTCATTAAAGCTATCCATATAGGACTTCACCAGCTCCGCATCGAGCCCGCCGCGTATATCGGTAATCCAGCCCTTCTCAATGGTGTAGGTAATGGGCTCTCTGACATACATGTTCTGGGGGAGCAGAATATCGCCCGGCGCTACCACAATGGTGCCATCGACGCCATCGTCATCGCCGCCGGTAAATACAAAGCCAGAGGGCCAGTGATCCCAACGCCCCGGTTCGTCAGTACAGGCATATTCAGCAACCGTCTCATACGTATTCAGTTGGTAGGTGACATCAGTGCCGTGGGGCGAGGTGATGCGCATGACCTTGGCTTTTTCGAGCAGCGCGGCGGCCAGTTCGACCTTTTCTCTCAGCTCCTTGGTGGGCAGCATTCTGGCCAGCAGTTCCGGGGGCTCAACCGCCGTCAGTATACGCGTACCCGCGGCTTGGATCGCCATTTGTTCGGGAGAGAACAGCAGGAAAATACAATCGATCAACATGTCGCAGTTTTTAAGCGCTTCCACCGCATCGGGCATGCTGGCAAGCCCCGTTGCTCCCACGGCCCAGCCACCGGTGGGTAGCGGCGCGGGTAACCGCATATGGTACATATTGGCGCCTAAACGCTGCCCCGCCGCCATAAAGGCATCCGCATAATCGAGGCGTTCGCTGCCCTGGGTCAGCACGACGAGTTTTTCGCCTTCATGTACGCCGGACATTTTTAGCTGATGGAGGCAAATTTCGGCAAAGCTTGCGTGATCCATAAAGTCTCCTAACTCCCCAGGCGAAAGCACAGCTATAGCGTACTGGGAAGTGTTAACTGAGAGCGCTCGTGCTCGCCTGTAGGCACACCAAGCGCTCTATGGTGTTATCGGTCAAAGCTGAACGTCAATTAGGCAGCCGCCTCTTTCGTCGCTTGATCGGTGGTAGTACGGCGCTTTTTACCCAGCTCTTCAGCGATGGCGGTAAAGAAGGCATCCGAAGAGGCTTGATGAGGTTTGGTCATAAGGCTAACGCCAACAAACAGCACACTAGCGACCACAATGCCCCATACGCCTGCTGGCAGGCCCAACAGCGAGTTCCCGGTGGCATACATCAACAGTACAAAGGCGCTGGTGCCCACCACGCTGACCAGTGCACCGACGCCAGTACCGCGCTTCCAATAAAAGGCACCGATAAGCGCAGGCACCATGGCAACCAGCCCCGAAGAGGCAGCCACCGACAGCACCGCAATAAGGTCAAGCTGCAGCTCGGCAAAGGCCAGCGCCATTAGCGCAATCACCGGCACCACGAACTTACCCACCAGCAGTTGGCGCTTTTCACTGACGTTCGGTTTAACGTTGGCATAGACATCCCGGGAAACCATGGAGGCCAGAGTCAGCATGATCGAATCGATGGTGGAAACGGCCGCGGCCATAATGCCGATCATCACAATCACCCCGAGTACCGGTGGCACAAACTCCGAAGCCAATAGGGTGGGCGTGGCTAAATCTGCACGCTCCAGACTCGGGAAAGCGGCCAAGGCCGAGAAGCCCCACAGCACAGAGACCATGGTGTAAATAAAGCCAAACACCAGAAAGCCAATCAGCATATGGCGCATGGAGCGCAACGAAGAGGGCATAAACAGACGCTGGCTCACTTGCGGATTAGAGAGGCTAAAGAAGAACCAGGGAATCGTAAGCCCTAGGAAAGTGACAAAGCTGAACAGGCCAGGGCCAGGTACCGTCAGTGACTGCGGGTGCTCCGTCGCCAGCGTATCGAATAGCGCACCAAAGCCACCCAGCCCCTGAATTACCAGGAAAGCCACCAGCGTTGAGGCGACAATCATCATGATCGCCTGAAGGGAGTCGGTCCACATTACCGAACGAATACCGGCAATATAGGAGAAGAAGATAGCAATCACGGTTGCCAGCACCACACCGGTGGTAAAGGTTATCGCCCCATCGGTAATTCCTTGCAGCAGGTAACCAACGCCGGCGAGCTGAACAGCTGAATAAGGAATCAGGAAGATACAGCTGGCAATGGAAACGGCCATGGCCACATGCTTGCTGTTGTAGCGGTGGCCGAGCATCTCGCTAGGGGTTACAAAGCCAAACTTCTTGCCCACCGCCCAGAATTTGGGCCCGAAAATAGCCACCAGGGAAACACCGGCGAAGTAGATAATTTCAAAGCCTAGGGCGCCAACGCCGCCGGCATAGGTAAGGCCTGCCAGGCCCACCATCATAAAAGCGCTGTAGGTAGTGGCACTGTAACTCAGCGCCGAGACAAAGCCGTTCATTTGTCGGTTGCCCAAAAAGTAGCCGGACATGCTTTCTGAAGGGCCTTGGCGGGACATAATCGCAATACCAATCGCGATTAATAAGTAGATGGCAATCGACCACCAGATGAGTGACTCAGTCATTGCTGTGCTCCTCAAAATCTTTAGTGATAAACACGTTCAGCGCAATGACGACTAGTCCGGCAACTGCCCAAAACAGGAAGCTGCCATACCAAAGTGTCACCCCGCTTAATAGGGTGTAAGGCACTAAATAGCTCAGCAAGACGACTGCCCATACTAGCCATATCCATTTACTGCGTTTCATAGTCCACCTCGTTTTATTCCGTCAGGGAGAAGAGTGTGAGTTGTTGTGGTGAGGCTGGCGTAAATCTGCGCTACGTTGTTTTACTTGTTGCCAAGGCGCTTTGTCTGGGGCAAAACGCGCTCGGAGATAGGTCGTCAAATCAGCGACCTGGGTATTACTAAAGCTGTCGGCAAAGCCTGGCATGCTACCAATACCGGGAACGTGTTCGGCGTGAACACCGCCCAAAATTGACTGAATAACGTTATCGGGATGATCGCTGTGCAAATTGGTATTCAGCGCCAGATTAGTGCTTGCCCTCGAAAAGGTAGGCACACCAGAATCAGCATGACACGCCGCACAGGCGCCCTCGAAGAGCCGCTCCCCTGCCTCCATTTCTGTTGAGCTAACGGCGGCACTGGTCACGCGCTGCGTAGCGTCCGCCACGGCCGTATCGCTATTAGCTGTGGGCGCCTGCATCTGGGCAGCCACATAGTGGGCAATAGCCCGCACATCGTATTCAGGTAGCTCAGCCAGCCCCGCTACCACCGGCGCCATAGGGCCAGAGGCAACACCGTGCAGCTCAGATTCACCGTGGCGCAGATAGTCGTAAAGCGATGTTTCACTCCACGGGATGGGCGCACGCGACAGCGTATTAAGCGGTGGCGCTTCCCAACCATCTACAAAGGCACCGGCAAAATATGCCTCGCCGCTTTTCTCAGCCCCCATGGCATTGCGAGGGCTATGGCAGGCGCTGCAGTGGCCTAATCCTTCGGCAAGGTAGGCTCCCCGGTTATACAGCTCGCTTTGCATGGGGTCAGGCTGAAAAGGAGTTGCGTCGTGATAAAGCGTATTCCAGCCTGCCATTAAGCTACGCACACTGAAGGGGAAAGTGAGCGCATTGGCTTTTTTTTCAGTCGACACGGGGGGCTGAGCCATTAAGTAGGCGTAAAGCGCCTGTAAATCGGCATCACTGGTCTTGGCAAATGCCGTATAGGGGAACGCGGGATAAAGGTGGCTGCCATCACGGCTAATGCCGTGTCGCATGGCGCGCTCAAAGGCTGCGTAAGACCACTGACCAATCCCCGTCGCCTCATCCGGCGTAATGTTCGTGCTGTAGAGCGTCCCGAAAGGTGTCTCAAACCCACGCCCACCGGCATTGGTCACGCCACCTTCGGTGGTATGGCACGCCGCGCAGTCACCTGCAGCCGCAACGAGTCGCCCGCGCTCAATGGTCTCGGCAGAATAGAGATTGGCGGCTGGCCGAGAGACAGGCGCAATGGCCCCTTTCCACGGCCATGCCATGGCCGCAGTGCCCGCAATGGTGGTGAACGCTGCTGCGGCTAACCAGCGCCGTTTCGTTGACCGCGGCGGTTTCAATTTAGATGGGCGCCCTGCCTCCTCGGTGGACGAAGCTTCGAGTGCCTGGCGCACGCGCTTGGCGGTAAACGGTGGTTGGCGAAAACGCAGGCCAGTGGCATCAAAAATCGCATTGGCTATTACCGCAACACCCGGCGATAGCTCCGCCCCGGTCAATACGTCTTCACCGACGGTTTGATTAGCACCTTCCTCAACAGGGCTTGACGAAGATGCGGTGGTTGGTAATCCCGCGGAATCTTCACGTTCAGTCAGCGCACGACTGCCGTCACCCCACTCGTCGAAACTGGGCGCCTGCCCCAAAAGGGGGCGCGCTTCCCCCAAGACCCGGGCCTGTAGCGTTTGCTGAAGGCGATCAGTATCCACATCAGCGCCGACGTCTTGACCAACGACCAAACGGGTAAGCTGAACATCGCCGGTAACACGATTAACCTCCACATCGGCAATCCAGGCAGAGCGCACGCCCGATTCCACGCGTTGTTCGCGGTCAGGTAGTTGGGAGTAGGCAAAACCCCGCCCGCGCAATAGATCCTGGGGTAAAGAGTCCGCTGATGGATTGAACGCCCTTTGCCACTCGGCCCGTTTAGCAACGGACTCAATCAGCTCAATACCACGCGCATCGTCAAGATGGCGAAGTCGCAGCGCGACAGGGTCTTGATCACTCTCACGGGCCACCTCATCTAAAAAGGATTCCCGCGCAAACGTCTGCTGTATCCCCATTAAGGTGGAGTTGGAGGAGAGCGAAGCTGGCTGGGAGCGTGCGGCAAGGTATTGATCGCGAAATACATAGGGCGAGAACGGCGCTGTGTCTTGCTCGCCGACGGTGGCCTCAGCACTAGACGTTGCTATCGTGGCCCGGCCACTTAACAACAACCCAACGGCAGCCACCTCACCAGTAAGATTGGCCTGCTGATAGTGATAACGGGCTATCTCACCACTACTGGCAATATCCGCGTTTAGGGTAATTCGCTGCGCTTGGCCCAATGCCTGAACATCCTTGGCGTAGCGGGCATCCAGCCAGACGGCGACTGGGCCGCCCACAGCTCGCGACATCAACGCTGCATCCACGGCGGCATCGTCACCGCAATGGCGACCCAGCCCTGAGGCCTGATGTGATGTGTGTTCACCATCGGAGCTATAAAGCTCAATCTGGCTAATATCCAGCGCGGTTAAACGGCTTAGATCCTGTTTAAGCGCCGTTGGGGTAACGGTTTGCCCCCACACACTCAATTGTTGATCGCGGCAATCGGCGATTACCCAGCTGGGGTGATGGCCCCAGCGCATGCGACTCGGCCAGCCATACGCATGGTTCGAATGCGTGTATGACGGGCTAGGCTTAACAAGAGGCGATTCACAGGGCGCTTGATCGCTATCAGGCGCTTTTTCGGGCGCCTGGTGAACGGCCTGCCACTCAACCTGCAGCTGTTTAGCGGCATCGGTCGCCAAGGCCAAACTATCGGCCACCACCCCCACAAAGCTCCCTTCCACCACTACTTCAATAGATCCGGATAGTGAGGCAATACTGCTGCTATCGACGCCCACTAAGCGATCACTATCAAAGTGCTCGCCATTCCACCGGTAGTAAGGAGGACGCACGACGACACCAAAACGTGCCTTCGCTAGCAGCGCGGGGATGCCGGCCTGTTTTTGCTGGCCATGGCGCATCGACCCTTCACTCATGAGAAGCCTCCTGCAACGCGGCCGCGTTAATGACCACGGCACGCTCCGCTGCCTGGAGAATTTCAACATGGGTGCCACATCGACAGAGGTTATGCTCTAAAGCGGTGCGAATCTGCTGTGCAGAGGGTTGGGTATTATGGTTTAGCAGCGCACGAACAGTAATGATCATGCCGTTCAAACAGTAGCCACACTGGGCTGCCTGAGCATCGATAAAGGCTTGCTGTACAGGGTCAAGCTCACCGCCCTGGGAAAGACCATCAAGGGTGGTTACCTCATGGCCAACGGCAGCGGACACAGGCAGCACGCAGGTGCGTGCGGCCATGCCATCGATCAATACGCTGCATGCCCCACACTCGCCCAAACCACACCCATACTTGGGCCCATTGAGCGCCAGGTCATTACGCAACACATTGAGCAGTGGTGTCTGCGGCGGCACGGCCAGCTCGCGTTCTTGCCCATTGATAGTTAGCTTTAGCGTCATAGGGGATCATCATCGTTATTGTTACGCCCGCCCTTTTGCTCTGAATAGGGCTTGGATATGACTTAGATATTACTAATAAACACTGCCTGCCAAACACGCTTCGTAGCACCTTAAACCCGCCTATTTTCATCTACCTTTCACATACGGCCAATTCACTTGCACCAGCTAAGTGCAGAGCTAATACCCATCGAGCATTAAAGGTGCGTACACTATAAAAATAAGCCTAATAAACGTATAGCACTCAATGGATGCGTTTTTCAAGTTTTTGCATAAAACCCAAAAAACAACCACAAACCCATTAAATTCATATATTTATTAAAAAATACAGCTTTATTCACGTTAAAAAATAATTTCGAAACTAATTCTTGACCAAAAAATAAATGGTGTATACGTTATTTTATAGAGATTCACGAACGCATTCAGAAACGAGTGATAGGCGAATAAAACAGCGAGGAAACCAGTATATGAACAACAAACCCACCATCGCCGTTATTGGCGCGGGCCTTGGCGGCGCCGCTGCAGGCGCGCTGCTGCAGCAAGCGGGTTACCCCACCAAGGTGTACGAACAGGCACCAGCGTTTGCGCGCCTTGGGGCGGGCATTCACCTTGGCCCCAACGTGATGAAAGTGATGCGCCGGATCGGCATTGAGGAGAAGCTCAATGCCATGGGCTCACACCCCGATTACTGGTTTAGCCGCAACGGTATGACCGGCGAGTATCAGTCTCGCATCCCGCTAGGCGAGTTTGCTCGCGAAAACTATGGGGCGGCCTACATCACCGTACACCGTGGTGATCTGCACGAATTGATGGTCAGCACGCTCGACCAGGACAACCTCTATTTCGATAAGCGCCTGGTCGATGTGGATGACAGCGGCGACAAGGTGGTCATGACCTTTGCCGATGGCTCAACCGAAGAGGCAGATTTGGTGATCGGCGCTGATGGCGTTAACTCGCGGCTACGCGAGAAGCTGCTTGGCCCTGAAGCGCCTATTTACAGTGGTTGGGTCGCTCACCGGGCGATTATCTCGGCGGAAAAACTCAAAGCATACGACCTGGATTTCGAAGCCTGCGTGAAGTGGTGGTCGGAAGACCGGCACATGATGGTGTACTTCGTGACCGGCGACGAGAAGGAGTACTACTACGTGACCGGCGTGCCTGAACCCGATTGGAGCCACGGCACTTCCTTCGTCGACAGCTCACGGGAAGAGATGCGCAAAGCATTCGAGGGGTACCACCCCACCGTACAAGCGCTAATCGACTGTACTGAAAGCGTTACCAAGTGGCCCCTATTGGAGCGCAACCCGCTACCCCTGTGGCATGAAAATCGGCTAGTGTTGCTGGGCGATGCCTGCCACCCGATGAAGCCACATATGGCCCAGGGCGCCGCTATGGCCATCGAGGATGCCGCCATGCTAGTGCGCTGCCTGGAGGAAGTGGGCGCCGAGCACTACCAACAGGCATTCGAACTTTACCGCACCAACCGTTTTGAACGCGCCTCGCGGGTTCAGCAGGTTTCCCATGACAATACCTGGTTACGGGAAGACGAAGACCCGGCCTGGGTATTCGCCTATGACCCCTTTGAAGTAACGCTGAAGCAACCCACCAGCCAAGGGAGCCCAGCATGAGCAGCACCTATCTCTATGGCGCCAACGTGCACGCCAATGGTATTCGTCAGCACTACCTGCGTTTTGGTGGCAGCGCCGAGACCTCGCGCCAGCCGCTGGTACTGATACCGGGCATTACCAGCCCGGCCATCACCTGGCGTTTTGTGGCCGAGCGACTCGGTCAGCACTTCGACACTTATGTGTTGGATGTCCGTGGGCGCGGTTTGTCGTCTACCGGGCCCGAGCTCGATTATGACACCGACACCTGCGCCGACGATGTGATCGCCTTTATCGATGCGCTAGGTCTAAGCAATGTCATCCTGGCGGGCCACTCCATGGGTGCGCGCTTTGCGCTACGCGCCATGAGTCGCGGCGCCAAGGGAATCGACAAACTGGTACTTATCGACCCACCGGTTTCAGGGCCAGGACGCCGTGAGTACCCCAGCAAACTGCCCTGGTACGTGGATTCGATTCGCGACTGCACGCGGGGTGCCGATATCGAGACCATGCGCCACTACTGCCCCACCTGGAGCGACGAGCAGCTGCGGTTACGCGCCGAGTGGCTACACACCTGCTTTGAGCCCGCCATCGTTCAGGCGTTTGAAGAGTTCCACAGCGTCGATATCCACCAGGATTTTCCCGGTATCAAAGTGCCTACACTGCTGATGTGTGCAGGCAAGGGCGGTGTTATCCAAGATGAAGATCGCGCCGAAATACGCACCCTGCTGCCGACGATTCGCATTTCCACCGCGGAACAAGCGGGCCATATGATTCCCTGGGATGACTTCGATGGCTTTTTTGCCGCCTTTGAAGACTTTCTGGGCACACAACTCTAACAAAGGCCAATAATCATGACCCACAGTGCTATCACCCGAAATGCCATGACCAAGACATACCGTATCGGCCAGATCGTTCCCAGCTCCAATATCACTATGGAGACTGAGATCCCCGCGATGCTGGCGGCGCGGCAGTTAATTCGCCCAGAACGTTTTACCTTCCACTCCAGCCGTATGCGCATGAAGACCGTCAGCAAGGATGAGTTGGCGGCCATGGATGCAGAGTCTGACCGCTGCGCCCTAGAGCTCTCTGACGCGGCAGTGGATGTGATGGGGTATGCCTGTTTAGTCGCCATTATGGCGATGGGGCCTGGCTACCACCGAGCGTCGCAAAAGCGCCTGCGCAGCCGAACCGCAGAAAACGGCTGCGATACGCCCGTGGTGACCAGTGCAGGTGCTCTGGTGGATGCCCTGGGTGTGATGAAGGCCAAGCGCGTGGTGGTAGTGGCTCCCTACATGAAGCCGTTGACCGAAATGGTGGTGGACTACATCCGTCAGGAAGGCATTGACGTGCTCGACTACCGAGCGCTTGAGATCCCCAATAACCTGGATGTCGCTCGCCACGATCCCGCCAATCTCCCCGAAATCGTCGCCAGTCTCGATTTAAGTAACGTGGACGCTATCGTCTTGTCAGCTTGTGTACAAATGCCATCGCTGCCGGCCGTCGCCAAGGTCGAAGCCCTGACCGGTAAGCCGGTGGTTACCGCAGCTATCGCGACCACCTACGCCATGCTCAAGGCACTCGACCTGGAGCCCATCGTACCGGGCGCAGGCGCGCTTTTATCAGGGGCTTACTAGGAGATAGCGCCATGACGAACCCCAGCCAAGCAACCAACGGCAGCGAAGCTAGTGACCGCTCTTTAGATGACAGCTTAGATAACAACTACAAGGGCGTGTGGGATGGACGCATCGGTTTTGGCAAAACGTCCGCGCTGCTGGTGGTTGATTTTATGCAAGGCTACACCACACCAGGTTCGCCGCTATTTGCCCAGGGCGTGGTGGATGCGGTGGCCAATATGCCGCCGCTACTCAATACTGCACGGCGCACTGGCACGCCTGTTATCCACACCAACATCCTGTATCACGCCCCGGATCAAATCGATGGCGGCATTTGGGTCAAGAAGGCGCCGGTCATGCGGGCGATGGTGGCGGGTAATCCTTACGCCGAGTTCTGCCCCGAGGTGGCACCCCGTGAAGATGAGCTGGTAATGACCAAGCAGTATGCCAGCGCCTTCTTTGGCACCTCGCTCGCCTCCACGCTGGTCGCCATGGGTATCGATACGCTGATCATCACCGGCTGCTCCACCAGCGGCTGCATTCGCGCCACCGCCGTTGACGGCGTACAGCACGGCTTTCGGGTGATGGTGGTACGTGATTGCGTAGGCGACCGCCACCCCGCGCCCCATGAAGCTAACCTGTTTGATATCGATAGCAAATATGGGGATGTCATCGATAGCCAGTTGGCTATAAACCATCTATTGACCAACCCGAGCAACACATAGCCCATTGCTGCAGCAAAGCCACGCGACCCTAGCCCCCTGCTGCTGCATAGAAGAGGAGAAAAAACGGTATCAACGCACGCCAGCAAACATAACCATAAGATTCACCGCGTTGACCCCTGAAAAATTGAATAGGTAACTATCATGAAAACACGAGATCTAATCATGTCATCCGTCCTGCTGCTAAGCCTGCAGTGGGCAGCACCTGTGCTGGCTGATGATTTTCCTGAGAAACCCATCAACATTGTGGTTCCCTGGCCAGCGGGCGGTGCTTACGACCTGGCCGCAAGGCTGATGGCTGAGCATGCTAGCCAAACTTTTTCGGTACCGTTAGTCGTCCAGAACGTCACCGGTGCGGCAGGCTCCACAGGAGTAAGGCATGTGGCAGATGCCACTGCCGATGGCTATACCGTTGGCGTTATGGGTACCCATGCTATCGCCCAGAGCTTTATGAATCCCAACGCCACTGCGTTGAATGACCTCACACCCTTAGTATTTATTGGCCCCGAACCTGCCGCTCTAGCGGTCACTGATGACACGGATATTGCAGATATATCAGCTTACCTCAATACGCTGAAGGAGGCGCCAGGCAGCATCATAAACGGCAACGACTCTCCCGGTGGCTTCTCCTACATTGCCGCTGCCATGCTTGAAAACCAGTTCGATGTTGAACTGACCAAGATTCCCTACCAAGGTTACGCTCCTACTGTTTCCGCACTGCTTTCAGGCGAAGTAATGTCTGCGCTACTGCCTATCCCACTATTGGCTGATCAGCATGATGCAGGGCAGCTCAACTTATTGGGTGTTGCGGCGGAACAACGCCATCCTTTCGCGCCCGAAGTCCCCACTTTCAAGGAGCAGGGATATGACTTCATCGCGGAGGATTTCTTCATGCTCTACCTTCCCGGTGAAGTGACCGAAGCACGCAGGAACAAACTGGCTGGAATGTTCTATGAGCTACTTCAGGACACCTCGTTTCAAGACGCCGCACATGACATTGGTTTGGTGATTCAACCCAAATCACAAGCTGAGACGGAGGACTACCTGCAGCAACGTGCCGATGAGGTTTACGCGATTCTTACCGAGTCCAACCTAGTGGATGACTCACTGACACGCTAGCCTTGAGCGGAGTACAGCCGATGACTACTTCAGCTTTTCGATCAGTCGCCGCTTGGCGCGATATGGCCTGCGGTACTTTTTTCTGTGGGTTCGCCCTGGTAGGACTGATTAGCGTCGTCAACAGTCCGGCCCTCATGAATAGCCTGGGCCGAGGGCTAGACCCAGGCCCCGCCTTGCTCCCCCTGGTCACACTGGGCCTGCTATTAACCGGCGGCACTCTGATTCTGATGAAGGGCATTTGGTGATGGGTGAAACACACCAAAAACCGCGGCCAAACCCTAGACAGCCCTCTGCCGGAAGTAGCTGAACACCCCCTTCCGCCCATAAGTCAGCACCTTCATGCGGCGGCACTTCTGGGAACCCTGGCTCTCCTGCCAAGCATTGTTCAATGGCTTAGCTTCTTACCTGCAGCCCTTGCCATAACAACACCCTGGTTGTTCTGGCTGGGATACCGGCGCACCCGACGGGTCGTCCAAGCTGCGCTGCTGGGCTGCCTAATATCTAGCCTGCTATGTGCCAGTCTCTATGTGATTTTTATCACACTGCTCGACGTCCCATTGTGATGCCCAACTCAGGAGCCGATCATGCTGGTTGAAAGTTTTATTACTGCCCTGATAAGTACGCTTCTTTCGCCCTGGGGCTTATCGCTTGCCGCCCTGGGCGCACTATTAGGCATCGTTCTGGGTGCACTACCGGGTGTTAGCTCTACGATGGCACTGGCCATATTGCTACCGTTAAGTTTCAGCATGGAGGCCCATCTGGCGATTCTGTTCTTGCTCTGCGTCTTTGTCGCCAGTGTTTACGGAGGTTCGATATCAGCCATTCTGATCAATATTCCAGGCACACCGGGCGCCATTGTGACTCAACTGGATGGTCATCCGATGGCCAAGGCAGGCAGAGCTAGAGAAGCGCTTGTTTATGCGCTGGTTGCTTCAACGATAGGTGGCGCATTTGGGCTGGGCTTGCTGGTCATTATTGCCCCCCTGCTTGCCTCTGTTGCCATGAGCTTTCTCAGCTCTGAATTCGCTGCTGTCGCCATCTTCGGCCTGGTTCTCTTAGCGTATGCATCTCCTGGCACCACCGTTCGTGGCTTACTGGTAGGTGCCATTGGCCTAATATGCGGCATGGTAGGCTTCGATACGTTAACCGATGTTCCCCGCTTCACGTTTGACACTCGCATCTTGCAAGGGGGAGTCGAATTGGTACCGCTTTGTGTAGGATTATTTGGCTTGGCCGAAGTACTGAAACACCTTCATGCCTCTCATCAGGCTGCACCTACGGTTAACATAAAAGCAACTCAGCGTACCCAGATGAAAGTAAGGTCACTACTGAAACGCTGGAAATCCATGCTACGGGGTTCGCTGATTGGTGCCTTTGTTGGCGCTATTCCTGCCGCGGGGTCGGCCATCGCGGTTGCGATTGCCTACGCCCAGGAAATGCGTTTTTCCAAACACCCTGAGCAATTTGGTCAGGGTGCAATTGAGGGGGTAGTTGCTCCAGAGGCTGCCAACAGTTCGAGCATAGGCGGCACCATGATTCCCATGATGACACTGGGTGTACCAGGAGATGCCATCACAGCGGTACTGATGGGGTCGCTATTGATTCATGGTTTACGTCCAGGGCCAATGCTATTTGCCGAAAACCCGCAAATGGTTTCCAGCATTTATGCAGGCTTTCTTATTGCGCTTCTTCTGACACTCATCATTGGTCTTTTACTGATGCGCTGGCTTCCCGTGATTCTACGCACTCCTTCCCATGTGTTACTGATCGGCATTGCTCTGCTCTGTGTTGTCGGCGCCTATGCCATCCGTAACAGCATGGCTGATGTGTATATCATGCTATTTTTCGGGGCACTGGGGTATCTGCTGCATCTTCTATCACTGCCGAGCGCACCGCTGGCATTCGGCCTCATTCTGGGGCCACTCCTAGAAGAGAATCTGCGGCGCAGTCTTATTCTTGGGCGTGGCTCCTGGGATCTGTTCCTGAATAGCCCAATAGCAATGAGTCTCTTAGCCCTATCAATCTTTGCTATCGTCCTACCTTTCATAGCACCACTGTGGGTTCGCTTTAAAAGCGACCTACAGCGATTAAAGGTACCTTTTTGATAACCTGATTAGGTAACAGAAGAATCAGCGTTCATTTTTTCCAGCAGATGCATTAAGGCAACCCGCTCTGCCGGATTGAGATTTTTCATGGTCTGATCGCTAATTTGCTTGGCACTGGGCACCATGCCCTCGACTAATGTCTCGCCAGGCTCGGTGATCACGACCATGACTTTGCGTTGATCATTGGGGTCGGTGGTTAGTGAGATCCACCCCCGCGCTTTAAGACGTTTAATGACGCCGCGGATAGTGGCTGGATCAATCGCCGTGGCGTTGACGATATCGGTTAACGAGCTGGGGCCGCGCTCCATCACCGTACACAGCGTTACAAACTGTATGGCCGTGAGCTGTTTATCGCTGCTGTAGCGCTGAAAAATAGCCGTATGCCGCTGGTAGGCTTTACGCAGTAGATGGCCTACTTGCTCAGAAAAATCATACCCCTGCTCTGAAGGCGTAGAGTGCTCGCCGGAAGACGAGTGTTTGAACGCACTATCCATTGTCATTCCATATCCTTAATCTATTGGCGACGTCATGTATCGAGTATGGCACTGGTTAACAAAATGATGCATCAACGTATGAAATACTCCTTGCGCTGGATCAATTCATCATGCTTTTATGGCGTACACGCTATAATTTTACCTTAGTTATCGCTCTTTCATCACCTAAAATTCATCCGCACTGATCATCGTAAACGCGAGCGTGGGAGGCAGACATGGCTGACAAATCAGACTATACAAGAGAGTCACTGCTGTATGGGTCTGATGTCCTGGTGATCTATCGCGACCCGGTTACGCCCCCCAAGCCCGCGCCCGGACAGCCAGGTACACACTCAAACTTCACCCCCCATGAGCCCGAAATATTCATTGCCGTATTGAGCGATAGTCATATCGTGGCTTTCAACGGCCACGTAGACCTGGGCACCGGCATACGCACGGCGCTCGCTCAAATTGTTGCAGAAGAGCTTAGCGTCGCGTTCGACAGCGTCACAATGGTGCTGGGCAACTCCGTTGAAGCCCCCAACCAAGGCCCTACCATTGCCAGTGCGTCGATTCAGATCACTGCTGAGCCTCTACGCCGAGCGGCGGCCCAGGCGCGGGAGTACCTATTAACACTGGCAGCAGAGCACTTTGACACTGAGCGCTCGCTACTTAGCTGCCAGAACGGCGCTATTTCGCCAAGTGATAATAACCGCTCATACGTGAGCTTCGGGGAGTTACTGCTAGGTACCCGTCATGCGTTAAAGCTCGCCGATGAGGTGCCGCTTAAGCCGGTCAGCCATTATACCCTGGTCGGCCAATCGACCTCCCGCGTGGATATACCCGCCAAGGCTACCGGGCAATTGACCTTTATCCACGACCTACGCCTGCCCAACATGCTGCATGGGCGAGTGATTCGCCCGCCTTATGTAGGCCATGATAGCGGTGACTTTATTGGCAACAGTTTAATCGCGGTAGATGAAAGCTCTGTGGCGCATTTGCCCGGTGTGATAAGCGTCGTCGTGGTCGGTGACTTTGTTGGCGTGGTGGCCGAGCGTGAAGAGCAGGCTGCTGCCGCAGCCAAACAGCTAAAGATCCAGTGGCGCCCCATCGAAGGCTTACCTCAGTTGGACAACATAGAGCAATCACTGCTCGACCTGCCCAGCAAGCAGCGCATTCTCCTCGAAGAGGGTGATCTCGAAAGTGCTCTGGCCGCCGCCGACCAACCGCTCAATCGCCACTATGTGTGGCCTTTCCAACTGCATGGCTCCATTGGCCCTTCGTGCGCTGTCGCCGATGCCAATGAAGATGGCCTTCACGTATGGTCGGGCACCCAAAATCCGCACAGCCTGCGCGCCGACCTTGCCCGCCTTACCGATTTGGATGAAGGCGTTATCACCATTACCCGCATGGAAACCTCGGGCTGCTATGGCCGCAACTGCGCCGACGACGTTGGCGCGGATGCAGTGCTGCTGTCTCAGGCGGTTGGCCGTCCTGTCCGAGTGCAACTAACCCGTGAGCAGGAGCACACCTGGGAGCCTAAAGGGGCTGCTCAGTATATGGCCATCCAGGGCGGCTTGAACGCAGATGGCAGCCCAGCAGGTTATCGTTTTAATACGCGCTACCCCTCTAACAGTGCGCCCACCCTGGCACTGCTGCTGACCGGTGCGGCCTCACCGATTGATATCCCCTTTGAGATGGGGGATCGAACGTCGGTGCCGCCCTACCGCTACCCTCATCGCCAAATAGTATGCGACGACGTCCCGACCCTGGTGCGCGCCTCCTGGCTGCGTGGTGTCTCGGCGCTGCCCAGCACCTTCGCCCACGAAAGCTATATTGATGAACTCGCCTACTTGGCGGGTGAAGATCCTGTCGCCTATCGGTTGCGCTATTTAGCCGATAACCGCGCCTGCGAACTTGTCGAAGCGCTAGCCGAACGGGCGAGCTGGAAACCTGGTACCGCTAACGCCAATCCGCGTAGCGATGGCGAGTGGCGCTACGGCCGCGGCTTCGCTTACGCCCAGTACGTACATAGCAAATTTCCAGGCTTTGGCGCCGCGCTCGCCGCCTGGGTGATTGAGCTTAAAGTCAATGTGCAGAGTGGGCGGATTGTCGTCGAGAACCTATATGTAGGCCAGGATGCAGGCTTGATGGTGAACCCCGCTGGCGTTCGCCATCAGGTGCATGGCAATGTGATCCAGATGCTCAGTCGTACTTTAAAGGAGCGGGTAACCTTTGAGGATGGTTTACCAACCAGCAGAGAGTGGGGCGGCTACCCTATTCTGCGTTTCTCGGAGCTTCCTACCATCGATGTCATGCTGCTTGACCGCCCTGAACTGCCCCCACTCGGCGTTGGGGAGTCCGCCTCACTGCCCGGCGCTCCCGCGATTGCCAACGCGCTTTTTGATGCCACAGGAGTACGCTTTACCCATCCCCCTTTTACTCCTGACACCATTCGCGATGCGCTGAAAGCCGCCTTTCGACTCCCCATGGAGGCGACGAGTTAATGCACCATCTTGATCTACAGGTTATCGAACGGGCGCTGAAGTGGGCCAACCAGGGACTGACCGTTTGGCTATGCACAGTTATGAAAACCTTTGGCTCGGCCCCCCGGGAGCCGGGTGCCATGCTGGCCGCATGTTCGACAGGCGACTATCTAGGGTCACTGTCGGGTGGCTGTGTCGAAGAAGACTTTATCGCAAGGCTTCAAAAGGGTGAGTTTAACGAACCGGTTCAACGGGTGCGCTATGGCGGTGACGCTAATTCAGCGAATATTCGTTTACCCTGCGGTGGCAGCCTAGAAATACTGGTTGAACGGCTAGCGCCCAACACCGAAAACCTCACTCACCTAGAAGTGATGCATGCCACGTTACTGGGTCGCCAACCGCTAACCCGCTGTATCAAGTTGGATGGCAGCGGCAAGCGCTTTAACCCATCGAATAACACCGAGTCCACCGTTACTTTCGATACCGCTAGCGTCAATATTCGCATAGGCCCTGCGCTACGGCTGATCATCGCGGGGATCTCCGCGATCTCTGCGCCATGTGCCCTGTTTGCCCAATCACTCGGTTTTGAAGTGATTGTCTGCGATCCCAGAGACGAGGCTAGGCAAAATTTTGCTGTCGCGGGCGTGGAAGTGCAGGCAGTGCTGCCCTCCGTGTTTATCACCTCGGGCGGTTGCCATGCCAATACCGCCGTTGTGGCCTTGACCCACGACCCGCGTATTGATGATTTAGCGATGATCGAAGCTGTCCGAACGGACGCCTTTTACATTGGCGTTATGGGCTCTCAGCAAACCTCGCAACAGCGCGCCGAGCGTTTGCTACGCTCCGGCGGCCTGACGGAAACCCAGTTAGCTCGAATTGTCATGCCCATTGGCCTGAACCTGGGTAGCAAAACACCCGCAGAAATCGCCCTAGCCGTGATGGCCGACATTGTGCGCCTTTACCGAGGAAAAGAGCGTCATGCCTTGTAGCGACATTATCGTTATCGTAATGGCGGCTGGCCAATCAAGCCGCTTTGGCAGCGACAAAAGAATAGCGCAATTAAATAGCGGAAAAACACTCTTAAATACCACTTTATCAGCCATCCAGAAACACTTTTCCAACATTAGCATCGTCATAAAACCTGAGGACAACCTCGAGTCTCTCGAACTCTCTGCACAATTCTCTACGATTATTAGTTCGCGAAGTCACTTGGGCCTGGGCTATAGCATTAGCGATGCCTTCAGACAACTATGCAGCGATGAAAACACGCAGCATTACCGAGCAGCAGCCATCTGGTTGGCCGATCTCCCCTGGGTAAGTCAAGAAACATGTTGCAAACTAACTGAGAAGGCTACACCAGAGTGCATCGTAAAACCATCACACCAAGGAAAAACCGGCCATCCTGTTGTTTTTGGTAGAAATTTTTGGAAAGAATTAGCGCATTTAGAAAACACGAATGGCGCGAACACTGTCATCAAAAAGCATAGCAACCGTGTTATTCATGTCTCTCTTGATGATCCAGGCGTGTTCACTGATGTTGATTACCCCAATGATTTAACAAGATCACTAAAAAACACAAGAGATACATAAGCGATACATGAAAACCAAACAAAAAATACATTAAAAACCAGAAAAAATATTAGCCCAGCACTATCATGCTAGATTGAAAACATCAAAAACAATGAAAGCAAACGCATCATGCACCGCCAATGTTTGACGGTAGCAATACAACTCCTAGGGAACCATAAAAACAGCCAGAAAATGACACTCACCAGCGCCCTCGTGATCTACTTCTGGCCAACACTTCGAGGCAACAAATGAAAAAAATTTCTCGTCTCTCACTGACGCAGAAACTGCTGGTCGCAGTCGCGCTTCCTCTCGTAGCGGTAGCCGTTATTTTAGGGTTTGTGGTCAATCAACAGCTTAACCAGGCCATTCCTGCTTTAATTGACAATGCCGGTAAGCGGCAGGTAGAAGCGCGGGCCGATGAGATCAGTCGCTGGATTACCGGGTACCGTAACTGGATAGCCGTGCTGGCTCTGGATGAGCGTTTGGTGGAAGACGTGCCGCTTGCGTCGCACCGCGATTGGCTCGAAAAGCGCTACCCGCCGGGGGGCACGATCGAGTCACTGTTCTTCACCGATGCCACGGGTGCGACGTTAACGCACGCTGGCGTCAACTTGCAGATAGCCGAACGTCCTTATTTCAAAGCCTTGGTGACTGACGGCACCCAGGATAGTCTGCTAAGCGATCCGGTTATTTCCATGGTGAGCGGCCTGCCAACGGCCATTGTCGCTGATACGGTATTCGATGAACGTGGCAATCGAGCGGGACTGTTGGGCATGACCGTCTCCATGGCCGCCGTGTCTGATATCACCTCCGATATTAATGTTGGTGAAGGCAGCTACGGCTGGCTCATCGACAGCCAAGGACAGGTCATTGCCCATCCGGTTGAAGAGTACCGCATGTCGCTCAATTACACCGATGCCGACCAGCAGGGCTACCAAGGCATGGATGCATTGAGTCAGCAAATACTCAGCGGCACAGCGGGCTCCGGTGAAATAACCATGCCCAGCGGCGAGCAGACCGTGCTCATGTGGAGTCCAGTGGAAGGCACTTCCTGGGTGGTGGGAGTCACTGTTCCCATCACTGCCTTTACCACCGTGACAAACAGCCTGCTGCAGTCGCTGCTGCTGGCGGGGGGCGTGCTCTTGATATTGCTGCTGCTGGTGGTTGCCTATGCGGCGCGGCGCTCACTTGCGCCTATCAAGCATACCGCCAGTGCCATGGCCGATATTGCCAAAGGAAAAGGCGATTTGACGCGCCGTTTAGAAGCCAAAACTCAGGATGAAATTGGCGACCTGGCCCATGGCTTTAATGCCTTTGTCGAGCGCATGCAGTCCACCCTTCAGGAAGTTCGCACGAATGCACGAACAGTTCTATCCGATGCCAGCGATATGGCAGCAGGAACTCAAGAACTTTCGTCTCGCACGGAGCAGGCAGCGGCTAACCTCCAAGAAACATCTGCTTCGATGGAGCAGATCCACTCTACGGTATCGCATACTTCTCAGGCCTCGGAACAAGCGAATAGTTTGGCGCTTGAAGCCGCCAGTGCCTCAGAACGGGGCACTGAGTCCATGAATCAGATGGAAGCCAAAATGGAAGCCATCAGTGACTCTGCCAATAAAATCAGCAACATTATTGGCTTGATTGACTCGATTGCCTTCCAGACCAATATATTGGCACTTAATGCATCGGTCGAAGCGGCACGCGCTGGAGAGCAAGGTCGCGGGTTCGCTGTGGTAGCTAGCGAAGTTCGTACCTTGGCCAGTCGCTCGGCTTCAGCGGCGCATGATATTCGCGAGCTGATTGATATGTCCGTGAGCCACTCGAAAGAGGGCGGTGAAATCGTCAAAGCAGCGGCTGAGCGCATGAAAGAGATTCGACTCAGCGTTACTCAAGTGACAGATGTCATCGCCGAGATAGCCGCAGGAGCCCGCGAACAAACGGCGGGGATACAGCAGGTCAATACAGCCGTGGCCGAGATGGATATGATGACTCAGCAGAATGCTGCCATGGTGAGCCAAAGCGCCACGCTGGCCTCTAACATGCGAGATAACGCCCAAAGGCTTGATCAACTGATGCATGAATTCGTACTTCATGAAGGAGGCATGCCCGCCTCTCCTGCCCCTTATGCCACTAAGGCCCACCCAGCGACAGATTCAGCCTTTCTTCCTCCCCCTGATCGCCACCCCTCAAAAACTAGGCAGAAACATGCAGTCGCGGAATGGGAGGAGTTCTGATCCCTCTGTGCTAGCGACGATTGGAAAGCACCTCAGAAAGGACTTTGGCACGTAAAGACTCGAGGGCTGCAGATAGCAAAAACCCCGCATCTTTGAGATGCGGGGGTTTTTGCTGGCACTAGTAGTGATTACGCGACGTCAAAGCGATCCGCATTCATCACCTTCGTCCAGGCGGCCACGAAATCCTTGACGAACTTCTCGCCGTTATCGTCCTGGGCGTACACTTCTGCGTAAGAGCGCAGCAGCGAGTTGGAACCAAATACCAGATCCACCCGCGAGGCGGTCCACTTCACGGCACCGGTCTTGCGGTCGCGGATTTCGTAGGCGTTGCTACCTACCGGCTTCCAGCTGTTCCCCATATCGGTCAGGTTCACAAAGAAGTCGTTGGTCAACTGGCCTTCACGATCGGTGAATACGCCGTGTTTGGTGCCACCATAGTTGGTGCCCAGTACGCGCA
>Ga0209128_1000850_pt1 | contig 21817 bp, 19 predicted proteins | sample ETNvirnome_6_100_FD_184072 | JGI IMG/M metagenome (GOLD analysis project Ga0209128, IMG submission 184072) | Marine viral communities from the Pacific Ocean - ETNP_6_100 (SPAdes) (version 2) | ecosystem: Environmental > Aquatic > Marine > Oceanic | place: Pacific Ocean | collected 2013-06-19 | reverse complement strand
AGTTTTAAGATTAGGTACTATAGTACATAGTGACGTAGAAGCAGCTATAACTAAGTACCAAGATGCTAATCCCGACAGTGACATATATATAGAAGAAAAAGTAAAAATACCAGAGTTGCATGTTACTGGAACATTTGATTATGGTGAAATAACAACTAATAGGGAAGGTAAGAACACTTTTAATTTATATGATTTAAAGACTGCAGCAGCTTTTAAATGGTCTACTATATTTGGTATAAAAAAGAATAGAAAAGAAAATTCAACTAGAATGTATAAGATGCAATTAAGTACATATGGAATGGCAATCAAAGAAAGATTTTCTCCAGACTATTTGTCGATGTATTTAGTATTCTATAATAAAAATAAAAGCGATATGAGAGAAAAACTCGTTATGAATGGATGGATGGATAATGCTTTAGAATACTGGGTAGAGCTTAATGGATGGCTAGAGGAAGCTGGGAAAGAATACTTTGAAGAAGAGCTTATACCTGGTTATACAGAAGGAGTTCCATTTGAAGATTGGGAATGCGGATACTGCTCATACTACAGTATATGTTCAAGTACAATAGCAGATAAGAAAAGGAGATAATCATGGGGGAATGGTTAGCAACAAACATATTATTGCCATTAATGTATTTATTAATAGATGCAATGATGATATTAGGGTTAATACTAGCAGTATTAGCAACCGTAGATGTAATAAAAACAAAATTAAATAAGGAGAGATAATGTCAAATAATCAAGATATGATTGTAGTAGATGCAGATATGCTAAAAGCTACAGATCAAATTAGAGGAGCAATAACCAATAAACACAAGAAAGTATCAGATATGTCTACACCAAATCCATTTATAAAGAAGAAAATGGGTATGGACTATGTAGAGTTCTCTTATATGAGAGAAATCGCTGATAAGGAATATCCAGGTTGGTCGTGGACAATAGAGAAGACTGAAAACTTAGGCAGTGAAGCTTATGTCGTACAAGGTCGACTTAAATGGTATGATGAAGGAATATGGAGAACAGGTGATATGGTAGCTGCTCACAGGATACAGAAGAAACGTGGGACTAATGAGTTTGTTGATATAGGAAACGATATTAAAGCGTCTAATACGGATTGTATTAAAAAGGCTTTCAATTTCTATCTCAATATAGCAGATGATGTATATCGTAATCAAGTTGATGACATAGAATTATCTGATGACCAAAAGAATGAAATACTTATTCTTGCCGGGGAAATAAGCGAAGATAAACTATCAAAGATACATGATTTAATTAAAGATCAAAGTATTAACACAGCTAATTACAACGCATCATTAGCTAAACTTGAAAGAGAGGCAGACAATGATTAAAACATCAGTATCATATGACGATGGACTTCTGAAAGAAGGAGAAACCTATACAATAGGTACTAATGACGCAAAAGAATTTAGAAGCGTAGTATTTAAAGGTACTAAACTGCTAAATGGAAAACCGATGATGGTATTTAAGACTGAAGATCAAGAGGATTTAACAGTCAATCCATCATTTCATACATTCACAATAACACATAGGAGAAAGTAATGGGAAAAATAAAATCAGATAACGTGCAACAATTAAAGGATGCAGGTGTTCTGTCTGATAAAGCAATAGCTGAGATGGAAAAAACAGGAGCTGTTAGCAAGAAACAATCTGTAAAAAGATTTATTAAAACTGCTGACAATAAGCTTGTACAACCTCGCCTCTATATGAGGGGTGGCAAAGGAACGACTCCCAGTAAGAAGATGGAACAGTTTTTAGCTGATTATGAAAAGTTGCTTGTTAAATACACCACTACAATGAAATCAACTAACAATAAAAAATAAGGAAACATAATGCCAAAAACACTTGATGCAACATTCGATCCTGGTTCTAGATGGGCACCCGTTGAAGAAGGGACTTATCCAGCTCATATAGCTTCTTTATCAACAAAAGAAGTTAATACAAGAGCAGGGGAAGCGATTGTTGTTAACATGACTTACAAAGTAGCTAGAGAAGTTGATGAAATGACTCAACTCTTATGGGAAATGGATGGTTATGAATATCTAAAAGATCAATCCGGTCAGAGGATACCATTAAAGAATGGAGATGGTGAACAGCAAATATCAAGCTGTAATCATCTGAAAGATAAAACATTCTATGATAATGGATTCTTCATATTCACTGACACCAGCTCAAGTAGCAAAAACCGTAGATACTTTGAACTTCTTGATAATTTAAATATAAATTGTGAAGAAAATACAGTTGAAGGTAAAAAGGTTAAGCAACTTGTTCTTATTGAAGAAGAAGATGTTGTTGGCAAACCGGTGCAGATTACCATAAAGAAGCATGAGTTTGTTACAACTGAAACAAAGCACTTACCTTATGATCAACAAGAGAAAAGGTCTACCTTCAAGGTAAATAGTGTTGTTACATGGGCAGATGGCCAACAACTGAGCATGGATGAGATCGAAGACGATGTACCTTTCTAAATAGGTATCTATATGAGGAATACGTTTGATCTAATTATAGAATGAATGTAAATTGAGATGAGGGCGGCGAGGCTTTTTTTAATCCCCCTTCCCCTCATCTCTCCCTTGTATCTCGGGAATTGCCGCCCTCAATATATTAAAATAAAGGAGAGATTTATGTCTTACTATAATACCACCAGAGAAAAAGGTGAGCAGCTTAAAGCCAATTGGAAAAAAGCTGAGTCACAAGATGAAATAATAATGAAATACTTTGAAGAGTATAGCAAAGCAACCCCTTCTGAAGTTTGGACATACATGTCAAGACGAGATAACAAAATTTTACTAACATCAGTAAGGAGAAGCATAACAAATCTAACTGAAAGTAATATTTTATTTAAGACTCAAGAAAAAAGAAAAGGAATATATGGCAGAAATGAGTACATATGGGCATTGCAGCCGTATAATCTCTTTACGAGTATAAAATGAAAGAGTCAACAGCAACAATAAAATTAACTAAATCAGAAATGGAGTGGACTATAATAGCTCTTGTATGGATGGAAAAATCATCTGAAGAGTTTAGAAGACCTCATGATGCAAGTATGTTTAAGAAATTAAGAAAAGATTTCGTTAGAATAAAAGAAGACATCATACATGGAGAAAAACAACTTGAAAAGAAACAACATTCTAAAAAAGAAGTTAGCTCAAGCCAGAAACCTTGCAAAAACTGCAGTTAAAAATAAGCCTAAATGGAAACCATCTCCCGGTTATAAATATTTAAAAGATATTAGAATTGGTGAGTTAGTTGAAACGCAGTCTGGCACAAGGGCTGTCTTGTTGTCTGTAAATGATGTATCTGCGAATGTTCTTGTAACATCAGTAGGCCATATTATTTGTGAAAATAAAAGCTACTATCTTGGCAAACATAGGTGGTCTTCAGGCACAGAAGTCAAATTAGTTTAATTAGTTTAGTAATTAGTTAAAAAATCTTAAAAAGTAAAGGAAAACAAAATGAAAGAACAAATACAGGATAAATTAGAACAAATAGACAGTCATGTTAGATGGTTGTCTGACAGAATGGATAGGTACTTTCATGCATTAAGTGAAATATCATCATGTGGAGATCAAGCAAATGCTGTTTATCTAAGAGGTGTAGCCAGAGCTGCTCTTGATGGAGAACCAACTACAGCTGATGAACACAATGAAAATTTTATAAGCTGTCGTGATCCAGGTGATGAAAATGATAGTAATAAAGTTTATATATCCGATGTCAATAAAGAAATTGCAAATGAATGGAATGACAGCAGTGAAAATAGATGGCACGATACAAATGCTCAAGTAGTAGCATATGATAAATCAATGGAAGAAGAATGAAAAAAGAAACTGCTGATAGAAAATCATTTGATGCTAGAAAAGCAGATTCAGTAGTTTCATATTGTAGCGAATGTAGAGATTGTTGGGAAATACAAACTGTAAGAAACAACAGAAAAAAGGGAAGTCCTAAAGAGATACTTTATTATAAAGATTTTGTCACTTATGGTAAACCAAAAAAAATATGTCCATCTTGTAAAGGAGAAAAAGGATGGATATCAACATATTAAAAAGGAGAGATACAATGGGGAAAATGTCACACATAGCATACTTATGCTCAAAAGGAGACAGGGATGCTTTAATTGATGAGTTAAACCAAACACCTATAGCTAATATGGCTGATACTACAGTCGAAGAAGTAGCTGACGGTTTTATGGATGCTTATAACACAATTAAAGAAAAGAAAGAAGAACCTGCTTATAAAAAGTTAAACAAGATACAAACGGACATGATAAAAGATGCTACAAATAAAATAAGCAGAGCATCAGTTGGAATAAGAGATGAACACTTATGAACAAGTGTCCTGCTTGTGGTTACACTGCTGATGTAAATGCTAACTATTCTAAAAAGATCGGTGACTTATTGAGAGATAGGTCACCGGCTACAAGAAAGTTACTGAATAAAATAGCAGGTAAAATAAATAAGAATGTTCCATCGGAGACAAGAATAAAATATTTCCAGTTTCTTTATGGTATCAAAGATATAGATGACGAAGTCATCGTTAGATCAATTGATGCTTACTATCAAGGTAAACATTACTATAAAGGAAAAGGATTTTCTTATTTAAGAACAATAATACAAAACAAGCAACAAAATAGTGAAACAGTAAAAAAAAATGAAAGGCGCATGTTAGGTACTGCGCCTCCCGTAATTAATCACGAAAAAGGAGATACAAATGAGTGATTTACAATCAATAATGTTCCCAGTAAAAGAAGTACCAGCCATATGGGCAGATAGAGAAAATGGAAATATTCTTAACAAAGACACTGGACATAAATTTATAGTCAGAGAAGATACCGGAGAAGTTCTCAGCTGTATGACAGATGAGTACCAACTTGTTGAAAATAAAAGAGTTATGAAATTCGCTGATCCTATTATCAAGAAGAACAAAGGTGTTTTAAAGGAAGCTTTAACATTTAACAACGGAGCAAGAACTCGTGTTAAGTGGAGTTTCCCTGACCACAAAGTAAGTCTTGGTAAAAATGAAAACATAGAGCCACAAATTATATTCGACAACAGTTATAACGGGACTGTTGGCGTAAATATAATGTCTGGAGCTTTTAGGATAGTATGCAGTAACGGCTTAGTAATAGGTGTAGTTATTGGTAAATATAAAAACAGACATAGTGTATATAATATATCTCTAGATGATCTAGAGTCTGTTATATATGACACTATGGAAAAGACAAAGATGATCTTCAAAGAAGATTTTCAAATTCTGTTTAATACTGACATTAGAGAGAAAGATATAGTGAATTTCATCAAGATGTTCCCTATACAAGCTAATGATACTATCACAGGCAGGTTAATAGCTGACAAACCCAAGACATACTGGGATTTGTTAAACGTAGGTACAAATGTATTGTCTCATAATATGAATAGAAAGACCGAAGCTACTCATATCATAGAGAATCAACTGTATCCAGCAGTTAGCAGATGGGCAGCAAGTGCCTAGCCTTGATTGGTATGACTGTCCGATAATAATACCGTATTATGGTGGTAAGTATGAGTTAAGCAAAACTCTTGTTCCTCTCATACCCCACCATGATAGGTATATTGAAGTATTCTCGGGCGGATTATCAATGTTCTTTAGAAAACCAAAGGTTGAATGGAATGTCGTAAATGACATAGATAATAATATAGTAAATCTATATATGTCTGTCATCGAAGACATAGACATGCTGGTCTATTATCTAAATTGGCTTCCCAAATCAAGGAAATTATTCTTAGATTTCAGGGAGGAAATACAGGGTAAAAAAGAGTTTCAAATTCCTGACTCCCTGCAAGCAGCTAAGTACCTCTATTGTATAAGACATAGCTTCAATAAACTTATACACACTCCGTTATCTATGACAAAAGATATGAATAAAAAGTGGAAAGATGAGTTAGAATATTCAAGAAAGCGTATAGCAGGAGCAACAATAGAAAACTTAGATTTCGGTGAACTAATAGACAAATATGTACCACGAGAAGACGATTTTTGGTACCTAGACCCCCCTTATTTCATAGCAACAGACAAAGGTGACTACTATATGAACAATTTCTCGAGCAACGACCATATAAGACTCAAGGAATATGTTGATAAAATAGACGACAATGGTGGAAAGTTTATGATTAGCTATGACTACAGAGAAGAAGTGAATGAACTGTACAGTAACTATAATATACAAGTACTGCATATGAAGTATACCGGGGCTACTAAAGAAGCAAGAGGTAAAAAACGTAAGGAATATATAGTAATGAACTATGAACCTAAAACACAATTCCAATTATTCAAGGAGGATTAGCATGGAAAATAATGAAATAAAATCCCTTCCACATTCCGATGAAGCTGAAAAAGCACTATTAGGATGCATGATAATCGGTGGCTCAAGAGAACATGAAATAGGCATGGCTTGGGTTAGAGAAAATAATGCATTTTATAATGATGACAACAAAACAATATGGAAAGCGATAAAAGGACTATATAAAGACCAAATAAAGATAGACTTTATAACACTAGCTGATAAAGTAAAAGACATAAACGGAAAAAGCATGGCATACTATATAACTGGTTTAACAGAATCAGTACCTACTACTGCAAATGTAGAACAATATGCAAGAATAGTATGGGAAAAATATATACAAAGAGAAACTGCCAAGTCAGCACAACAGTTAGTTAATGCAAGTTATGAAGACTATAAAGAAGTAGGAAATATATTAGAGAAACATAGCAAACTCGTAAATGAACTAAGACAAATACAACCATCAAAAATAAAAGATATAGATGATTTAGTAGAAGAAATGAAAGCTGTTGTAAAAGAAGATTCAAATCTGATACCATTTAATCTAGCTCATCTTGATATGTTTGCAGGTGGAATGACTCGTAAAGAGATAACAGTAGTAGGCGGCAGACCCGGACATGGCAAGACAACATTAGTTATTAACATGGTAAAAGGACTTGTTAATCAAGGCTATAGAGTAATGTTATTCAACAGAGAGATGAGTAACACAGAAATGTTAAAGAAAATGGCAGTAATGGAAAGCAATAGTCTTGAGTATATCAACATAAGACGTAATGATTTATCTGAAAACAGTCAAAAAGAGTTTGAATCAGTATCAGACAAAATAAAGAACGACTATGAAAACTTTATGATGTATGATAATGTTAGGTCACTATCTGAATGTTTAAGAGAAATAGCTAGATATAAACCGGATATAGTAATAGATGATTACATACAGTTAATAGATGTAAATGGAGTTAAAGAAGGCAGGAGATTTGAAATTGAAAAGATAATGCAAGAATATAAATGGATATGTAAACAAGAAGACTGTAGTGCTATACTGGTTTCACAATTAAACAGGGAAATAGAAAGAAGAATAGACCCAAGACCAAGAATGAGTGATTACGCAGAGTCAGGTGTTATAGAACAGACAGCTGAATCAGCAATGTTTGTATTCTATGGTTATAACTTTGACAGTGAAAGATATTCCCAATATAAGAGTGAAATAATAGTAGCGAAAAGCAGATACGGAAAGATAGGTACTCACTTAATAGGGTTTAATGGTAATAAATGCAAATTCTATATGAACTCTGATATGGCTGAGGCGGATATATAATGACTATAATAGGAATAGACCCGGGGAAAAGTGGTGGAGTGGCCATCTGGAATGGTGGCCTCAACACCATAATAAAATGTCCAAAAACAATAGAAGGAATGGCAGATATAATCAGATCATCTAAAAACTCTGAGTATGTCGATAAAAATATGAGAGCTAAAGCGTATTTAGAACAAGTACACGCAATGCCTCACGATGGAAGATCATCTCTATTTAAGTTTGGACAGAACTTTGGACAATGGCAAGGAATATTAGCAGCATATAAAGTAAGCACTACACTCGTATCACCACAAAAATGGCAAAAATACTGGAAAACTAAACTTAATATAGAATTACCTAAAGATAAACAAGAACGTAAACGAGTATTAAAAGAAATAGCATCACGATATACAGATAAAAGAGTTACTCTTTATAATTCAGACGCTATATTAATAACTTTATATGGATTAAACGAACAACAGGAAGGAGAGACTGGTGAATGAAGAATACGAACTATTAAAAGAAACATTAAAAAGTAATTTACGAATGATGGAAATATTCGATAAACACAATGTGCCTAACAAAGAGAAAATGGTACTTAATATTCTTATCGAACTAAGAAAAGTAATAGATATAGCAATAAGATATATGAATAAAGATGAAGATGACAATTATTTAGCATAGTACTCCTTGCTAATAGAAGAAGGTAGTGGCTGGGGACTAATCAACCCCGGCTGCTATCTTTTATAATTTACCTTTACCTCTTCCCAGACCCATTAAACTTTCAACAGCTCTTCTTTGTTTTTCTTCATTAACCAACTCTTGAGTTTTACTTTGTCTAGTTGGCCCTGTAGGCACTGGTCTATTCATACGAGTTGTTTCATCTACATTCCTTTTAAACGTATCAGTTAATCCTGCATCACTCTTTACAGCATTTTCGGTTGCTTTCTCAAGTTCGCCTGCAAATTTAGTTTCAGCTTTAGGAATAGGATTACCTTTTTTACCCCCTCCTTTTCCAGCAGCTGCCATTCTAGCTCTTTTACCATAAAAATCATTTATACTTTTTTCAATCTTTAACAGATTATTATATATAGTTGGATCGTCTAAATTTTTTGCTCTTGCTTTTATCATTCTAAATGTATCAGTAGCTCTTGATAGTAGTTGTGTACTGTTAAGCCTTCTACCTTGTTTTACAAAACCACCAACAAGTGGAGCAGCGTATAACAAAGACCATAATGACTTACTTTTATCACCCTCTACAGCATATAAACCTGCATTTACTATATCAGCTGCTGGGGAAACAGGAGACTCTATTGATCCTATCCAATCTAAAGACCTATGTAGCCTTTCTCTTGGTCGCATAGCTCTATTAGCAGTTCTTCTTTGAGCTGCCTCAAGTCTCGTCTGCTCCCGGTGCTCTTTTGGAGTTAATCCTCCACTAAATGTTTCGTATAAACTTGGCATTTAAGTTAATAGGCTTAGTGCTTTCTCAATTTCATAAGGTACAGCTCTTGCTTTAGGTTCCTCTTTTTTCTGAGCTTGTCTAGCTCTTTTTGTTGGAAAGAATCCTAACTCTGACTGAGCTGCCCACCCAATACGACCTTTTCTAACCTCAGGTAAATATCTGTCCCATGCTCTACCAGCAAATGTATTCAATAATCCAATCTTTCTGCCTACATCAGTAGAAGTATCATCATCATACTTTTCTAATCCTGTAATCATAGTTAAATATGACGGATCATCTAAATTAATTAAGTCCAACATCTGGCCAATCTCTAATGCATCACTTGTTACAGCTCCACCAAAAGTAGATATGATCGGGCCTTTGCCATAAAAGGCATCTTTAATTTCTTCATCATCACCAGTCATTAAAATAAAAAGCTGCTTAAGCCTCTCCCATGAATCATGTTCAATTATATTTGACCAGTTTACACCAGTTAAATAAGCTGCTACCATTGGAGCCATAAAGTAAGCAATAGCCATCCTATATGCTTTCTGTAAACCTCTAGCATCACTACCTGGCATGAGTTTACCCATAAGAATATCACCCTTTGCTTCTTTAGCTATTCTTATATTCCTTTCAAAAAACTCAAATGTATAATGTTGAAACTGACCTAAGAACCGGCCTATAGGATGCCTAAGAGCTTTAGACTTTGCATAGTCAGCATAATCAAAGTGATTTAATATAACCATACTTTTTGCATAGTTCTCAGCTACAGTTCTTATTCTATTATTAATCTGGTCTGGAGTTTGACCTTCATCAGCCTTTTGCTTTCTATAAGATGGATTATCTGATAACCAATTATGAAGTTGAGCATATGCCACTTTAAAAGTATGCTGTCTATTGGAGTTCTCAGCCTTTCTATGCAACCAAGATGATTTAGCCGCTATACTACTTACTACCTCAGCTCCTTTTTCTATACCTGACTTCTCTATGATCTCAAATTTGCTCTTCTCTTCATTCCATCTCCTCATTTTAAACAAAGAAGCCGGCTCCCGTAATCCACTCTCTAGCAATTCTGGAGACACTTCCTCAAACAAAAGACCAGCATCTTTCAGCACAGACTGTATGTAAGATTCAGAATCAATACTCTTACCTGTCTTATCAGTAAATTGCATAGTCTTTAATTCTTTATTCATCCTGTTAACCATAACAGGGCCCCACTCAACATAGTCAAGTAGTCTCTGAGTAAAGTTTCTAGCCGCAGCTCTAGGATTTACTCCAAGCTTAGATATAAACTCAAAACCTAGAAGAGTCCTCATAAATGCCCTTGTTTTGGGAGAAATATTAGTATCCCCATTAGCCGCTCCATGTAAATCTTGTATATAGTCCACTACATTTTGAGCAAATCCCCCGGTGTTGCCATTTTTCCTATATATAGACTCAACAGAACCAAGAGCATCAACAAAGTGTTTATCCATAAAGGCAGCATAATTAAATCTATTGACATCAAATATATAACTAGACATAACATTTAAGAAATTTCTACTATATGTATAATCACCTTCTTCGGCTCTGCCTTTAGTATGCTCAGTTACCCTCGTATTTAAACCATCTAGTATTTCAGTAACTGTACGACCCTTAGTTTTCACATATGGATTTGTTGCCGTATTTAAGTCGTCAAGATGCGGCATAATAGTGTCCATAAAAGGGGCACTCAAATCTCTAACATAATGTGGAAAAAAACCGTCTTTATACTTAGGCATTAAATTAGCTTCCAATCGTTTCCCTATTTCTTTTAGCCTTCTGGATGAATCAACATCTCCTGTTATCTCCAGCCTATTAACAATAGAACTAATTGTAGCTTTTGTACCATTCTGCATTACCTTATACAATCCTTCTGACATTTCATTATAATCAGATAATGCTTTATACATATTAGAGCTTAATACTTTACCATCTTTATCCCTCACTAGAGAAGCCATTTCATCTCTGTTTAGCCTTAATATTGATATACCTTCATCATATTTACTTATTAATTTCTGAGAATTTTTATTACCCTCATCAGCTTTCTTCTTAATACTATTATATTTAGCCATAACAGCTTCCGGCATTCTTTTTTCTATGACATCTATAAAATCATCAAATACTTTTAAGTATGTTTTATCAACAAGGTCTTTCATCTCTCCATTTATACGAGAAATCTCACCATCATCCTTTGCATTTATAGCTTTAGCAAGGTCATTATCAAGTTTCTGTATATACCTCTTAGCATTCTTTAATCCATACCTAGCAGATAAACCTTGAAGTTTGCCTTCATCTTCTAAGCTCTTTAATATTTTTTTGAAAAGATTCCTATGAGTTATCTCATTATTCCTAAATGTAAACGATGATTTTTGCATATCATCTAGGTACTTAGCAGTAACAGGTTCTTGTCTTCCATACATTGAAGCTGGTTTAAGTTTTGACAAATAAAAGAAACTGGCAAAGTCACTATCTAAAGTACCGCTATCAATCCTATTATTGAGTTCTTTTAGTGAATCTTTAAAACTTTTAAGACTACCCTCAGTTAGTCGCTCTGACTTATAGTCATACATAAGATAATTAAAATCATTCATAAAAGATTTCTTAGCTAACCTAAAAGCAGCTTCATATGGATCACTAAGCTGGCTTCTTGTTTTCTTAGTACCAGCCCAATCTCTTATGGTTTTTAACAAGTCTCCATAATGGGGATTAAGATTACCACAATTTATTTTGCTCATAAAGCACACTCCCTTTCTCTAACTAATCTTTCATAATCCTCTTCAAATTTGCTTAAAGTTTTCTCAGCAGCTTCTTTTATAGGCATATCAGTCTTTGCTTTTTGTACAACATCAGATAAGTCTTTCATCTGCTCCAATCTCTTTAACGAAAACTTAGTGTCTTTTTCTAGTGTTATTCCTTTAAAATATCCCTGGCCTCCCATTAAAGCAAATACAGGATTACCTAATATTTTACCAGCCAACTCTGTATCTCCCAGTTGACCTCCTAATGCTTTCTGTAATGTTATTTCTGCTATCTGCCGTACTTGTTCACTCATATTCATTCTTAAATCTAAATATTTTATAGGGTCAATAATATTATTTTCCATCTGCAGCTGCTCAAGTTCATTCATCTTTACTATATAGTCTTGAAAATCCCCCTCTTTACCAGCTGCTTGCATTAAGTCATTATAAAACCGAAGCAAATGATCATTTATATTAGAAAAACCATTGCGTATTCTGTCTGTTGTCTTTGTCCATTTTATAGACCTGAAGTCAACAAAAGAACTTTCAAAATCTTTATTGAAATTAGGAAGCCTCATGTCATTATAAAGCACCTGCTTACCAGCCACTCCAGCAATACTAACAACATCCCCTAAGTTCTCAGCAACTAAATCTTTAAAGTCAAAACTCTTATTAAAAAATCTGTTATAATGAGCCTCTGTAAACTGCAATACAGACAGAGTTTCTTGAGCTCCTCTCTGATCACCTGTCTCCATATATTCAAGATTACCCTGAGCCATTCTTGTTAAAAAGTTTATACCCCTTCTATATCTACTAGATGGATCATACATATCAGAAGCTTCATAGGGTACATTTATAGGCCTGCCTTCAAATATTCCAACCTGCGTTTTATTTTCTACTGGTTGCATAAATGCATATATAAACCTTCTACCATGCCTCTGAGCCCCCTGCTGCAATAACTGCCCTTCAATCTCATAAAATGTACTTACATCTGGTATATCTTTTAAATACTCTTGCTCTGCATTAGTTAATAAAGACTTTCCACCCCACTTCATTACATCACCAAGACGTTCTTGGTTGCCATAAAAAATCTTTCTAATCTTCTTTATAAAATTTAAATCTCTCTGTCCAGCAGCCCCTAAACCCCAAGTCCTACCCGGGTTAAATGGTAAGCTTCTCTTAAGCTGTTCCATAGTAGAATAGTATATAGTACCATTTCTCATCTTCTCTGTATCAACATTAACATATGTCAACTTTTTTAAATCTGCTGACTTTTTAGTTTTTGCATATTCTGGAGCTACAATTTTTAACTGATTACCTAATTCAGACTCAATACCTCTTATTACATCATTTAACTTTTCTATAGATAGATTCTTAACTTTCCAGCTTTGGTTTTTATTCCTCATAATCTGACCAATCTTCTTCTTCAAGCTTGTAATCAAATCAACTTTTCTATTAAAATCCCAAGTGGCTCTTTGCACACCTGCTGTAAATCTATCAGCATTAGCACTTCTCTGTTCTGGTGTCATATTAATATCACCAATAAGCTCACTATACCAAGCATCCATAAGTCTTTTAGGCTCTCCAGTTATATTAGCATGCCTAGTTTCATCAAAAAGATTAGAATCATATACTCTATAAAGTATTCTTTCTATTGGAGACCCTCTAGTTCCTTCTCCAAATGATTTAGCATTGCGATCTACAGTAGCATCAAACATATCTTTATTTGTTGCTTCAGAATATGTAAACCTTTGTTTCTTTTTACCTTTACCTTTAAACGCTTGTTTCTCTTTTACTCCAAAAAGAGCTTTAAACTCTGGATCATCTCGCCATCTCTTTTTATATATAGTAGCTAAATCTGCCCTATCTTGACGATAACTCTGTCTCTGATTTCTAAGTCTATAATACAAAGAGTTTCTTATATCTCTGTTAAACAAAACAAATCTTTCTGTTCCATCAATAACATCTTCATAATTAACTTTACTTTGTTCTCCAGTATTCTCAAACATTTTATCACCGGCTACATTTAACAACTTACCATATTCACTTAGTACCTGTCGTAAAATTGTTTTATCCAAATGGCTTAAATCTTGTCTTTCTTTATATTCCCCAGCATCATTCTTATCTAATCTTCTAAAAATCCTAACCCTTTGATCATTTGCATTCCTGCCACTTCTGCTAATTTGATTACTAAAGCTAGCATTCAAGTTAGCTGCGGTAAAAGACTCTTCCCGTGTTGGGAATAAGAATCTGTCACCCCAAGTCATTATATCATCAGCTATCTGACCATTCAATCTACCCTTACCATCAATTATATACTGTGTTTCAAGAGCAGACCTCTGATAAAAATCAGTTTCATCAAAGTCTACAACGATTTTATAACTACCTTTAGGCCCGTTATATATTGTTTTTGTTTTCTCTGTATACTCATCACCTTTAATACCTTTCCCCTCTGGATTGCCTAAACTCCCCATAAATTGTAACTTTCTAGCAACCTTTTGGACATTCCCAATACCGCTTTTATATGTTTCAAGATCAGCAGCCATCTCTTCTACCATATCATGTTCAGCAGCGGCATTTTGTTTCCAATTAAACTTACTTCTAGCCATAAGCTTAGTGGGGTCAATGCCCTGTACAAAATGTTGTTCTGTTCTAGATATATGGTCATAATTATGTTTATTACTTGACCAAAAATAATCTGCTTTATCAGCGTCATAGTCACCTTCAAAAACATTTACAACATCCCAACTATTTATCATCATTGAGTTCCCATATGTATCCGGCAAGAAGCCAGCTAAACTCATTAAAGCCAGATCATTTGGACGTGTGCGAGGCTTCCTATTGACTATAATACCTACTTGATAGTTCTTATTTGGAAAATCACTATTAACTCCCTCTATAAAATCAAAAAAATGTCCTAATCCAAAATCTGCATCAAGCAGAGCTTTCCAATTATCCCTAGCTTGTTTATCAGTCATCCGAACACCAGTGTTCGCCTCATAATAATCAGTAAGAAATTCCTCTGGCGTCATAACTGTCCTCCCCCACTTATCTGATGTTATGCGCATTTCACGCCCACCAGAAAGTAAAGAAGCCAAAGATGAAGCCCGTTCATGATCTCCAAGCAAAACCTCACCACGCATTTTCACTCCACCTTCATCAGCAAGAGTAGGCCTTAGTCTCGTTTGTCTATATTTTACTGCAAATGGAGCTTGTATAAGAACAGACTGTCCTCCGTACCTTTCAGATGATGATTCATTCTCGTCATACCTAAATGGTTCAGTCATTGACCTTCTTCTATTAATAATAGTATCTATATATCTATCAAAAATCTTATTCTTAACAATATTAGGGCTATAACTCATGACATTAGCATCTCTAGATAAAGAAGCAAAATAGAACAATCCATTCAAATGCCCAATAGATTCTGAACCATCCATACTTATTGTTAAAGCATCATCACCAAATGTATCTAATATAAACTGCCTAAGAGAAACAGGATCGCTTGTAACCTTTTTAGCACTTGTTAAATGTTTTTCAACAAAAGGCTTTATTTCTTTATCATACTTCTCAGCTGATTCTTTATTGTCTCTATAGTTATCATCAGCTGTAGATTCTTTAGCAGAAGTAAATGGAGCATCTCTAGTAGGTTTAAAACCCACACTATCTAAAGATATATTTCTTATCTGATTAGCTGAATCCGCTATCCTATGAGTTCTCAAATTATCCCAACTTGAATCTATCATAGTTCCAGTATCTCCGTTAACAGCTTTAGCCCCAGTTCTTGTTAATAATATATCTACACCTCTATTATTAGAAAAGAAAGGATCAAGATTAGAACTATAAACAAACAATGTTTTTCCGAGTAGCAATTGAGACCCTTCACCACCAGCAGATATAACAGGCTTATACGGATTCATTGAACTAGGGTCATGACCCATTACAATATGCCCAAACCTTAAAGTTTCCTTACTAACAAAAGCTATACTATCAAATGAAGAAACTTCTTCATGTGCATTGCCTATGCTATTCTGCATGCTCCAATTGACGCCAGTATCTCTCACTAGTCTTTCTACCTCTTGCCTCAAATTAGCACCGGCTTCATCATTCCATATAGCTACTCCCCAACCATTTCTTTGAGCTCTTCGCCTTAATACACTTCTTGTATCCCTATCCCAATCAGCTGCTACAGCATATCCATCAGCTATATCTTCTATAAAATTCCTATCAACTTTAATAAAATTCTTTGTGTTATACAGCCTTGCTCGCCCAAACAGTTTATCAATTTCTCCATCCGCATTTAAAAACTCTACAAATGTTGAATTACCATCAGAGCCGGTCAGCATATCTCTCATCATCAACCTTCTTATTGCCTGCTCATAATCAATATTTACAGCTGGAACTCCTGTATCTTCAGCTCTTTGTAAACTTCTCTGTATATCTTCAATCACTCGTCTACTAGCATTATCTAAACCAGAACCATCAGCTAAATATTCATTAGCAAACTCATCAAATCTTTCTTTAACTCTTTGAACGTCTTTAATATTTACTATTACAGGGTCTACATTTGGAGCCAATCTAATAGCCATAAACCCACGTTCACTATTTTCACCTTGTATATTTTCATTAACCAATCCATCTTTAGTAGGCAATTCAATAGTAACATCAGCTAATCTTTCAAACTGGTCACGAACTGTCTGTATTCTTTCTTGGTTCTCCTTACTTAAATTAGATGTCTTCCCAAATATATTTACAACAGTTCTACGAACACTATTACCATCTTCTGAAAACAAATATACAGGAGCAAAGGGATTGAGTATCTTATATGGTATATCTAAAAGATCAAAAAATGCTTCAAATCTTGAATGCTGTACATATTGATGATCTCTTACAAACTTTCCATTTCTCCATGATATTAAATCTTTTTCACGCTGCCCTTTCCTAGTAGATATCAAACCAGTTAAATGCCAAAGTATTTCCCTAGCTTCTCCTCTAGCTATTGATCTTTCTCTCCTATCAGCAGATCGACTCATATCTAAATATGAATGCCACTCATCATTATGCCTAAAATGTATTGCATTTAAAATCCTCTGCATGGAACCACGAGCCAATACTCTATTAGTTGGGTCTAACTGAGCAAGATTATTAAATAATAAAACTTGTTCTTCTTTTGTTCTATTTGAGTAATCATTATCATTGCTGTGAAGTCTATACCTATTAAAAAACTCTGGTAAGGTCATACTAGATATATAGTCGCCTCCAAATTCCCTTATTCTTCTGTCGCTAGCATTTCTTTCTCTTGTCTCAAATGCTCTTTCAGCATACAAAGGAGATACCCCATGGGCAGCGACTTTTTGAATAATTCTATCCTGTATTTCTCTATTAAAATTCTTTAATTCAACATTCCATTTACTTTCAGTTTTATCTTTCTTTAATAACCCAGCTTGTTGTAACCATAATAAAGCTCTAGTCTGTCCTATTACACCACCATCTTCTATAAATTTTCCTAAAGTATTTCTGAACTTTTCAGTACCAGGTTTTTGACCTACTAAATCTAAAAACTCAGCTAGTTTCTGAGTTGCTGGGGCTACTGCACTATCCTCAGCATATCTAGGTAGAGCATCTCTCATAAGTTGGACTGTATCAGCATCAGTTAATATTACTTTATCACGATGCTCTGTAATAAGACCCTTACTTTTATCTATAATATCCCGTACAGTACTATTATACTCCAATATCCCTCCTTCTACATCGCCTAATCCTTTAGGAACCATACCCTCATCAATAAATCTTACAGAGAAACCAGAAGCCTTTTTACCAACCTCTACGCCTACATCAGCAAATCCAAGAGCTGATAATTTCATTATAGAGTCAACTTCAGATAAAACTAAGTTTGTTCCTTTTATTTTCTCTCTAAAGGACACATCCATTATATGACTATGTAGCCAGCTAGGAAGTCTAGACTCATCATACCCATATGTTTTCAGTCTATTTCTTAATGCTGTTACTTCCGAGGCATCAACAGAAGTAGTTGCTTCAGTTACTCTATAGTTGCCTACAACAGATTGTAATGACAATACTCTTCCTAAGAACCTCTTTAATTCAGCTGCTTCTTCCTCATTTTTAGCATTCTCTATTCTTATTTTATCCACACTCTTAATAATAAAATGCTCACCAACCCCGGCAGGTTGATCTAATACACCGCCTTTTCTTAGGTATGCCGCAACATTGTCACGTCCTTTAAACTCAGGTTTGAAGATATCAATTACTCCTCTTGATACTCTCAATGCATAATTTTGACCCATTACCCTAGCATAGTCTCTGAAATTATCAGAGTATGAAAAATCTTTTACATGATATGCCTTGTTCTCGAATAGATCATTTACATTTCTTTCACTATTATTTACAGTCTCATATAAATTTCTTAAAGTAGATTCTTCTTTTACGGTTACAGTATTGCCTTGATCCTTAGAGTTAAACTTCAACTTATTTATAAAGTTACTCATATGAATTATAGCATTTGCACCGTCAATCTTGTTCTTTAAATGAGATTCAGCATCTGCACCAGTTCTTGGTGTTACCCCATCTGCCTCAACTAACCATGACAATTCTCCATCCCTAGCTTTCCTATTTAACTCTGCATCAATACCTATCAGTTCAGGAGCTCTAATTATATCATCTTCTCTGCCTGTCTTTGTGGTTATTTTTAGTTCTGCATTTTCTGCAAACTTTCTAACCATAGATGGGAAATTATTTTCAAAACTTTCAGTCATAGCTAAAGAAGCTTTATCTTTAGCCATCTCAAAATCTCCCGGTGTTTTTATATCAGGCTGAATCTTCTTAAACGCTTTTACTATTTGATCCTTTACCTTGACAGATATAGCATCTTTAGGCTTTATCTTTTCCCTTTGCCCTCTTAAAAGATCATATATCTGATCAAAATACGGGTCTTGTGTAGTTTCTGTTGCGATACTAATCTCACGTGGGGATAATTTTCGAGAGACTACTTCATTGCTATCTGATATGACTTCAAGACTTTCTACAAAAGGAACAAAGTCGTCTTGAAACTTCTTCTGATGAAGTAAATTTCTAAATTGATTCTCTTCTGCCGCAAAAGAAGGAAATTCCGTTAACTGTCTTGGCTCAAATCCAAGTACATATAAGTTCTCCCTTATTCTATTCATCTTATTGGAGTCTAAATCAAACTTAGACGGGTTATTATGTCTCTGTAAGTATGCTCCTATAAGAAAATGTGGTAATATGTCATGAACACTAGCTTCCATATCGTGAGCATATATCTCATAAAATGAGTGAGCATTGAATAATAGACCACCTAAGATCATTCTAGGCATTACCTGAAACATATTAGAGGCTTCTTCTTTGGTAGACCATCTCATTATCTCATTGCCCCACTTCTTCCGGTCAGCTTCAAGAAAAGATTTCATAGCCTTTTCAGCATTTCCAGCTCCAAAGACTCTTTCAAATTCTTTTACAGTAGCTTGAGTAGCTTTCTCACCAGGATGGTATGTACCAAGAGCAGTTAAGTTTAACTCTCCTCGTATTCCTTTATAAGTATGCTTTATATATTCACTTTCCCCATTCCTTACACGAGCTTCTGCCATAAATCTGGATACACCGGCTAACCCAGCCTTATCCATCTTTCCATACGCACTCTTTCCTCCAAATGAAGCCTTTGCTCCTACTTTAAAATCACGCCACCAACTTGATGCTTTACCTTTTGGTTTTAAGAAACCAAGACCTGAGAAAGCAAGTCCATTTATTGCTCCCCACATTGGAGCAGTGAAATCAAACTCATGATCTTCTACTGTACTAACACCCTCAAATACAGTATCAATAAAACTAAACATAAGTACATCATCTATAGCATGTCCAAGCCACCTTGCTTTTCTTGTATTACCATACCTGTCTACGGCTAATCCTTTGAAATCGGAAAGAGGTCTATTACGAGCCTCTTTAAACATATTTCTGAAAGCGACAGCTTCATCAGCATTTAATATCCCATTTAATTCGCTTTTAGCAGCTAGATCATCACTATATTTTAAAACAGCCTCTTCAAATTTAGCACCTTGTAAAGCTGGGTTAATTTGAGCTCTCTTAACAAGGCTTTGATACCCCTTAGTCCCATGTCTAATAGATTTACGACTCAAACCACCAGCAACACCGGTTTCAGTCATAGCTTTAACAACTGTATTTACTGATGCTTTCTCAGAAAATCTAGGTATAGCCTTCCCAGCTGCCCATTTAACAGCCCTGCCACCAATTTTCATTGGAGCTCCAGCGACAAATCCTCCGAATCCTCCTATAGCTCCTGTCCATTTTCCTAGTGGGTCTTCAAAGTCTAAGAACTCTTCTTCGTCTACAGCCAGTCCAGGGATACCAAATGCTGCTGTATCAGCAAAACTCCACAATCCCACACCAATAGCATTGAGTAGACTTACATCACTATCTTCTTCAACGGATGGTTCATACCAATCTGGAAGTTCTCCACCTCTAAAAAATTCTTGAGCTCTTGTTTGGGATGGGACTACTGCAGTTTGGGGAGCCACTGCGGGGGCTGGAGGTATGGACTTACTTAACCATGCGTCAAGTTCGTCTAAATTTACGCTCCTCCCACGCCTCGCAAGTTCCTCTTGTAATAAGATTGTAGCATTGTCTGGCATTTATTACTCAGCGCCTGCAATCCATTCTTGATATAAATCATATATTTCGTAAATTGTAAAACCAAGAGCTGCTATATCTGCTATAGGTAAAACAGGTGAATCAGCCATTGATATGGCAGCAGCCTTACCTGCGATAGCTGGGATTTTTTTAGTTATATAACTAATAAAAGACCTTTTCCCTTTTGAACTAAACTGGTTGTAAATTTGCTGACCTGCAAATCCAGTAAGACCAACAGCTTCACCAACCATACCGCCTTCTTGGTCTCCAATCGCCTCTCCAAGACTTCTACCTACAAATGGAAGAGCTAACCCAACTGTTGTACTAGTAGCAGCTTTTCCGCCTATACCAGTATATCTCTGAGCCCATTCCTTTGCTCCAGCTAATCCAGTTTGTGCTCTTCTTAATCCTCTTATATGAGCTTGCGCTTCCCTACCTGCATCCTTAGCTCTTCTCATAAATTGGGCAGTAGGTCTACCTCTAGTTGTAAAAGCATCTCCTTTTCTAGCAACTTTATATTTTTCTCTAAATTTGTCAGCTCTCAATCCACCTTCTCCTGGTTTCCTGCCATCTAACTTTAATTGTTTGAGATAACTATCATGACCTTGTTGGAATTGTCTAGATAAAGCTTCTGCCCCTCCACCTGCTCCAATTACAGCAGCAGCTCCTGCAGCAGTTTTAGTCTTAGGTCCTAATTCAAACTCTTCAGGGTTCTCTTCTTCATATTTATCAGCAGCTGCCTGTGCTCTAGCAAACAAATCTACTTTATTCAATGATTCACCCAACTTTTCTTTCTCATCCATATCTCCAAAGTCTAATGTACTCTGGAAAATATAGTCACCTTGAGCCATTTCACCTTGCTCTTTTAGAATCTTTTGTTGGTTAGCTAATGAAACAATAGCTTTATTAGATATCTCTGCAAACTCAGGCCTAGCCCCAATATTTCTAAAAGATGTAAGTAATTTTTCATTTTCTGCTAATCTTACGGGGTCAAGAGACTTCTTTAAACTTGGATCAGCTGCTACGGATAACATTGTATTCCAAGAATCACCAGTAGCCCTAGCGAGATGTATTACAGATTTAGGGTCTTTTGTATTTTTAAAATTCCATAAAGCAGATACTATTTCAGTAGCTGCTGTTTCTGAGAATCCTGGGCCTTCTTTCCCCATTCCATGCCACGGCTTTGTTGAGGTAAGTTTATCAGTTAAAGTTTTAATATTTGAATCAATCTTATCTACATCTGTTTCACCAGTAGGTACTAAATTAAATAGATTCGTTAAACCAGCGGAAGCTATCCACCC
>Ga0209128_1000846_pt1 | contig 21849 bp, 16 predicted proteins | sample ETNvirnome_6_100_FD_184072 | JGI IMG/M metagenome (GOLD analysis project Ga0209128, IMG submission 184072) | Marine viral communities from the Pacific Ocean - ETNP_6_100 (SPAdes) (version 2) | ecosystem: Environmental > Aquatic > Marine > Oceanic | place: Pacific Ocean | collected 2013-06-19 | reverse complement strand
GATGTGAACATCTTTCTTGTGCGCTTGCCTTGATAATTGGTGATTTATCACCCTCATCGGCAAGCGCCCACATGAATTACCTGATCAAATTGTTAAAGAGCAACTTTCTTAAGTTCGCTGCGACGGGCTCGATGACCTGACCCGTGTTGCCTCAGCGAGGAAGGCGTATTCTACGCACTTCCTGGTGTTTGTCAACCGCTGTTTTCAGCGAGTGAAGCGAGCGATCTAAACAACAAGACGGCTCTAACTTCCTGACAAACCAGAGGTTTTCAACCTCATTCACCGCTGGTAACGCTGAGCGTCCCCGGCAGCGGATGCGTACTTTACGGATTCGCGGCCGGGTTGGCAAGAGCTAATGTGAAAAAGTTTCAAAAAAGTTCAGCGCTTGGGTTTTGCTTTGCGCATAACGGCCAGAACAGGACCTGAACAGACGTAAGCCGCAAATAGCAGCAGCAGCATGACCGAAGGCTCGACGGAGATCATCACGAACCCAAGCACTACCGCCAACAGTACAACGAAAGGTACGGGCTTTTTGAAGTCCAGATCCTTAAAACTGTAGTAGCGGATGTTACTGACCATCAAAATACCTGCCGCACCTACTACGACGAGCATCAACAGCTTGAAGCCAAATGCATCGGCATCAAAACTATGGAACGTCCATACGCTGGCAGCAACCAGCGCCGCTGCAGACGGGCTGGGCAAACCGATAAACCACTTTTTATCGACACTACCAATCTGTACATTAAATCGTGCTAAGCGCAGCGCGGCACAAGCCACATACAGAAACGCGACCACCCAACCGGTTTTACCGATGTCTTGCAAAATCCAGGTAAAGGCAACCAGTGCAGGCGCCATGCCAAACGAGATCATATCGGCAAGACTGTCATACTCCGCGCCAAACTCGCTTTGAGTATTGGTCATCCGGGCAACTCGGCCATCTAAGCCATCTAGCACCATAGCAATGAAAATGGCGACCGCTGCGGATGTGAACTCACCGTTAATCCCAGCCACAACCGCAAAGAAGCCAGAGAAGAGCGCAGAGGTAGTGAATAAGTTAGGCAAGAGGTAGATGCCTTTACGGCGGATCTTCTTGCCATCCTCCACGGCCTCTTCAACGACCTCGGTTTCCCGCAAGAACGCGGTAGCTAGGTCTTCATTGCCGACAGCATCATCACTACCTGATGTTTGCTGGGGTGATTCACCGCTGGCCGACGTATCGGAAGGCTGCGTATTTTCGTGCTCTTGGTCGCGAGCATCCTGGGTCATAAGTGTCATCCATTTGAAGTGAAGTCACACGAAAAGTGATCTCTTCTCATTCTACACGGTGATGCCAAGGCAGCCAGCCAATTGCCGTAGACAACGAAAAACGCCCCGAGACAGAGCCTCGGGGCGTTAGCAAATCAGTGAATCGATTAGTTCTTGGACTTATCGACCAGCTGGTTGGCAGCAATCCACGGCATCATGCCGCGCAGCTTGGCACCTACCTGCTCGATTTCGTGCTCGGCATTCAGGCGACGACGTGCGGTCATGGACGGATAGTTAGTGTTGCCTTCCTGGATGAACATCTTGGCGTACTCGCCGGTCTGGATGCGCTTGAGTGCATTGCGCATTGCAGCGCGAGACTCGTCGTTGATCACCTCAGGGCCGGTCACGTACTCGCCGTACTCCGCATTGTTGGAGATGGAGTAGTTCATATTGGCGATGCCGCCTTCGTACATCAGGTCGACGATCAGCTTGAGCTCATGCAGACACTCGAAGTAAGCCATTTCCGGCGCATAGCCTGCTTCAGTCAGCGTCTCAAAGCCTGCTTTTACCAGCTCAACTGCGCCACCGCACAGTACCGCTTGCTCACCGAACAGATCGGTTTCGGTTTCGTCTTTGAAGGTTGTTTCGATAATACCGCTGCGGCCACCGCCAACGCCGGCTGCGTAGGAGAGCGCCAGCTCTTTAGCACTGCCAGACGCATCTTGATGAATAGCGATCAGATCAGGGATACCGCCGCCTTTTACGAACTCAGAGCGAACGGTGTGACCCGGCGCTTTCGGTGCGATCATGATCACGTCGAGGTCTTTGCGCGGCTCAATCTGGTTGTAGTGAATGTTGAAGCCGTGGGCGAACGCCAGCGTCGCGCCCTCTTTCAGGTTCGGCTCAACTTCCTGCTCGTAGATGGCTTTTTGGTTTTCGTCCGGCGCCAAGATCATCACCACGTCAGCGGTTTTGCACGCTTCCGGCACGCTCGCCACTTTTAAACCAGCCGCTTCTGCTTTCGCTGCAGAAGAGGAGCCTTTGCGCAGTGCGACAGTGACATCGACGCCAGACTCTTTCAGGTTGTTAGCATGCGCATGGCCCTGCGAACCATAGCCAACGATGGTAACTTTTTTGGCTTGGATCAGGGACAGGTCGCAATCTTTATCGTAATAAACGTGCATGGCGAGACTCCAGAAGTCGGTAATATCAAATTTTTATAGCGTATAGGTCAGCGTTAATGGCCACCCGTGCCGTCTTATGCAGCACTGGGATTCGGCGTTGAGGTCACTCTACGATAGAGCAGCCGTTGCGTAAAACGCTATGTTTGCAACATACTATTTCATATTATGAAATAACGCTTAGGGTGTCGGCCTTTATGGATTTTCGTCTACTCAAACACGTGGTCACCCTGGCCGACACACTGCATTTTGGCCGTGCCAGCGAGCTTTGCCACATTAGCCCATCGACGCTGAGCCGCTCTATTCAACAGGTAGAGAGCGAGCTAGGCACTCGACTATTCGAGCGCGATAACCGCCACGTAACGCTAACCCCTCAAGGCATCACGTTCCAACACTATGCCAAAGAGACGCTAGAGCAGTGGGAAACCCAAAAACGCACCTTGGCCGCCACCACAGCACAACTCAGCGGGGAGATCAGCATTTATTGCTCGGTCACGGCGAGCTACAGCTTTCTGTATGAATTACTCAGCGATGTACGTACACGCCACCCCGGCATTGAGCTAAAGCTGCATACTGGTGACCCCGCCGATGCGATGTCGCGAGTGCTGGAAGGCGCAGACGATATGGCGATTACTCCTCGCCCGCGTATTCCGCCTAGCGCGCTGGCCTTCAAGTCGCTGACCCGCTCGCCACTGCTGTTCATTGCACCCACCGAGCCCCACGCGTGGCTGCCGCCTCAACCAGAAAGCTCCACCGCAGAGCAGTGGCAGCACGTGCCGATGATTTTGTCGGAAGCAGGCCTCTCCAGGGAATACGCCAACACCTGGTTCAAAGCCATGGGTATTGCACCGCGCATTTACGCCCAGGTAGCCGGGCACGAAGCGATTGTGAGTATGGTCGGGCTTGGCTTCGGTGTGGGCGTTGTCCCCAAGATCGTGCTGGATAATAGCCCGCTGGCGGAACGGGTACAGGTACTTAACGTCAAACCGGAGCTGCCCCACTATGATGTCGGCCTCTGCGTGCTGAACCGACGGTTAAAAAACCCGATGATTGATGCGTTTTGGGCGGCGGTTAATCCACGTTAACGCACTATTTATCACTAAAGCACAGTACAAAAAAAGCCGCCCAGCGAATAATGGGCGGCTTTTAGCAATACAAGCACTACTGTAAAGCGAACCTTTACAAGGACAGTACTTTATCGCCCCGGGCAATACCGGATACCCCGGTACGCGCTACTTCGAGAATGCCCACCGGCGACATGGCCTGTAGGAAGGCATCCAGCTTTGAAGCGTCGCCGGTAATCTGCACCGTGTAGAGGCTAGGCGTCACGTCGACGATCTGCGCACGGAAGATATCCACCGTACGCTTAACTTCATCGCGGGCAGCGCCAAGCGCTTTCACCTTCACCAGCATCAGCTCACGCTCAATGTGGTTGCCTTCGGTGAGATCCACCAGCTTTACCACATCAATCAACTTATTGAGGTGCTTGGTGATCTGCTCAATCACCCGGTCGTCGCCGATGGTAGTTACCGTTAAGCGGGACAGCGACGGATCTTCCGTCGGTGCAACGTTTAGCGTTTCGATGTTGAAGTTACGCTGGGAGAACAACCCGACCACACGTGACAGCGCACCCGGTTCGTTTTCCATCAGAATCGAGATGATATGACGCATCAGGTACGCTCCGTTTTAGACAGCAGCATGTCACGCATAGCGCCCAGCGGCACCTGCATCGGGTAGACGTGCTCATGGGGGTCGACCTTCACGTCCAGGAAGACCAGCTCATGCTTGTTGGCAAACGCACGCTCAAGCGCCGGCTCCAACTCGTCTAGCGTCTTCACGGTGATCGCGGTGAACCCATATGCTTCAATCAGCATATGGAAGTCGGGCAGCGACTCCATATAAGAGTGCGCATGGCGAGACTTGTAGTTCAAATCCTGCCACTGGCGCACCATGCCGAGCGAAGCGTTGTTCAGGTTGACGATCTTGACGCCCACGCCGTACTGCTTACAGGTAGAGAGCTCCTGCATCATCATCTGGAAGCTACCCTCGCCGGTGACGCAGACCACATCGTCTTCCGGGAAGTTCTGCTTAATACCCATGGCGGCCGGGAAACCGAAGCCCATAGTGCCTAGCCCGCCGGAGGTGATCAGGCGATTCGGCTTATCGAACTTGTAGTACTGCGCCGCAAACATCTGGTGCTGACCCACGTCCGTGGTGACGTACGCTTCGCCACGGGTCACGCGGCACAGCGCTTCGATCACTTCTTGCGGTTTCAGCACTTCGCCGGGCTTGGAAGGCTCGTAGAGCTTTCCTTCGCGATCGGCACGCCAACCGTCGATCTTCTGCCACCAATCGGCCAGTGCTTCTGGATGCGCAATGGAGTGCCCCTGCACCAAGCTAATCATCTCGTTGATGACGCTGGACGCCGGGCCAACAATCGGCACGTCTGCACGCACAGTTTTGGATACTGAGCTTGGGTCGACATCCACGTGAATAATCTTCGCCGTTGGGCAGAACTTCGACGTGTTATTAGTCACTCGGTCATCGAAACGTGCGCCAATAGCAATGATCAGGTCAGCGTGGTGCATAGCCATGTTGGACTCATACGAGCCATGCATACCCAGCCAGCCCAAACACTGGCGGTCGCTTTGCGGGTACGCGCCAATGCCCATCAGCGTGGTGGTAATCGGGAAGCCAAGCTGCTTCACCAAGTCGGTCAAGCCTTCGCTTGCCTTGCCTGTTACCACACCGCCACCGGTATAGAACACTGGGCGCTTGGCCTTCAGCATCATCTCGACGGCTTTCTTGATCTGCCCGGTATGCCCACGGGTCACCGGATTGTAGGAGCGCAGTTTGACCTTCTTCGGGTACACGTACTCGTAGCGCTCGGTGGGCGCGGTCATGTCCTTGGGGATATCGACCACCACCGGGCCAGGACGACCGGTCGATGCCAGATAGAAGGCCTTTTTCAGCACTTCTGGGATTTCGGACGGGTGACGAATCGAGAAGCTGTGCTTCACGATAGGACGCGTCACGCCAACGATATCGGTTTCCTGGAAGGCGTCGTCACCAATCAAGTGGCTCATGACCTGGCCGCACAGAACAACCATGGGAATGGAGTCCATGTAGGCGGTCGCAATGCCAGTCACCGCGTTGGTAGCGCCGGGGCCAGAGGTCACCAGCACCACGCCGGGCTTGCCGGAGGCACGGGCATAGCCGTCGGCAGCGTGGGTGGCTGCCTGTTCGTGCCGCACGAGGATGTGCTTCACTTTGTCTTGGCGGAACAGCGCATCATAAATATGCAGCGCCGCGCCACCGGGATAACCATAAATGTACTCGACGCCCTCATCTTGCAAGAAGCGGGCGATCATATCTGCGCCGGAAAGCAGTTCCACTGTGTTTCTCCCCTGGAGGTCTCGAGTGCGATCCGCAGGACATCCTGCGGGGTCGAGTGCGGCGGTATGCCGCTGCCGGCCCATGCCGGCACCTGATGCCAAACCCTGGCAATATGGCCCGGTTAGGGCCTGCACTCTCATCGGGAATGCTCATTTATGGCAACCATAAAGAGCGGTTCCCTTACACGGCGGTTTGCCGTGTCGGGGCGTTGGCCAGGTCAGGCGGTTAGCCTAAGCCCGGAAGTCCTTCGGCGGGTAGAGGCGTGAGCCTACCCTTCACGCGGGGATCAGGGGTTGCCCGTTGGTTCCGCGCCCGCAAATCAGGAACCCACAAGATTCCATTAGCGCCCTTAGCCTGTCAACCTCCGATCCCTTCAAACGCAACAAAGGTCGCAGTAAGCGCAAAAAAATGCCCCGCCAGCGGTGCTGACGGGGCATTTGCCCTATTTCATTGCGCAATTAACTAAACACTAGCTCGCCTTCATTGGCGCTAATGTGAATGGTATCGCCTGGGGCATACTTGCCTGCCAGCAGATTTTGAGCCAGCGGGTTTTCAATGCGGCTTTGAATGGCCCGCTTGAGTGGCCGCGCCCCAAACACAGGGTCAAAACCCACCACCGCTAGCTGCGCCATGGCATCGTCACTAATCTCCAGGCTCAGGTCGTGTTCCGCGAGCCGCCCTTTCAAGCGCTCTAACTGAATACCGGCAATGGCCTGAATCTGCTCTTGGCCTAGTGCATGAAACACCACTACTTCATCGATGCGGTTGATTAATTCTGGGCGGAAGTGATTACCCACTACCTCCATCACCGCGTTTTTCATCAGCTCGTAATCATTATCATCCCCGCCCATGCGCTGAATAATGTCTGAGCCCATGTTAGAGGTCATCACAATCACGGTGTTACGGAAGTCGACGGTACGACCCTGACCATCGGTTAAGCGGCCATCTTCCAGCACTTGCAGCAGAATGTTGAACACATCCGGGTGCGCTTTTTCCACCTCATCCAGCAGCAGCACCGAGTAGGGCTTGCGGCGCACTGCTTCGGTTAAGTAGCCACCCTCTTCATAGCCGACGTAGCCGGGAGGCGCGCCGATCAGGCGAGCCACGGAGTGCTTCTCCATAAACTCCGACATGTCGATACGCACCATCGCCTCTTCTGTATCGAACAGGAAGTTGGCCAGCGACTTGCACAGCTCGGTTTTACCCACCCCGGTCGGGCCGAGGAACAGGAACGAGCCGTTAGGACGGTTGGGATCGGCAAGGCCCGCCCGAGAACGACGTACCGCGTTTGCCACGGCCTCTACCGCTTCATGCTGGCCAATGACACGCTCGTGCAGGGCGTCTTCCATACGCAGCAGTTTATCCCGCTCGCCTTCCAGCATTTTGGACACTGGGATGCCCGTCCAGCGGGAGACCACCTCAGCAATCTCCTCCTCCGTGACGTTAGAGCGCAGCAGTTGGTGGCTAGCGGTATCCGCTTCACCCTCACCCGCCTCGCTGATTTTCTTCTCCAGCGCGGGAATCTTGCCGTACTGAATTTCTGACATACGGCCTAAGTCGCCCTGGCGACGCGCCTGCTCAAGATCAATACGCGCCTGCTCAAGCTCCGCTTTAAACTGCGCCGCGCCTTGGATGCTGGCTTTTTCCGCTTTCCAGATCTCATCCAAGTCAGCGTACTCACGCTCTAAATCGTGGATCTGGTTATTCAGCGCCTCCAGGCGTTTTTTGCTCGCTTCGTCGGTCTCTTTTTTCAGCGCCTCCCGCTCCATCTTGAGCTGGATGAGGCGGCGATCAAGGCGGTCCATCTCTTCGGGCTTGGAGTCTAGCTCCATACGAATCCGCGATGCTGCCTCATCGATCAGGTCGATGGCTTTGTCCGGCAGTTGGCGGTCAGTAATGTAACGCGTAGAAAGCTTAGCGGCGGCAATAATCGCCGAGTCGGTAATATCAACGCCGTGGTGCACTTCGTAGCGCTCTTTCAAACCACGCAGAATGGCGATGGTATCGGCCTCGGTGGGTTCATCCACCAGCACTTTCTGGAAGCGGCGCTCTAACGCGGCGTCCTTTTCAATGTACTGGCGGTACTCATCCAACGTGGTGGCGCCCACACAGTGCAGCTCACCACGCGCCAGCGCTGGTTTGAGCATATTGCCCGCGTCCATGGCGCCATCGGCCTTTCCAGCGCCCACCATGGTATGCAACTCATCGATGAACAGGATCACTCGTCCCTCTTCTTGGGAGAGCTCTTTCAACACGGCTTTCAGGCGCTCTTCGAACTCACCGCGAAACTTGGCTCCGGCGAGCAGCGCGCCCATATCCAACGACAGCACGCGTTTCTCTTTCAAACCTTCGGGTACTTCACCGTTAACGATGCGCTGAGCCAGGCCTTCGACGATGGCGGTTTTACCCACACCAGGTTCGCCAATCAGCACCGGGTTGTTCTTGGTGCGACGCTGCAACACCTGAATCGTACGGCGGATTTCGTCATCGCGACCGATCACAGGGTCAAGCTTGCCGTCCAGCGCGCGCTGGGTGAGGTCCAATGTGTACTTATTCAGCGCTTCACGCTGATCTTCGGCGTTGGGGTCATCAACGCGGGAGCCGCCACGCAGGCTGTCGATGGCCGCCTCTAACGTTTTACGGCTGAGTCCAGCCTCTTTCATCAGCTTGGTAATGGCGCTGTTCATTTCCAGCGCAGCCAGCAGCACCAGCTCGGAGGCGATGAATTGATCGCCGCGCTTTTGCGCTTCGCGGTCGGTCAGGTTCATCAGTTTGACGAAGTCACGCGATGGCTGCACTTCGCCATCGAATTGGCTGACTTTGGGTAGGTCATCCACTAGGCGCTGCAGACCGTCGCGCAGGCGTGAACTGCTGCCGTCGGCTTTCTCGATCAGTGCTTTGATGCCGGTTTCTTTGGTATCAATCAGCGCCAGCAGCAGATGCGCGGGATCTAACTGGTTGTGGCCTTGGCCCACAGCGAGGGATTGTGCCTCAGCAATGGCGGCCTGTAATTTGGCAGTGAATTTATCGAATCGCATGGTATGCCTCCTGGGGATGCCGTGCGTTTGGCCCCACGGCGCTTCCCGATAACCTGTCGTTGAACGTGCTAAAGTCGATTAGCTTGACAAGTTAAATGGCGTCATATCCTCGTATTTCAAGTGACCCTTATTTGATCCAGATCACGCTTGCCATGCGACCGGTATTGCCGTTGTCACGGCGGTAGGAGTAGAAGCGCGACTCACAGGCGGTACAGAAGTGCCCGCCGCTAATGTGGTGAATACCTAATGCCTCTAGGCGAAAGCGCGCTAGCCGATACAAATCAGCCATATAGTGGCCAAGCCGATAAGGGCTGTGATCAAAAGCATCGGCGGTATCAGGATGTACCGCGACAAAAGCGCCGTACACTTCCGGGCCCACTTCAAACTGCGCGTTAGAAATCGCCGGGCCTAGCCATACCAGAATGTCGTCCGGGTCGCAGTTCATCGCGGCCACCGTAGCTTCCAGCACGCCACCTGCTAGGCCACGCCAACCCGCATGAGCAACCGCCACCTGGGTGCCTTGTCGGTTGCAGAGCAGCACCGGCAAACAGTCTGCGGTGAGAACGACACAAGCGTACTCGCTGCTGCTGGCAAGAGCAGCATCCGCTTCCGGCGTGTCACTCTGATACTCCTGCTGCACCCGCGCACCGTGGGTTTGGTTTAGCCACAGCAGCGGGCGTTCATCGCCGATCTCTTTGTGTAGCAACCGTCGGCACAGTGCAACATGATCGGCATTGTCCCCAACGTGAGCGGCCGGATTGAACGCCGCAAAGTCATTCTGACTCGGCCCCGTTTCACGCGTGGTCACAAAAGCTCGCACATTGGCGGGCGCCGGCCAGTCCGGTAGCAGTAGCGTCGGGCGCAGGTCAATGGCATCGCTCATCGCATGGTCTCGCTATCTTCGCGCAGGTAGTCCAATAACATTAGTAGATCATCGGGCAAGTCGGCTTGAAAAGTGAGGGTTTCGCCACTAACGGGATGCACAAAACTCAGCTTGCGAGCATGCAGCGCTTGGCGAGGAAACTCGCGCAAAATCTCTTTTAACGGCCCGGCAGCCCCCGGCGGAAGTTTGGCACGGCCACTGTAGAGCGGGTCGCCAATCAACGGATAGCGGGCGTGGGCCATATGCACACGGATTTGGTGGGTGCGACCGGTTTCTAGCTGGCAGCGTACGTGGGTGTGAGCACGAAAGCGCTCTACCACGCGAAAATGCGTCACGGCGGGTTTGCCGGACGCCGTGACCGCTTGGCGTTTACGGTCTTTCGGGTGCCGACCAATCGGCGCATCAATGGTACTGCCCGCCACGGGTTTGCCAATCACCACCGCATCGTATTGACGCGAAACGGTACGCGCCTGAAGCTGCTCCACCAGCACTGTTTGAGCTGGCAGGGTTTTGGCGACCATCATCAGCCCGGTAGTATCTTTATCCAAACGGTGGACGATCCCCGCGCGCGGCACCTCCGCCAGTGCCGGATGATGATGCAGAAGAGCGTTTAACAGAGTGCCATCTGGGTTACCCGCGGCCGGATGAACGACCATACCTGCCGCCTTATTAATAACAATCACGGCCTCGTCTTCATAGACGATATCCAACGCAATGTTCTGGGGCTCAAAACGCGTATCCTCTTCAATGGTCGCGTTGAGCGCCAGCACTTCATGGCCGTGCAGCTTGGCTTTGGGTTTTACTTTGACCCCATCGACGGTGAGCTCACCGGCGTTGATCCACGCTTTCAAGCGCTCGCGGGAGTAATCGCTGAACAACTCCGCCGCCGCTTGGTCCAAGCGTGCACCAGCTAATGATGCGGGCACCCGCTGCGTGGCTTCAACAATACGAGACATGAATAACCTCTCTAAGACGCTAACCGCCCAACTACGTCACATAATACGCTTAACGTGTCGCTAAACCTGCGTTTTGCGTCTAGGTGTTTTATAGTGGGCTAACTGCGACCTATTCTACCATTTCTACTTATGGCCATCGTCGCTTTTCGGTGATTGAGGCTTGTTTGCAACGAGGATGATGATGCGCGTTTTTTCCGCTGCCCACCGCTTTGGCGCCCTAGCCTTGAGCCTTGCCCTTCTCGCAGGCTGCGCCAGCAACGACACGACCCCGGAAGAGGAAGACGAGTTTGCGGGGGTCCAAGAGCGCGAGCTATATGAGCTGGCACGCACCGCGCTCGATAGCAACCGCTTCCCGATTGCTATCGAGCGCCTTGAAGCGCTGGATACCCGTTATCCGTTTGGCCCTCACGCCGAACAGGCTCAGCTCGAACTGATTTACGCCTACTACGAAAACAGCAACTGGGAAGAGGCGCGCGCTGCCGCTAGCCGCTTTATCCGCCTGCACCCAGACCACCCCCAGGTGGACTACGCCTACTACCTGCGCGGGCTGTCCGCTTGGCAGGCAGGCCGTTTTAGCCTAGAGCGCCTGCGCTTGATCGACATTTCCAAGCGCGACCTGGGCGCCTCGCGGGATGCCTACAACGATTTCCGCGAACTGATTCAGCGCTTCCCGCAGAGCCAGTACGCGCCGGATGCCCAGCAGCGCATTGTCTATCTGCGTGAGCTATTAGCCCGCCATGAACTGCATGTGGCTGACTACTACCTGCGCCGCGGTGCTTTCTTGGCCGCCGTTGAGCGGGGCCGCTGGGTCATCGAAAATTACCCAGAGTCCAGCGCCACCCGTGATGCGCTAGCCACGATGGTGGAGGGCTATCAAGGCTTAGGCATGGACGACCGCGCCCGCGAGGTGCTCACCGTGCTGCGCGAAAACGCGCCAGATCACGAGCAGCTTCAAAACGGCCGCTTTACGCCCAAACATGGCAACAGCGATTAAGCGTTGAATCAGGCCACTAGCGGCCGCCACGTTTAAGCTGTACAACCCATGCATCAATAAAACCACGCTTCGGCGTGGTTTTATTGCGTTCATGCCTAATAAAACTTATTTAACAAAAACTTATCAAAGCCTAAGCGGTGCCTCGCCCCACAAGCTGAAGCTTGAGCTAACCGAAAGCACCGTGATTGGAAAAGTTTGGCCCCTCCTCCGGTACTGTCTTAAGCCAGTGAGCGCTTACATTAATCCCCAGGCTGCCAGCCATTCACAATGGGGTAGCGACGGTCACGCCCGAAACCACGCGGCGTGACCCGCACTCCAACAGGGGCCTGGCGACGCTTGTATTCGCAGCGATCCACCAGCTTGACGACTTTATAGACATCCTCTTCCTCAAAGCCTGCCGCAATAATCGACTCGGCGCTCATATCCCCTTCGATGTAGCGGACCAAAATGGCGTCCAGCACATCGTAGTCGGGTAGCGAGTCGCTATCCTGCTGATCAGGGGCGAGCTCAGCGCTAGGCGGGCGCTCAATCACCCGCTCGGGAATCGCCGGAGACTGGGTGTTGCGCCAGCGTGCCAAACGGTAGACCCAGGTTTTATACACATCTTTAAGCGCGTTGTAGCCACCCACCATATCGCCATACAGGGTAGCGTAACCCACTGCCATTTCGCTCTTGTTGCCAGTGGTCAGCACCATCAGGCCTTTCTTATTGGAAATGGCCATTAACAGCACACCACGACAGCGCGACTGCAGGTTCTCTTCGGTAGTATCTCGCTCGGTGCCAGCAAAGCTTTCTGCCAAGGTGCCCATAAAGGCTTCCACCATCGGCTCGATGGGCATCACGTCATAGTGCACCCCCAGCAGGTTCGCCTGCTCGGCGGCATCCTGTTTGGAGATATCCGCCGTGTAGTGGTAAGGCATCATCACCGCCTGCACCCGCTGCGGCCCCAACGCATCCACCGCAATGGCCAGCGAGAGAGCAGAATCTATCCCACCAGAAAGCCCCAACACGACGCCCTTGAACCCGCTTTTATTGACGTAGTCGCGCAGGCCGGTCACCAACGCGCAGTAGAGGCTCTCTTCCGGCTCGACGTCGGGTTCAATCTCTCCCGCTTGGGGCTCCCAGGTATCCGCGCTGGTTTGCAGCAACTGGATGGGCATCAAGCCCGCCTGCCAATAGGGTGCCAGCACCTTTAACTGCCCACTGGCATCCACACAGCTAGAACCACCATCAAACACCAGCTCATCCTGGCCGCCGATGGTGTTGACGTAAACAATCGGCCGCTGCACTTCTTGGGCACGCTGCTCTAAAAGGCGCAGCCGCTCGGCGGGCTTATCCTGGTGGTAGGGCGAGGCATTCAGGCTAATCAGCACTTCTGCCCCGGCTTCCCGAGCCGCTTTTACCGGCGCGCCTTCCCATAAATCTTCACAAATCAGCAGGCCAAGCTTGGCGCCTTTATGTTCGTACACCAGCGGCTCAGTGCCAGGGGTAAAGTAGCGCTGCTCGTCAAACACTTGGTAGTTGGGCAGCGCCTGCTTGGCGTACTCCGCTTCCCACTGGCCGTTGTACAGCACACCCGCCAGGTTATAGCACTTGCCTTCACGCACGCCGGGGTAGCCAATAATCACCAACACATCACGGGCAATTTTTTCGGCCATTTTGGCACGAGCTTCCCGCAGGCGGGTTTCCATGGAGGGGCGCAGCAGCAAATCTTCCGGCGGGTAACCGGATAAAAAAAGCTCAGGGAAGACAACAATATCCGCCCCATGCTCAATCCTCGCTTCTCGCACAGCCTCAATGGCACGCGCGGCATTGCCGGGAATATCTCCCACCAGAGGGTCGAGTTGGGCCATTACCAGCGTTAAGTCTTGCATGGGCGTTAAAATCTCTTGAGAATCTTCGGAATACGGTGGCATCTATATAGTAGATGCATTGTCCCGCAAGGCATGCCAAGTGGCAAAGGCCACACAGCACTAAGAGGGCTGAAAGCAACGAAAGTCTTGCCGCCAGTCACGCCTTGTAACCGCCTTTCCCACTTGGGGAGCCATTGAGGATGAATCTATTGATCATTCGGTTGATTATTTTTGCCGTGCTGCTGTATGCAGGCCTAAAGCTGTACGGTATTTACCGCCAACATAAACTGAGCCACCAGCAGCAAACGCCTCCCCGCCATGAGGGCGGCAATATGGTGCGCTGTCGCTGGTGTGATGTTCACGTACCGGAAAACGAGGCGCTGCGCGATGCGGAACAGTGGTTCTGCTGTAGCGCGCATCGTGACCGTTTTTTGCAGGAGCAGGAAGACAGCAGCAATCGCTAAGCCTCCCCCGCCTTTACGCCAAACGCGCAGCCGTTGGCTGATAAGGCGCAGGATCCATCAGCGGCTTACGCCCCAGCAGCTGGTCTACCAGCAGGTGGGTCGAAGCAGGCGCCAGCACTAAGCCGTTACGGTAGTGCCCGGCATTAATAAACACATTCGGAAAATCGGGCAGTGCGCCAATAAACGGTATGCCTTCTGGCGAGCCGGGGCGCAGGCCCGCCCAATGGTGAGCTACGGGGCAATCTGCCAGCGCGGGGATAATATTCTCCGCGCTCCGCTTGAGCGAGACCAACGCCTCTTCATCAGTGGCTTTATCGAAGCCCGCCTCTTCCAGGGTCGAACCTACCAGCAGCAGCCCGTCGCTACGGGGAATCACATAGCGACCATCCTTTAGCACGACACGTTGCACTAACCCTGGGGGCGCTTGATAAGCAATCATCTGCCCTTTAACGGGGCGCACCGGCAGGCGCACGTTCAAACCCTCTAGCAACTGGGCCGCCCAAGCACCGCCGCATACCACCAACTGCTCGGCCAGCTGCTCGCCTTGGTTGGTATCAACACCCACCACGCGGCCTTGGCGCTGAATAAACCCCTGCACGCTGCACTGCTCTATGAGTGTGACGTTGGGCATAGCGGCTAAGCGCGCCCGTAGCGCTTGGCCCAAGCGCGGGTTGCGCACGCTGCCCAGAGTGGGCATCCAGAGCGCACTGCCTCCCGGTGCGGCTGCCTCTGGCTCTTTTTGATGCACAAAAGCGGCATCTACCCGCTCCAACGGTTTGCCTAACTGGCGTGCCCAGTGCAGTGCCGCATCATCGTCATCCACGTTTAAGTAGAGCAAGCCCTTTTGGCGATACTCCGGGTCGATGCCGGTCTCTTCCAGCAGGCGCAGTGCCAGCGTCGGATAGACACCCTCCGACCAGCGGGAAAGTTGCGATACTGGCTCGCCGTACCGCCATGGGTAGAGCGGCGACACAATACCCCCGCCTGCCCAAGAAGCCTCTTTCCCACATGCCCCACGCTCCACCAGCGTGATATTCTGACCTGCATCTGCCAGTTGCAGCGCGGTCATCATACCAATAACACCACCGCCTATAATTAAGAAATCGCTCACAAATATTGCCCACTATTGCTAATAGAGTCGCTAAAAGAGCCGCTAACAGAGTACCAGCGCATTGGCGGCATAAAGAGAATGAGCATAGTGATGCGTTTCAACAGGTCAAGCTACTGAGAGAGACTATGGCACAGCCTCACCACATCGCTAGGCGAAACAACACGGGCTTTACACTGCTTGAGTTGCTGGTGGCACTCGCCTTAATGGGCATGCTGGCGGCCTGGGGGCTTCCCAGCTTTCAAGCATTGGGAGAGCGTTCGGCGGTCGCCAGCGAAGTAAATCGCTTACAAACAGCCTTAACGCTGGCTCGCAATACGGCGATTACACAGCGCAGTGACGTGACGGTTTGCCCTTATAACGGTACAAAAAGCGATGCCTGCACCAGTGACTGGAATGGCCACATCATGGTCGTGGTGGGAGATAAAACGTCAGGAATTGGCGACAGTGAGGTAGTAAGAGTATTTGCACCCACTTCTGGCGTTAAGGTTGACAAAAATGGTCGTAGTCACATGAAGTACGATTCTATGGGCCATGTCGGCCCCTTTTTTAACAGTAGCTACTTCATCTGCCCCATGGATGAGCAAACCAACGTATTAGGTAAGCGTTTAAGAGTCAGCCAGTTAGGTAGAGCTAGAGTGGATGAAGACCCCATTAGCTGTGGCGACTAATGAGATCTTCTAGCAACAGACATATATAATTAAGCAATGCCATCCAGATAGCGCTCGGCATCCAGCGCGGCCATGCAGCCGCTGCCTGCTGAGGTAATCGCCTGGCGATAGATATGATCCATCACGTCGCCACAGGCAAATACACCCGGCACGCTGGTCGCCGTTGCGTTGCCTTCACTGCCCGATTTCACTTTGATATAGCCGCCGTTCATTTCCAGCTGGCCTTCAAAGATGCCGGTGTTGGGGCTATGGCCGATGGCAATAAACAGCCCCGGCGCATGGATCTCTTTGGTGGAGCCATCTTTGGTAGATTTCACCCGCACGCCGGTCACGCCGGTGTTGTCGCCCAGCACTTCCTCTACTTCGTAGAACCATTCCAAAGCAATCTTTCCCGCCTCGGCTTTCTCGAAGAGTTTGTCTTGCAGAATTTTTTCGGCGCGTAGGGTATCGCGGCGGTGTACCAGCGTCACCTTAGAAGCGATATTGGAAAGGTACAGCGCTTCTTCCACGGCGGTGTTGCCCCCGCCTACAACAATCACTTCCTGGTTGCGATAGAAAAAGCCATCGCAAGTGGCGCAGGCAGAAACACCCTGACCCATAAACTGCTGCTCAGTGGGCAGCCCCAAGTAGCGTGCGCTGGCACCGGTCGCAATGATCAGCGCATCGCAGGTATAAGTACCGCTATCGCCTTTTAAAGTGTACGGCTTTTCACCTAAGCTGACTTCATTGATATGATCAAACAGCACTTCGGTATTAAACCGCTCGGCATGCTGCTTCATGCGCTCCATCAGCTCGGGGCCTTGGACGCCTTCGGCATCGCCGGGCCAGTTATCTACATCGGTTGTAGTGGTCAATTGGCCACCTGCCTGCATACCGGTAATCAGCAGCGGCTTTAAGTTAGCCCGTGCTGCATACACCGCTGCGGTATACCCTGCAGGGCCGGAACCAAGAATAATCAAACGTTCATGACGCGTTTCCATGACACCACCTTTGTCACAATATTGAGCAAATAACGTTGCTAGAGAGTCTGCCTGAAATGGCGCCAAGTACAAGCTATTACAAGGGTTAGTCTACGCTATTAGGCAAAGATGCCTTGAAACTCTATGGTGAAACACCCATGTGCTATTAATAAGCCATACTATTGATTCGCCATACCAAGAAAAGAGTGACCGTCGCGTAACGCCAAGCAATCAGAGGAGAAAGCCATGAGCAAAATACCCGATACGCAGCATACGTTAGAGGTAGGCAACCAGACGTACCACTATTACAGCCTGCCCAAAGCCGCTGAAGCCCTTGGCAATATCGACCGGCTACCCAAGACGCTCAAAATCCTGCTCGAAAACCAGCTACGCTTCGCTGACGATGAAAGCGTCGACCAGGAAGACATGCAGGCCCTGGTAGATTGGCAGAAAGAGGGTAAATCCAGCCGTGAAATAGGCTACCGGCCAGCGCGGGTATTGATGCAAGACTTTACCGGTGTGCCTGGCGTGGTCGACCTCGCCTCCATGCGCGCGGCGGTGGAAAAACTGGGCGAGGACCCCGCCCGTATCAATCCGCTCTCTCCAGTGGACTTGGTGATCGACCACTCGGTGATGGTCGATAAGTTCGGTCATCCGACGGCGTTCCAAGAAAACGTCGATATCGAAATGCAGCGCAACGGCGAACGCTACGAATTCCTGCGCTGGGGCCAGAAAGCCTTTGATAACTTCAGCGTTGTACCGCCCGGAACCGGTATTTGCCACCAGGTGAACCTAGAGTACCTGGGCCGCACGGTATGGACCAAAGAGGAAGATGGCAAAACCTTTGCCTACCCCGACACGCTGGTAGGCACCGACTCCCACACCACCATGATTAACGGTCTCGGCGTACTGGGCTGGGGCGTGGGCGGTATCGAAGCCGAGGCCGCCATGCTGGGTCAGCCGGTTTCCATGCTGATTCCCGAGGTGATTGGCTTCAAGCTGACTGGCAAGCTGCAGGAAGGCATTACCGCCACCGACCTCGTGCTGACCGTCACCGAAATGCTGCGCAAAAAAGGCGTGGTAGGTAAGTTCGTCGAGTTTTACGGCGATGGCCTGAAAGACCTGCCGCTGGCGGACCGCGCCACCATTGCCAACATGGCCCCGGAATACGGCGCCACCTGCGGCTTCTTCCCGGTGGATGACGAAACGCTCAACTACCTGCGCTTAACCGGTCGCGAAGATAGCCAGATCGCGTTGGTTGAGGCTTACAGCAAAGCCCAAGGCCTGTGGCGTGAGCCGGGTGACGAGCCTGTGTTCACTGACACACTCAGCTTGGATATGAACGAGGTAGAAGCAAGCCTTGCAGGCCCCAAACGCCCGCAGGACCGCGTTGCCCTGAAAGATATGGCCAGCGCCTTTAACAAAGTCATGGAAGAGGACGGCAAAGCACTCCCCACCACCGAGAAGGGCAAACTTGTTTCGGAAGGTGGCCAAACAGCGGTGGGTATTGAGCGTAGCTACGAGCACGACTTCAAACACAGTGATAGCCAGTCCGTCACCATGGGCGAGCAGGACTTCAGCCTTGACCCCGGCGCGGTAGTCATCGCCGCCATTACTTCGTGCACCAACACCTCCAACCCCAGCGTAATGATGGCGGCAGGCCTGCTGGCCCGCAACGCCCGCGAAAAAGGCTTGACCACCAAGCCTTGGGTAAAAACATCGTTGGCCCCCGGCTCTAAAGTCGTCACCGACTATCTCGCCGCCGCCAATCTTAACGATGACCTAGACGCCCTAGGCTTCAACCTAGTGGGCTACGGCTGCACTACCTGTATCGGTAACTCTGGGCCACTGCCGGAAGAGATTGAAAAAGCCATCAACAACGGCGACCTCACCGTGGCCTCGGTGCTGTCGGGCAACCGCAACTTCGAAGGCCGCGTTCACCCACTGGTCAAAACCAACTGGCTGGCCTCGCCACCCCTGGTCGTTGCCTATGCACTGGCGGGCAACGTGCAGTGCAACCTAACCACCGACCCGCTCGGCCAGGACAGCGACGGCAACCCGGTGTATCTGAAAGACATCTGGCCTTCGCAGGCGGATATCGCCAGTGCCGTCGAGAAGGTGAACACCGAGATGTTCCGCAAGGAGTACGGTGCCGTCTTCGAAGGCGATGAGACGTGGAAAGCCATCAAAGTGCCGGAGGGTAAGGTCTACGAGTGGCCGGAATCGACCTATATTCAGCACCCGCCCTTCTTTGAAGGCATGCAGCGGGAGCCAGACGCCATCGAGGACGTGAAGAACGCCCGCATACTGGCGATACTGGGTGACTCCGTCACCACCGACCATATCTCGCCTGCTGGCTCTATCAAGCCGGATAGCCCCGCCGGGCGCTACCTGCAAGAGCACGGCGTGAAGCCGATCGACTTCAACTCCTACGGCTCACGCCGGGGTAACCATGAAGTGATGATGCGCGGCACCTTCGCCAACGTGCGCATCAAAAACGAGATGCTCGACGGCGTGGTAGGCGGTGAAACCCGCCACGTGCCGAGCGGCGAGCAGATGGCGATTTACGATGCCGCCATGAAATATAAAGAGGAAGGCACGCCGCTGGTGGTGATTGCTGGTAAGGAGTACGGCACCGGCTCCTCGCGGGATTGGGCTGCCAAAGGCACCCGTTTGCTAGGCGTGCGCGCAGTCATTGCCGAATCCTTCGAGCGTATCCACCGCTCTAACCTGATCGGTATGGGCGTGGTGCCGCTACAGTTCCCGGAAGGCGAAAGCCGTGAAAGCTTAGGGTTAACAGGGGATGAGGAGATCTCGATTGCCGGTTTGAGCGACCTAAGCCCCGGCGGCACCGTTCAAGTCGTGATTAAAAATAGCGACGGGGAACGTACCGTTGATGCCAAGTGCCGAATTGATACCGCCAATGAGCTGGCGTACTACCGCCACGGTGGTATCCTTCACTACGTGCTGCGCAAGATGATCGGCGCAGCCTAGAGGTACGACCTCCCAATGCTTGCATAGCCCCCACCTCGGTGGGGGCTTTTTTTGCCAGCGCGCCTGTTTAGAAGGCGCGACGACGATAGAAGCGGTACTCCGGCGACCAGCAAGCTTTTTCGATACGCTCGCGCAGCGCTGTACCACTGGTTTTCAACGCAACACCGTTCTGCTGGGCTTGTGCGGCCACCTCAAAAGCAATCGACTTGCTGATATCACGAATCCGCGACAGTGGCGGCAGCAGCGCGCCTTTGCCCTCTTTCACCAGCGGTGCTTCACGCGCCAACGCCCGCGAGGCGCTCATCAGCATCTCATCGGTAACGCGGTTAGCGTTCGCGGCAATCACTCCCAAGCCAATGCCGGGGAAGATATAAGCGTTGTTGCACTGGGCAATCGGATAGGTGCGGCCGTTATAGACCACCGGTGCGAACGGGCTACCGGTGGCTACCAGCGCTTGACCATCGGTCCAACGAATCACATCCTCTGGCACCGCTTCCGCCTGGGAGGTGGGGTTCGAGAGCGGCATAATCACCGGATGCTCGCAGCCTGCGTGCATGGTACGTACCACCTGCTCGGTGAAGATACCGCGCTGGCCACATACGCCAATCAAGATCGTCGGTTTGATTTGGGCAATGGTCTCTTCCAAGCCCTGGCCGTTCCACTCCGCCACTAGCGAAGAGTCATGGGCCAAACGGCGCTGGAAATCCCGCTGCCACGTTTGATCCGTGGTCATCAAACCGTCACGGTCGACGATAAAGATGCGCGCCCGCGCTTCCGCTTCGGTCAGGCCTTCCGCTTCCATGGCGACCACGACCTGCTCGGCGATACCACAACCGGCAGAGCCACCGCCAACAAACACCACACGCTGCTGGGCAATGGTTTCTTCGCGGGCCTGGCAGGCCGCCATCAGCGTACCTACCACCACAGAGGCCGTGCCCTGCACGTCATCGTTGAAGCAGCACAGTTCGTTACGGTAGCGCTCCAACAGCGGCACGGCGTTAGCCTGGGCAAAATCTTCAAACTGCAGCAGCACATTCGGCCAGCGGCGCTTCACGGCAGCAATAAACTCCGCCATAAAAGCATCGTACTCTTCCTGGCCTACCCGTTCATGGCGCCAGCCCATGTACATCGGGTCATCCAGCAGCGCTTGGTTATTGGTGCCTACGTCGATCATGATCGGCAGCGTATAGGCTGGGCTAATCCCGCCGCAAGCGGTGTAGAGCGCCAGCTTACCGATAGGAATGCCCATGCCACCGATACCCTGGTCACCAAGGCCGAGAATCCGCTCGCCATCGGTCACCACGATCACTTTCACGTTATCTTTGGTGGCGCTACGCAGGATATCGTCCATATGCTCGCGGTCCGGGTAGCTGATAAACAGCCCCCGGTGATTGCGGTAGATATTGGAGAACTCCTGGCACGCCTGGCCAACCGTCGGCGTGTAGATAATCGGCAGCATCTCTTCCAGATGCTCAGAGACGAGACGGAAATAGAGCGTTTCGTTGTCATCCTGAATGGCACGAAGGTGAATATGGCGCTCTAAATCGCTATGGCACTGCTGGTACTGGCGGTAAACACGCTCAAGCTGATCATCAATGGTTTCGACTTTTTGTGGCAACAAGCCTATCAGGTTAAACGCTAGCCGCTCCTCCTGAGTAAACGCGCTGCCTTTGTTCAATAGCGGCATTTCAAGCAGCGAAGGACCGGCGTAAGGAATGTACAGGGGGCGTTTACTCGTCGTAGACATAGGCACTCTCTTTTTATGTCAATTGCTGTTGCAATGCAGCAACGCTGGGCGTTGTCGGCGTTTGAGCGTAATGTAACATGCTAGTACGACAAAGGTGGCAGAGACTTGACGTCCTCCCCGCCTAAAGGACGGGGATTCCAACTTCTTGAGGGCAACGTCCTGCCCCGAGACTGAGGATATTCCGGGCCGCATTCACGTCCCGGTCGTGGAGTACACCACACTCCACGCACTCCCAGCCCCTTACTCGCAACCCGTTGACGCCCTGCGGCCCGCTAAGCGAGCCGCACGACGAACAGGCGCGGGTGGTGTTGGTTTCGCGAACGACCTTGAAGACGATGCCTGCGTGAGCGCATTTATATT
>Ga0209128_1000841_pt1 | contig 21974 bp, 19 predicted proteins | sample ETNvirnome_6_100_FD_184072 | JGI IMG/M metagenome (GOLD analysis project Ga0209128, IMG submission 184072) | Marine viral communities from the Pacific Ocean - ETNP_6_100 (SPAdes) (version 2) | ecosystem: Environmental > Aquatic > Marine > Oceanic | place: Pacific Ocean | collected 2013-06-19 | reverse complement strand
TAGTCCGTAAAGCAAATATAGCAGCTGGCCCAGCTACAAATTACAGAGTAGTAGATTATAATGTAAGTTTAATAAAAAATTATACTGCTTCTATTGAATCCAATGATACCGGTTCTAATTTAAGTGGTTATGTTGATTATAATAATCATAGGGCACCTCTTACTTTAACAGTAGAAACTGCTTCATTTGGTTCGCCTTCATCCTCTTTTGGACAAACTTGGACTCCAGCTGAAGTTAATGATGAGAATTTTGGGATAAATTATCAAACAGAAAATGGAAGAGGTGTAGCATCCGGATTCACATATGGACCTCAGGTAGATGCAATACAAATATCATGTTACTACTATTCAGGATTTGGAATAGCAACTGGTGACCCAGGAAATTTTGGCGAATTATTTTATACTAGTTCAAATGCATTCGGCGGGTCATTAGACCTAAATGTACTTTGTATTTCCAAAGGATAAATGAGGATTAGTTTTCTGTTTATAATTAAGTTGCTTCCGGAAGTTTTTGATATTTATATAAAAAGGTAAACAATGGCAGTAAACATTCCAATTTGGCCCGGATCATCATCATTCTTTCCGGGAGATACTCCCTTCGGATTTTATGATAACGAACTATTATTTCAAACCGAAGCAGATAATGCTGCCGAATGGTGTGCGAGAAGATTAGGATATCCAATAAATGATATTGAACTTCAGGATATAAACTTTTATACTTGTTTAGAAGAAGCAGTATCAGAATATAGTAATCAAGTAAATACATCTAATATACGTGATAACTTAATTAATTTGCAAGGCGAATCGACATCTTCTAATTTAACACAAAAATATGTATCGGCAAATTTTGGTGGGCTAATTACTTTAGCTAAAGAATATGGTTCTGAAGCTGGTAGTGGAGGAACATATAATGTTTACACCGGATCTTTAACAGTTACCACCGGTAAGTCGTTTTATGATTTAACAGATACTAGTCTGGTGTCATTCGAAAGTGGTTCTCCAGCAACTACTAATTTTGAAGTAACTAGAATATTCCATGACCCACCACCTGCTATAGTAAAATATTTTGATCCATTTATAGGTACTGGATTAGGATCCCAGAACATGTTAGAAATGTTTGGATGGGGTAATTATTCTCCTGGCGTTTCATTTATGATGATGCCGATGTATGCCGATGTACTTCGAATTCAAGGAATAGAATTTAATGATCAGATACGAAAATCTGGATACGGATTTCAATTAACTAATGACAGTAGATTGAGATTATTTCCAATCCCTACTTATAATTTTAAGTTATGGTTTAATTATATAGATCAAGCTGATCGTGGCCGGCCATTACGTAGTAATTACGCTGGTATATCAGATTATAGTAATATTCCGTATGATAATATGAAATATACGACTATTAATTCAGTCGGACGACAATGGATTAGAAAATATACACTAGCTCTAGCTAAAGAAATGTTAGGTTATATAAGAGGAAAGTATGCAACGTTACCAATACCTAACGCAGAATTAACTTTAAATGGAGCAGATCTAATTGCCGCAGCCGGCACAGAAAAGGAAGCGTTAATACTTGAGTTAAAAGAAACGTTAGAAACTTTATCCAGACAAGCTCAGTTAGAAAGAAAACAAGCTGAGTCTGATGCTTTACAATTGCAATTAAATAAGATACCGCTTAAAATTTATGTAGGATAATTATGGCTTTATTTGGAAGTGGCAGAGATGCAAGTTTAATTAGAAGTGTTAATAGAGAACTTATTAACCGATATGTTGATGTTGAAATTGAATGGTATAAACTTTCTTTGCCTGATACACGCGAAAATATATACGGTGAATCGGATAATAAACAATATTATCGACCTGTAAAGTTACATTGTTTGGTACTTAAAGAACCATTAGAAATGGCAGGAGATGATTATGGATTAGAAGGTACACGTACCGGTACTTTTGCGTTCCTCCGGGATGATTTAAAAGATATTAGTGCTATAATCGAAACTGGAGATATCTTATGGTGGGATTTAGAATATCATGAAGTTGATGTCGTACATGGTAGCCAATATTGGTCAGGAAGGAATCCAGATACAAATCTAGGATTTACAGAAGGAGAAATAACAGAATTTGGGTATAGTGTAAGTATTGTTTGTGATACCCATGTAACCAGAAGAAATAGATTAAATTTAGTAGAAGTAAGAAGCGGCGGAGTAAATACTGAATATCAATTACCAAGGAATTTATAATATATGGCAAAACCAAAATTACATAGAACATATTCAACGTTTATAGAAAATTCAGGTATAACTGATACCGCTGGCGATCCTGTACAAGATGCACCCGGAAGAGCCAATGAGGTACGTAGAGACACTGATACAGTTAAAACTCCTAGATGTACAATATATGATATTGACTATGCGATAATGTGGTACATACGAAATGCCATCCGGCCCCAAATTATAGAAAATGATAATACTTTAGATGTTCCTTTATCTTACGCAAATGGAGAAAAATGGAGTCAGATACAGAAACATGGTTATATGCGAGATTCAACTGGTAAGTTAATGACACCGTTAATGACACTACGGAGATCGACAATTACTGAACGAGATATGTTAAAGAAATTAGACGTTAATCTTAATCCCGCCGGCAATGCTCAATTAATGAAAAACAAATATACATTGGCTAATAAATATGATAGATTTAGCATGTTACAAAATTCAAAACCAACCGAAGAATTTTTTGTAACCGCAGTCCCAGAATTTATTGATGTTGCATATGAATTATTTATTTGGGCAGAATATGTAGAACAGTTAAATTCGATAATTGAACAGATCATGCCAACGGGTGGATTTGCTTGGGGTGATACATGGAAATTTACAACCTACATACAAGATTATACTTTTGAAACTATGAACGATATTGGTCAGGATAGAATGGTGAGAGCTACGTTACCATTACTAACAAAAGGTACATTATTAATGCAAGATGAGTTGCGTCAAGAAACTATGAAAAAGGCATATTCAGTCAAACGGATTTCTTTTAAAGGTGAGACTGAGACATTTAATGCAAATGTAACAAACCCTCCACCTGAAGGATATACTGATAATACGAATGGAAATTTCAAAAAACTTCTATAAAATTACAGAAAATAATTGGTTGGTTTGAAATATATTTCAATATTTATTTATGATTAGTTATTTTAAAAAAAAGGAATTATACGTTATGGCACAGGAAATAAAGTTTACGGATGAAGAAGTTAAACAAGTCTCTAAATTAAGAGATGCAAGTTCAAATAAAGTAGTTGAATTTGGACAGTTAAAGATTGAAATATTTTTAACAAAACAACGATTAGAAGAATTATATAGAGCAGAAGCTCAAGCAGAAGAAGATTTTAAATCGTTACAGGAAAAAGAAAAAGCTTTAGTTGAAGAATTAAATAAAAAATATGGCGCCGGAACACTTGATTTAGATAGTGGTACATTTAAGCCAGTAGAATAATATGTTTAACATTTAATGTACATATTTATTAATAAATTTAAAGAAATAAAAAGGAGTATATAATGGCCGAAAAAATTGTAAGTCCTGGCGTATTTACGAGAGAAGTTGATCAATCGTTTTTACCCGCAGGAATTGCTGCTATTGGCGCCGCAGTAGTAGGCCCCACCGTAAAAGGACCAGCAGGCGTACCAAAAATAGTAAGTAGCTATTCTGAATACCAACAAATGTTTGGAGACAAATTTATAAGCGGTTCTGGAGCATCAGAAAAATCATATCAGTATTTAACATCATATACTGCTAAATCATATTTAAATGCCGGAAATACATTAACAGTAGTAAGAATATTAGCCGGTTCTTATAGTGGAGCACAATCAAACGTTGCTTCATCAGGAACAACTACCACCACCGGTGACACTTTTGCGAGCGCATCTGTTACTTTTGATGCAGCATGGGTAGATAATCAAGAAATGCGAATCGTAGATGAAAATAGTGCAACATGGAGATTTATTGCATCTGGCGATCCTATACCAGCTGATGATCCCGATGGGAAACTTTATTTCTTTTCCACCGGTTCGTCTGTAACTGCAACAGCTACAAACTTAACTATAGAAGTAAATAATTCAGCATTATCAGGATCAGTTTCAGCATCTTTTATAGCAGGATTATTTGGAATATCAGGATCAGCAGCCGGCGCAACATATAATGGCATAACAATGGCAACCAGTTCTGCAACAGCAGGCGTTGGTAATGTAGTAGCTACGACAGCAGGAGGAACTAGTACTACAACCGGTACAAATGCCGGACCATCTTTTGTACTACATACATTAGCTGATGGGAAATTAATGAATAGTGGAAGAACCCAAGCATCTACAGACGGCTCAGGTTCAACATCTGATGAAACAACAAATAATGCTTTAGTACAACAATCTGGTTCAGTAGATAACATGCGATGGGAAATATCAAATGTAAATAATGCAAAAGGAACTTTTAATTTAGGTATACGAAGAGGTGATGATACGATTAAGCGTAAAACATATATGGAACAATATAATAATTTGACGTTAGATCCTAATTCACCAAATTATATTGCTAAGGTAATTGGAGACCAGGTCATGACAGTAAGAGATGGTGGAACAACATCACCATTCCTTCAATTATCAGGATCTTATCCAAATAAATCAAAATATGTAAGAGTAGCACCTGTTTTAACTACTATGAATTATTTAAATTCTAACGGTACTATAAGAACCAATTCACTTTCAGGATCTCTCCCAGCAGCAGTTTCTGGAACCTTTTCTGGAGGTAGTGATGGAACAGTACAAGTACCAGCAAATTTTTATGAAAACATTGGATTGCAGTCTCAAGGATTATTGCCAGAAACAGCCGGATCAGGAAAAACTTCATATGAAGATGCAATTAATATATTAAGTAATCAAGACGAATTTGATATTAATTTATTATTGATGCCTGGTATTGTTAATAGTGTTCATTCTTCCATTGTTGATAAAGCAGTTAGTATGTGTGAAAATAGAGGAGATTGTTTTTATATAGCAGATCCTACTACTTATAATTCGACATTAGGAACTGCCACCACTCAAGCGGAAGGATATGATAGTAATTATGTTGCTATGTATTATCCTTGGATGCAGGTATATGATAACCTAGTTGGTAATTATGTTTGGGTTCCACCATCCACTTTAATGGGTGGAGTATATGCCTTTAACGATTCTGTAGCAGCTGAATGGTTTGCACCTGCAGGTTTGAATAGAGGTGGAATTGATATGGCAGTCCAGGCAGAAAGAAAATTGACGCATGTGAATAGGGATACTTTATATGAAGGAAATATTAATCCTATTGCAACCTTTCCAAATGCAGGTGTAACAGCTTGGGGACAAAAAACGTTGCAGAAAAAGGCATCCGCGTTAGATAGAGTAAATGTACGAAGATTATTGATAGCAGCTAAGAAATTTATTGCTTCAGCTACCAGGTATTTGGTATTTGAAAACAATACTGCAGCTACTAGAAATAGATTTTTAAATATAGTTAATCCATATTTGGAAAGTGTACAGCAGAGACAAGGATTATATGCATTTAAAGTAGTAATGGATGAATCAAATAATACACCAGATGTAATTGATAGAAATGAAATGGTGGGACAAATATTCTTGCAACCAGCCAAGACTGCAGAATTTATTATTATTGATTTCAATATCTTACCTACCGGAGCTGCATTTCCAGAATAAGGAAAATGATTTGATATAATATGTGGAAGCTAATTTTTTAGTTTCTGCATATTTATATTAAAATAATAAGGAGAATTATAAATGGCAGAATTATTAGATCCAACCGAGGTAATGTTTACGGCATTCGAACCTAAAGTAGCAAATAGGTTTATAATGTATGTAGAAGGAATTCCTTCCTATATCGTAAAAGCGGCCAGCCGGCCATCAATAGACCAAGGAGAATTAATTCTTGATCATATCAATGTAGAGCGAAAGTTAAAAGGAAAATCTAGATGGCAAGATATAACATTAACATTATATGATCCAGTAGTTCCATCAGGCGCTCAATCAGTAATGGAATGGGTTCGTTTACATCATGAATCAGTAACAGGTAGAGATGGATATAGTGATTTCTATAAAAAGGATTTAATCTTAAATGCTTTAGGTCCAGTTGGTGATAAAGTTGAAGAATGGACAATAAAAGGAGCTTGGATTAGCTCTGCTACATTTGGTGATATGGATTGGGCAACAGAAGATGCCATCAACATTGAACTAACTATAAAATACGATTACGCAATATTACAATTCTAAATTGACCTTGCGAGTATTGAAAATCCTACCATTAGGTGGGATTTTTTTTGTTTCATCATATTTATATTAAATACTTAAAGAGTTAATGACAAAAAAGGAAACATAATATGCCAACAGTTACAGACCAGTATCCAGGAAAAACGAAAGCAAAGATGACAGACGAACGAGCTAAAGCAGCTGCAGTTAAGCAGTATGAAGAAACAAAAGCACGAGAACATAAATTTCCAACCGAAATAATAGATCTTCCAAGTAAAGGATTGTTGTATGATAAAGATAATCCTTTATCCCAAGGACAAATAGAAATGAAATATATGACTGCAAGGGAAGAAGATATTCTTACTACACAATCATATATTAAACAAGGAGTTGTTTTAGATAAATTATTTAGAGCTTTAATTATTGGAAATGGAAAAGGCGAAAAAATTAATTATAATGATTTATTAGTTGGAGATAAGAATGCTGTAATGATCGCAGCTAGAGTTTTAGGATATGGAAAAGATTACGAAGTAACGGTTACAGGACCATCCGGAGAACAACAAAAAGAAACTATTGATTTAACTCAATTAGATCATAAAGAATTTGATGAATCATTAATTACTCCTGGAGTCAATGAATTTACATTTCAATTACCGGCATCCAAAAGAACTATTTCCTTTAAAGTGTTATCACATAAAAATATAAATCAAATAGATGAAGAATTAAAGGCAAAAAAGAGAGCTTTTAAAAGAACTGGTATGGGTGATGCACAATTAACAACTCGATTAATACATACAATTACTGCCATAGATGGTGATATAGCACAAGGAACTATAAGAACCTTTGTTAATGATGAATTTCTTGCAATAGATTCTAAAGCATTTAGAGATTATATATCATCAGTAACACCAGATGTAGATTTAAATATTGAATTTATAGATAATAATACTGATGAACCTTTCGATATAGACCTTCCCATAAATATAAACTTTTTTTGGCCTAGGGCCTAACTATAGGCCCGTTCTGCACCGACAGATATTTGATCTGATCTACTATGGCAATGGTGGCTTCAATTGGTCTGATGTTTACGATATGCCTATCTGGTTACGTACCTTTTACATTAAAAGTATTGAGAAAGCACTTAAAGATAAAGCTGATGCTGAAACGAAAGCTTCGAAGAAGGCAACCTCTAATATCAAAAAGCCTAACTTCCGAAAACCACGCAGATAATTCTATTCTAACATATTTATATAAAAGAAAATGAATCAATAGGACGTACTATGCAAAAAGGTAAATCAATAGAGCAAAAGCAGCTAAAGGAAATAAATCAAATCAATGAAGGACTTGTTGGTAAATTATTCAAAAAATTATTTTCTTCACGAATACAACGTGTGTTGAAACAAGCAGGAAAAGATGGTAAAGTTGGTGATGCAATAGATGCATATATTAAAGCCACCCATGATCTTGCTACTAACTTGCAAGGAAGTGCCGATATTCTAGCGGATCTAAAAGACCCAACTGCAAAGGAAAAACGTCGGATAAAATTATTAAAAAAATTAGGCTTAATGTAAATAAAAAGACTTTAATATGGCCGATAAAAATAAAGATCAAAAAGAAAGAAATAAGTTACTGCAAAAAGAACTCAATCTAAACGAGGCGATTAAAAAAGCCCGGAAATCCGGTGCCTCCGAACAAGAAAAAAAGTTACGAATAGAATTAGCTGGAACTCAAGAAAAAATAAATAAGTTATTAGAGATATCAGATAAGATCCACGGAAGTATACTTAGTAAAACTAAAGACCATGCAACCGAATTAGGTGATATATCAAAAATACTTACTCAGCATGTTAAGAGCGGAAAAGAATTTGGCCGGCTCCAGCAGGTCGTTAACGATCTTATACACTCAACCGCAAATGAATCTAAAATATATGCAGATATTTTAAAACATGCAGCAGATGAAACATCAAATATTAAAAATATTACAGAAGCCATGACTCCTGCAGTTGGTTATATTGCACAATTAAGACGGGAAGAATTAGATAATTTAACTAATATAGGAGACCGAGAGCTCCAAAGTCTTAATTTAGCAGGAGCTAAAGAAGCAATGTTGAGAGCTGAAGAAGCTCATCGAGTTGGACTTATAGATTTAGCAGATCAAGAAGCACAACTCATGAAAGATATTGAACAGGCAAAAAAGGAAGGCGGACAAATAGATTTGTTCACCGGAAAAGTACAAAACGCAAAAGCAATCGCTTTAGCAAACCAATTAGCTACTTTACATGACCAAAGGGCAGAGGCCAACCAATACTTAAATGATCTTAAAGGTTCAGTCCACCAACTTGAATTTGCAGCTGGAGCGTATGACACTTTAATAGAGAAATCTGAAGGAATGTCAGCTGCAGTTATGGCTCCGTTCGATGCACTTGAATCTGCAATAGGAAAATTACCATTTGGTGGACAGTTAAGCAAAATATTAGGATTAGGTGCGTTTAAGAAAGAAATGACTTCCATAGTTACAGAGTCCATTCAGAAGGGGCTAATTGGACCGCCAGGAGGTTTAACTGAAGGTGTTGGTAAATTTAAGGAATTAGTAAAATCGTCAAAAGTACTTCAAGGAATAATGAAATTTGCGTTTAGTCCAATTGGCATAGCGTTAGTTACAATGACCGCTTTAGTTGCAGTATACGGCCACGTCGCAAAACACGCTAAAGAAATTGCAGAAAAAACCGGATTGTCTGTAACTCAATCAAAAGAATTATATTTATCCAGTAAACATTTACAAGAATCTAACACAAATTTATTATCATCAACAGAAGATATAGTAGCTGTTCAATCTACCATGGTAGAACAATTTGGAAGAATGGATATGCTTTCTGATCAAGCGGTATTAAACGTTTCAGAAATAGGAAAGGCATTTGGCTATGGCGCTGCCGAAGCCGCCAAGGTTCAATCATCATTAATGCTTATGGGAGCAGATGAAAAATTTGCTGAAAACATACAAATATTTACAGCTTCCTTATCTGAAGCTGCTGGCGTTGCACCTGGCAAGGTAATGAAAGATATTGCAAAAAGTTCAAAAACGGCAGCTAAATACTTCGCCGGCACCCCAAAGGCCTTAGCCAAGGCAGCAGTATATGCAGCAAAAATAGGCGTATCTTTAGATGAAATGGCCGCGACCGCAGAAAATTTTCTCGACATTGAAGGATCGTTAACATCGCAATTTGAAGCACAAGCTTTATTAGGAAAACCGATTAATTTTGACGCAGCCAGGCGATTAGCATTAGAAGGTGATCTTGTTGGAATGTCAAAAGAAGTTCTTAAAGAAGCAGGGTCATATAAAGAACTACAAGGTAGGACCTTGTTGGAGAAAAAGGCTATAGCAAAAGCAGCTGGAATGGAAGTTGATCAATTACTGCAAGCTACAATGTTGGCAGAAAAGACAAAAGACATGACCAAAGAAGAAGCCGACTTAATTGCTAAAATGAATTTGTCGGCGGCAGAAATGGCAGACCTTGATGCACAATCATTACTTGCTAGAGGACAGCAAGCTCAAAAGACGGACCAAGTAATGAAATCATTTGAGAAAGTAAAGAACACGTTTATTTCTGCACTATTGCCGGCAGCAGAAGGTCTCATGGCCGTATTCCAAGGAATTGAACCAATTATTAAAGGACTCTTAGCACCTTTTCATGCAATAGGCAAGGTTATTACATGGATTAAAGAATTATGGGATGAGCTTTCATTAAAATTTGAATGGGCCTCAGGACTCGTAACAGTAATATCAACGGTACTGGAAACAATGGGTGGAATAATTGGCGGTGTTTTAATTCCATATATGGTTATTTTGGCCGGCAAGGCATTAATTAATGCAGGATTAGCAATTGCACAAGCAATCGGCAGTATATTTGCATCGTTCGCTAAAATACCTTTTGGCCTTGGTATCCCAGCAGCATTTGGTGTAGCAGGAGCAGTAGCAGCATTGTATACTAAATTTTCGAGCGTTGGTGATTTAGCAATGGACCCCAATGGTGGACCTGTCGTAGCTTCGCCTAAAGAAGGCACGTTATTCCAAGGCACTAAAAATGATGGCGTATCAATGAGCCCGGGCCATGGAGCATCCGGTGGTGGCGGAACCGATATGTCTGGAGTAGTTAGTGCCTTAAATCAAATTAAAACTTTATTAACAGCTATAGATAATAAAGAAGTTCAAATTGTAGTAGGCGATAGAGTAGTAGATGCAATAAAAGTAGAAGGTAGTATTAACTCATCATATAGAATCGGAACGGGAGGAGCGTTAGTTAGCTAATGGCACTAATAGATTTAATATCGGATTTAACTTGGTACGGAACTCCACCCGCTTATGATGGAGCTCAAAATCCTCAAGGCATTTCAGGCACAAACGAACATCAAACCGGATTTACTCCAGGTCGAAAGCATCTAGATGAAACCGAATTTACAGGAGTAACAGGAGCATCTCCTACTTTAAGTTTTAATAGACCAAATGTTTTTAGTACCGTATTAGGTTTTACAGATAATTGGATTAACACTGATGCATCTGGGTTTACTCCAGGCCGGAAACAATTAGATCCAACGGAATTTACCGGAGTAACCGGAGGACCAGGAGCTCTTGAATTTAGTAGGCCAGCTGTTCCAAATACAATTATAGGTGCTTATGATGGAGCGTTTAATCCAGCCGGTCCTCCAAGTTCTAATGTTGACCAAACCGGATTTACCTTAGGCCGGAAACAATTAGATCCAACCGAGTTTACCGGAGTAACAGGTACAGCTCCTGATTTATTTTTTAATAGACCAAGTGTTTTCAGTACTGTATTAGGTAATGTAGATAATCTTCATAATACAGCAGCAAAAGGATTTACACCAGATTTAATACACCGGTCTCCAAGTCAATTTCAAGGAATTACTATAAGTGATTGGACATATGATTATCCAGCTACAATATTAAGTTCATATGGTTTCTACAATACAACTATGCCCGGAAAATTCAATCCTGGAACTACAGTAGTAGATAATCTTCATAATACAGCTGCTTTAGGATTTACTCCAGACATACAGTACCGACCCTTAAACAAGCGAAGTTTGTTTCGAGGCATTTCTCCAAGTGATTGGACATATGATTATCCAGCTACAATATTAAGTTCATATGGATTTTATAACGAACGTATGCCTGATAAAAAATTAGGTAGTACAGTAAATACAAAATTCTCTCCAAAATATGTTCCAGAAGGGAATGTAGTCGGATTTCAAGCAGACGGTTCTAGATTTTCTTTTAACAAAGATACATTACGGCCATTTACTAAAGTTCCAATCGGAAGATCATTAGATGTATCTTATCAAGATAGAGAAGCTAAAAATAAGTTTTGGATTGATGATAAAACATATAATGTCAACGGCGATGCATCTTTCCTTAATCAAGGCGGTCAAGGATATCCATTTCCTTCATTTGATGGAACACAGTATGATTGGAAACCACTTAAACATACAGGTTGGAATCCTAATTCAAGATATGGAGATGTAGTTGGAATTAATTCCAAAACCAAACCTAATACAAATTTTGGATTAGCAGATACATATACGACCAATTCTCCAATTGATGATATGTACAATAAATTTGTTGTACGTGATGAAGCTTTTAATCCAGTTGGATATGCAAGAGAACCTTTTATTTTAAGAGGAATACAGAGACCCGGTAAAACAGAAAATCAAAGATGGGGATTTGGTGTTAGTGGGCCTTGGGCTGATGACGGACTAATGCGAGCCGGAGTAGTTGCCTCAGTTGACCGATTAGCAATGGATGTTTTAAGAATTGGCAAGTGGTTGATTAAACCTAAAGGTATTTTATGGATGGTTAAGCAATTTGGTTTGCAGCAGTCAAATCCTACTTATGAAAGCTTTAGTGGAACACCGGGCATGCCATTGGCCCAAATGAATAAAATTTGGACACCCATTAATACATTAGCTAATGTAGCTACTAATGCTTTAGGATTACATTGGCAGCGACATGGAATATTACCAGGTCCAACAGTTGGTAGATATGAAGCTATTTTTAAGTTCAGAGATTCGTTACTTAATCTGGATGGTAAGGCCGCTAATCGATTATATAAGACCGGTGAAAGGAAAGGTGCTGGAATATTTACCAATTTCGCCGTCGCTCTCACAAAGAAAATTCCAAATCTAGGAAATGTTAACGGACCAAATACATTATACGGAATACCAGGAACAAGTACATTAACAGGTAATCCGATAATTGGAATATCTAGAGCCGTAGATTCAAGAGGGAAGTGGACTAATGATTATATGGCTCTAAATGGCTATCCAAGACAACAGAATCAGTATGCATCATTATTATCGCCGAGTATTAGTACAAATCTATCTCCTACAGGTCGATTAAAGGCGGCTGATAAACGGAAACTAAAAGCTCATTTTCGCCCTCCACAGCTGCCTAACGTTGGATTTGAACACCAGTCGTTCTTTGGTAAACCACCGTTACTAAAAGCAAATGAGAAAGATAAAAATGTACCACCAACGGAAATAAACGGATATTCACAGCCAGCAACACCAACGGATCCGGATCCTTTAAAAAAGCTACCTAATATTCAAAAATATGCAACTGTATCTTATGGTAAATTACCAACTAAAGAAAAAGCAATAACACCATCATCATTTCATGATTTTCGATCACTTATTGATAAATCTGATAGTGTTAAGTTCATGGGGTCATCTAAGGCCGCTGCATATGCAGAAAAAAATATACAAACAAAATATGGTATTCCAGATTCGGGTAAAGTAGGAGTAGATAGAAGTGATTTTACAAAGTCAACCGGACTTTCTGACCCAATCAACATGTTATCTAAAGGTAATGATTATGGTGAAGACAAAAAAGATTTTATAAAATTTAAATTTCAAGTACATCAAACGCCAATTATTTTTAGAGCATTTATACAAAATATTGGAGACAGTATAAATCCAACGTGGTCGGCCGAGCAAGAGCAAGGTGACACTTCACCAATTTATGGTATTGAAACTCTTACGCGTGAGATAAGCATAACCTTTATAGTCGCAGCCACGACGAAAGAAGAATTAAAGATATTATGGGAAAAAACAGATAGATTATCACAGATAATGTTACCCATGGGAGCAAGCGACTTTACAGCGCAAAAAATGATGGTTACTATAGGTAATTTAATAGTGAATCGCCGTGGCTGGATATCTGGATTTAGCGTAGATATAGATCCAGAAACTCCATGGGATATTGATGCAGAATTACCAATGTATTGGACTATAGATTTATCTATCATACTAGATCTCAGGTCTGCATATGTTTCAAATTCAACTTCGACTATATATACTGGATTATCAAATGTAACATAAGGATTAATTAATGGATAGATATTTATATACAGAAATAACTGGTAGTAATTTAGACGAAAGGCAAGTGCAGGCATATCAAAGTACTAGATATCCTATTTTAGATCCGACTTCTGAAGATACATATATACGGACCCGTACCGGTGATAGATTGGATAATTTGGCGTATGAGTATTACCAAGATGCTGGATTATGGTGGATCATAGCGTTAGTAAATAATTTAGGTAAAGGTACTTTAAGCGTACCACCGGCAAACCAGTTACGGATTCCATCACAAAAAATAATAAATAATTTACTTACTGAACTCCAGCAGGCTCAACAGGAGTAATGAATGGAAGAATCAGCATTTTTTAAGACACCTAAAATAACATCGGATTTAGAGACTCGGTCTACTATGTCCGGTATGTCCACAAAGAATGCCACGCTTGAGATATATGCTGTTGATGATGCCGGAAAAAAGGCTGGTCTTATATATGGAACAGCTATTGGAAAGGCTCAAGGTAAAGCTCGATTAGCTGATAAAGATAATGAACTTTCAATAGCCGGCGATTATGGGTCTTTAATTAAAGGTACATTTAACTTTGTAGCCAAAGGAGCCCCGCCTACAGGAATGAATCAATTGAATCTTATAGACAAAGAATTATCTATAGGAACGCCTATTATAGTGAAGTATGCTTATTCTGAATCTACTGGTCCTGGTGAGTTAGACTCTGGCAAATCCAAAGAATATAAGTTAGTAGTGTATGATTTTTCATATAATTTTGGAGATCCCATGAAATCATATGAGCATTGGAGCACTATTATAACAATAAAATGTGTAGGCGCCGGCTCGTTTATTACTAAGGTTAACGCCGGCGGCAGTTTAAAAAAATTGGCGACAGAAAGAATATTTATTAGCAGATATAGGAATGATAATTTACACTCGCCAGTAACTACAATTTTTGATGTATTTGATTTTGATGTCCAATCTGCAACAGACCAATTGGATGTATTTGGAGGATTTACCGCGGAAGATGGTCATGTGGCAGCGTTTAAGACGCCCAAAGGAAAGTACTCCCAGCCTATAGTTATTTTTCAAGCACCTGATGCATACGAAAATCCAGATCAAGGTATGGTTAGTCACTTCCTAGGTATAAATGCTACTCAATATATAAGTTATGCATCACTGGGTTACATAGTAGATAAATTAATTAATCATGAATTATTAAATAATAATGCACTAGATCTGCCGGATGCTATTAAGAACAAACGATATAAATGTGATCCTGAAACAACTGTAGGAGGAAATTATAGAAAATGGATGTTTTCAGCTGAACCATTTAATGTTTTAATTACAGGTGACGACAATCAACTGAATTATAGTAGAGAAGAACACACCGGTGGTGGAAAGGGCGGCGGCCAAACAAAGATCACCGGAAAAAATTTTAATTCCGGTAAATTTAAAAATTCAGGGTACAAAGTATATAATACTGGGGAACCCCAAGCAGCAATATCAAACATATTAATAAGTAGAGATTTTTTAAGACAAATACAAGGCTCTGCAGGCGAAGGAAAAGATTTTACTATTGATAAATTTTTAAAAACTATTTTTGATAAAATTACTGATGTTTCTGGAGGAGCATTTAATCTTTCTGTAATACAAGACCCGGACGATGAAAATGTATTGTTGATCGTAAACCAAGATCAACCAGCGGCTGCCTTTACGGCACCAAAGCCATACGAATTTGACGTTTCGGATGATAAAAATCTAGTAGCTATATCAATAGGATCAAAAGTTCCAAGTGCCATGGCCGCAGAAGCCTTTGCCGGCAAGTCAAAAAAATCTGCAGGAACAGTAGAAGATCAAAAAACCACAGTTACTGGACTTGAAAAACAGCAGCCTACCGTTATTCCGGAGGAAGAGGTACCTACTCCAAAAGAAGCTCGTACAATAATAATACCAGACGGTTCATTCGATGCAGATACACAAACAGCAGCAAAGGCAGTACTCAAACATCAACTTCAAATCCTTCCTGCAATACAAAAAACAGAACAGGCAGTCCAGGCATTTCCATTAACTCTTACGGTAACACTTCGGGGAATAGAAGGATTTCAATTTGGAGATTGTGTAACTACAACTTTTTTACCGGATCGATATAAGTCATTAAATACCCCTGGTTTAGGTGTAGTTTTAGTATTTACTGTACTAAATGTTACTCAGAAATTTTCCAAGGTTGGTGGAAGAATGAAATGGACTACGTCCCTTAAAACGATTTGTCGGTTAGTAAATAAGGTGGGTTAATAAATTATGGCAAATAGATTAAAAGTATATTATCCAAAATCACAAATCACAAATGGCTTGTTTACTCTTGGTGGTCAATGGATGGAAATGGACGGAACAGATTATGCCGGTCCTTATCATACTTATACTGATGGTAATGTCTATACCGGCGGAACCTTTTTCAAGGGATCAGTAAAATTAATTCCTTGGAAACCACAATCCAACTCAGATAAAAAATATAAAGAAATAGTTAACATTCAGGTTGATGAATATATAGCTCCTAAATACCATTTACCAAGGCCATTAGATGAAGATTTTGAAAGAGGATGGTTTAATCGATATTTTGTATTTAAACGTAACGAACCAATTACATCTATTATTGAAGTGGATAAAAAACAATATGATGGCATTTCATATAATAATAAGAAAAAGATAGATAATTGGTTGTATGATAAATATTCATTACGTTGGCGATTAATGGGAGAACCATCTGAAATAGCATCTACCAATAGAAAAAAAATATTTGGTGGAGTTTTAAAAGCCCCGGGGCTACCATCTTACCTTACGAATTTATTAGAGTTTTCAACTTACTCATCCATTTGGTAATCATAAAACACAATTTGGTTATTTGAAAAAAAATCATTATATTAATACTGTATGATATTAATCGAGAACGAACAACAGTTTGACTTGTTCAAACAGGAACTGGATAAAAGCAAAAGCTTTTGGATACCCGTTTACTCTGATCAATATAAGCATTACGTAAATAATAGATTGAGTTTTATATACATTTATCTTATTGATACTGGAATGGACTATATAATATCATTCCATCATAAGGACTGTATATCCCTCGAAACCGAACGGCTACAACAGGCTACAAGTCATGCGGATATCTATATACTGGGTAAAAAACAATTCCTAGCATTTTACTCTTTTGAGACTTATGATGCCAATTTAGTTGAGTATTTTCAAAGCAATAATACATTACAATTGGATGATACAGATACACCGGCTCATGATTTTTTTAATAAGAAATTTTATAATGAAACCAATGTAAATGACTTTATTCCTATTGTAAACCACTATGAAAAGTGTTCTGAGATTAAAGATAAGTTTATAGAGTCTTTCCGGACATTTCGAAAGCCAAAATCATTTGATCAATATAATTCATTGTTCATAGACAATTTATATGCAATAGAAAGAAATGGATTACGGATAAATTATAATGAATTTGTTAATTCATTTCAATCAAATAATATACAAGACAATACAGTTCATACAGAATATAATATTTACACAACCACCGGAAGACCAAGTAACAGATATGGAGGAGTTAATTATGCAGCTCTTAATAAAGAAGATGGTGCTCGGAAATCTTTTGTAAGTAGATTTCAAAATGGAATGTTAGTAGAATTTGATTTTGATAGTTACCACTTAAGATTAATTGCAGATATAGTTGGATATAAATTTCCGGAAGGATCTGTACATGAATATTTTGGAAAACAATATTTCGGAAAAGATGCATTAACAGAAGAAGAATATGCTCAAAGTAAACAAGCTTCTTTTAAATTATTATACGGCGGAGTAACAAAAGAATTTGAAAATATAGAATTTTTTAAAAAGGTAAAAGATTTTAGTAGATTTTTATGGAATGATTTTCAAGAAAAAGGTTACATTAAAACAGCAATCGTAGAAAGAAAAATGTTTAGAAATTCTATGACAGATATGAATCCAAGCAAATTATTTAATTATTTTCTACAAGCGTTAGAAACGGAATATAGTATAACAGTAATCCAAGAAATAAACGATATATTACAAGGTTATGATAGTAAAATCATTTTATATACCTATGATAGCTTTTTATTTGATTTTAATATTAATGATGGAAAAGATTTATTAATGTTATTACGCAAAAGAATCTCAGATGATAACCGATATCCAGTCAAAATACACGCCGGAAAAACCTATCACCATATGATGGATATGAGCGATAAAGTACAATAAGTGTATATTTATTAAAAAATTATGGAAAAGATTGATAACATTATAAGAGACTGGTTTTACGAACTTCCAAATGGTTACGCTGAACATCCTTATTCACAAAAAGAATTAAGAGTTTTAGATGAAGTACTGGCTAAGTATGGTACCTCATTGAATGAAGTTGATCAATTAGATCAGGCATTCTTAGATGCAAAACCGGTTGAGGAATTAGAAAAACCACTCAGTGAAGACCAGAACATAGATTCATTAATGAAAGCAGCAGATGCCCATGATAAACGTGGTCAGTTTGAAAGGTTCCTGGCCTTGTTACCAGGTGGAGATAAAGAAGCTGTTAGAGGTTCGATGTATAAATATTTATTAAGTTTATCACCGGAAGATTTAAAAGAATTTATGGAAAAGTTATATTCAGAGACAGCTCCCAAAGAATCTTTTAATCTTGGATCTGGTATTGATAATGATATTTTTCATCTAGAGGCAAAAGGAATAGGAAAGGGAGAATTATATTGTGCATGGATATTTATTGGTGCAGAAATACAAGGAGGAAATGAATCATTTGATGTAGATATTAATGCAACTTTATATGAAGTAAAAGATTATTCTGGTAAAAAGGAAGAGGAAGGGAAAACTGAAAAGGAAAATAAAAATGCGATCCGAGTAGGAGTAGAAGGCTCAGTTACTAAATTTCCAGTATGGGATAACATATTAGATACTGTTAGGAGAGTTAAAAAAGCGAATACCGATCCGAAGGTATGGAACAATTTGCCTGGATATGATAAAGATAAGCCCTCGGCTAATTGGCTAAAACTATTCAGGGATCCTGTTACTTCAGAGATTAAAGGAAAAAAGAAAACCAGTTACTCTTTAAAAGATTATATAATAGATAGAGTCGAAGAGAAAATGAAAATAGTAACTGGAGAATTTAATAAAACAGATACAAAAAATTTTAAACAGTTTTATGAAACAATGAATAAAATTTTAGGCGAAATTGGCTCTACAGATATTAATCAATTGGTTGCTCAAGGACCGAACCAAGAACCTGTTTCTATAATAGTCGATCCAATACCGTTAAAGAAAGTTCCTAAGACGGGTAAATTTACGGTTAACATACTAGATCGTACATCAGACCCAAGGAAAGAGTCTGTAGTAAATTACTTTAAAAAATTAGAGTATGTAAGAAACCCTGATAAATTTGAAGCTGATTTGGATGGCGCCGTAGAAACCATTATAAAAGAAGGCCAGGCACACTTTTGGATGGTATTTAGAGGAACAGCTAGTAACATCCGTGCTAAAATTATTAATAAAGATCGAGCAAAGGAATTTATATATTCGACTATAAGTCAAAATGGTATTAAATTTTTTGAACCAGGAGAATAAATTTTGGAAAAAACACAATTACTATGCACATTTGCTCATCGAAAAGACCTTAATCTAATAATTGATTATGTAACTACATCATATAATATAGTAGAGAAAAAGATTTTTGTTTTTAATAACGCAGAAGCACCAAATGATTTATATTGTACGTATAATGTAGATATATCTCAAAAATATAAAAAAGCTGAAAATACTATTTTGATTCACCGGAAAAAGGAAACGAACTCATTATATACAGTTAACGCTTTAAACGAAATAATCAAAAATGCTAATAACGGTCTTTTAGATAAGACATTTATTATTGATTGGACGTTATATAAGAATACTCTTTTATTAACAAATAATACCGAATTACGAAGAATTAAATTAGAATTATATAAGAGAATAGATATCTAATGCATATTTATATAAAATGAACCTACAAGAACAATATAAAAGATTATTTAAAGGTAGAGTAGCTACTACCGATAAAAAAATAATTGAAGAAGCCACTAATGTACATGGAAACCCAGAACAGTTTCCAAAGAAGTGGATTACGAAAATAAAAATTAATTCTAAAATAAAACAGCTAGGCATGGGTGACAGTCCAGAATTGACTAAAGAAAAAGAAGGTCGCGACCGGCATTCCGGAGATGTGATCCATCTGCCGTTCCCTGAAAAAAATGACCCAAATGCTCCTGGCACTCCAGAGTTCCAGAAGGAGCTAAAATCAATATTGACTCAAATGGGTATGAAAGAGGACCGGGATTATGATGCGGTTAGAGTTTGGTCCAGTGGTAGAGTTGAAATCTGGTTCAACACAGGTTATTATAACAAGCCAAAGAAAGGTGGAATAAATAAAGAGTTTAGAAACAATCAAGATTTTATAGAGGTTGTTCAATTTATACGCGATGAGTCGTCCGATGGCCGAAATATGACAGATGATATTACAGACGAATTAGGTGATTTTTATGATGGTGTATATGATAGTAACGATACAGAACTTATACAAGTATATGATGATTTAAGAGGAACAATAGACGGCACGCCGCCGGAGCAAGCAGACGCAGCACAAGCATTACTAGATATAATAGGATAAAAAATGAACCTACAAGAGCAATATAAAAGATTATTTAAAGAAAGAGAAAAATTATGAATCTACAAGAAAATTATAAAAGATTATTTAAAGGAAGATCAAGCACCAATGACAAGATCTTGTTACGAGAAAACATGAGCGATTTCAAATTTTCATATCCATCACCAGCATTCGAGTCTAAAGCAGAGGAAGTGTTGAAAGCCATGGAAAATGATAGGATGGAGAATTTCGATAGCTATGATGTATGGGAAGATTCATGGATGGATGGGTACGGGGGTGGATATAGTGAAGATTTAACAGATGAATTGGTCGCGTTAGACCCAAAGAAAGGTTATACAGTTGATGATTGGATGGAAAAGGTTGCATTTCCATACATAAAAAAGAATCATAAATAAAGGAATAAATGAACCTACAAGAGCAATATAAAAGATTATTTAAAGCCAGAGTAGCCACCACTGATAAAAAGTTATTCGTTGAAGCTAAAACATTAGACGATACTCAGATGATGAAAATAGCTATGTTAGATCAAAACGAGTTTTTAGAGTTTCTTGAAAGTGTTAGACATCCAGACAATTCACCGGACTGGACTGCATTTACATTGGCATGGATTAATACCCGGCTTGGTAAAGCTAATGCTGATTTAGTTGCTCTTGATGCAAAGATTGATGCAGACGGCAATATCAAATGGACAGTTGAAAGAGGCTCCTTTGAACGGTACCGATAAAAATTAAAAAATAATAAATAAAAATTTTTCAAACTTTTTTCAGAAATCCTTAGGATATACGAATAAAAGTTCATATATTAAGTATAATTAATAACAATTAAAAATGGAGGAATAAAAAATGGCAATTAATTTAGACGCTATTAAAGCAAAACTCAACAAGTTACAATCACAAACTACAAAGCAAAATAATCTTTGGAAACCAGATCCCGGAAAACAAATCGTTCGAATAGTACCTTATCAATATAATAAGGAAAATCCGTTCAATGAATTGTTGTTCCATTACAATTTAGGAAAGAAAAATTATCTTTCTCCTATGACTCATGGACGACCTGATCCGGTTGCAGAGTTTGCTGAAAAGTTAAAAGCATCAGGTAATTCTGATGAATGGAAACTTGGTAAAAAACTTGAACCAATTATGAGAACTTACGTTCCAGTTATAGTTCGAGGCCTAGAATCTGAAGGTGTTAAACTTTGGGGTTTCGGTAAAACAGTTTACCAAGAGTTATTAGGATTTATTGCAGATCCAGATTACGGTGATATTACCGATCCAGTTAATGGACGTGATATTGTAGTAGAATTTACACCTGCTGAGGGTGGAGGCTATCCAAAAACAAGTATTAGGGTAAAACCAAATACATCACATGTTTCGGATGATAAAAATATTTTAGATAAAATTGTGGGAGATCAACCAGAATTGACTAAAATCTTTAAAGAACCATCGTATGATGATCTTAAAGCTGCACTTGAAGCATGGTTGAATCCTGAAGATGAAGACAAACCAACTACATCTACGGAAACTAACTCAACTACATCTGAACCTGTAACTGCTGGCGTAAGTAATGTCGATGACGTTGCAGGCGCGTTTGATG
>Ga0209128_1000840_pt1 | contig 21976 bp, 23 predicted proteins | sample ETNvirnome_6_100_FD_184072 | JGI IMG/M metagenome (GOLD analysis project Ga0209128, IMG submission 184072) | Marine viral communities from the Pacific Ocean - ETNP_6_100 (SPAdes) (version 2) | ecosystem: Environmental > Aquatic > Marine > Oceanic | place: Pacific Ocean | collected 2013-06-19 | reverse complement strand
GTCCCCCAAGAACGATACGATTCTGATTTAAGAAATCACGTTTTGCATTTGCTTCAGTTAAAAACTCAGGATTGAACACAACGCGAAACTTGGAGCGACCGAACTTATCGTTCCACATCGCAGTTGAACCCGGTGGTATGGTGGACTTCACCACAGCAATCTTCGGAACGTCATTCACAATGGAATAACGGTGAATCTCATCAAGCACACCCTCAACAATTCGCGTGTCACACTTACCAGACTTTTTCATCGGTGTGGGAACACACACAAAGATGATGTCCGTCTTCTTAAACAGCTCCTCATTCGTCTTACAGGTTGATAGCTTGGGTTTTGCGATATCATACGTTTCAATCCTAAGATCCGTGACCTCTTCAAAACCAGCCCGAAGGGAACCACCCACAAATCCCTGGCCAATAACACCTATTGTATCTATTCTCATGTACAGTGCTCCGTATCCCTAAATTCACAAAACTTACATGATGTGCGATTTTTCAAAAATGAACCTCGCCTTACTGTTTTTATCATACTTGACACAAGCTTCTCAGTCTTTTCAACCATTTTTGGACCGACAGAAATTGGAACAATTGATATCGACTTTCCGGGTTTGCCTTGTCTTTTCAGAAGAACAAACGCACAACGCACGTCTTTCAAATCTATGCCTTCCCGACGCGCCCAATAGATTTTATATGCAGCGAGCTGTGCCTGAACAAGAAAATCCTGTTTCTTGTCCCTTCTCCACCCGCCAGGTCCGGCGGTCTTCCAATCTATAATCCAGAGACGCTTCTTGCCCCTCTTGGTGACATCTCCAATGATACCGTCTATGAATCCTTTAAACTTTAACTCGTCACCCTCAATGGGCTCGTAGAGCTCATCCTCAGCCGCGATGTAAACCCAGTCGTTAAAGTTCTCATCCATAAAATCAGAAAGATCGTTTAAGATCGTAGCCGCCCAGCTCTTCCATTCAGCAACCGGAAAGTGTTTAAACTTCCAGCCCGAGTTTGCAGCTGAATCAATGTTTTGCTTGATGATATCAGCATCATCAAACCTGTGTTGTGCCCAGCCTTTTTCGATCATTTCTTGAACCACGGGAATGTCAATCTCCCGAGTCTTCAGAAACTTCTCTGCACCAGCATGAACAGCACGCCCAAAACAGGTATAAACGCTGGCTTCAAACGTTCCTAACTTATCAATGTAAAGACGCTTGTGTCGGTAGGGACACTCCCGCCATGTTTTGATTTCGCTATACGATATGTGTGGCTTATTTGTTGGAAATGCCATACTCAATTATACGGCTTTCCTGTGAAGTGTATTGACTGAAACGTTTGTTTGTAACCAGTCACGCACATAGTCTTCCAACGTAATCTTCGGTGACCAACCCGTTGCTTCACTCATTTCAAAAATGTTTGCTAACGTTACCCAAGCCTCCCCTGGGCGAGCTGGAATATATTTCTTTTCTTTGCTGAACATGTTCGCCAATTCATTGATTGAATAATTTCGACCATACCCAAGATTAAAAACCTGTGCAGACCACTCACGCTCACCCAGTGCCATAAACCCGTTAACAATATCGCTAACATGAGTAAAATCGCGGCGCTGTTCACCATTACCTGTTATGGTCAACGGCTTGGCGTGTTTTGTTTGCTCCTCAAAAATTCCAACAACCGTGGCGTAAGGCCCAGAAGTTGGTTGGCGATCGCCGTATACATTGAAGAACCTAGCCGTCACAGCACTCATCCCGTACACCTTGTGATACATCTCACAAACCTGTTCACCAGTGTACTTTGCATAAGCATACGGATTGAGCATTGGCCCACCGTACGCAGAGCTTGAACCAGCATACACGACCTTCGCTCCCATTCGACGAGCGTACTCACAAACATGTGCCGTTCCCATGATATCGTTTTCGAGATATTTCAGAGGATCTTTGAAGCTCGGTTGGATGCGTGCATGTGCTGCAAGGTGATAAATGACGTCAAACACTGTCTTTGGGTATAACCGCATGCGGTCTAAGTGCTTGACGTCTTCAATCAAGTAAGTCACACCATCGCGCATGTAGTCACGCGATGACGATTCGGAACACAAGTTGTCGACGACTGTTACGTCATGACCTTCATCAACTAGCTTATCAACGAGATGCGAACCGACGAAGCCAAGACCACCTGTAACTAGAACATTCATGTTAACCTCTCTATTCATTATTTACGTTCCTAAAATCATCAACACATAATATGTGATCGATGTCCATATCATTTGTAGCTATCGATCCTATGACTAACTCGAACATTGAAGGCGAAATTCCCGTTCCAGGGCGTTTGCATGCAATGCTGTCACGATTGATAACTTCACCAGCAAATATCTTTCTATCCGCAACGATACTTCTTCTTGCGTATAACCTTGCTCTTTCTTCACTTTCTGTACATGACTTTTTGTCAGATATTCCTTTCATAAGATGTGCCATGTCCATTAAATTAACGATTTTTTTCACCTGTTCAGGATCAACAGAAAGCCAGTGATCAGCACTTTTTCCCAATGTCTTATCAACAGTATAGTGTTTTTCAACAACAGTTGCACCCAGCATGAAAGCAAATGAAGGAGTCTCTACCTGCATAGTGTGATCCGACAATCCGTAAACGTACTTATCACCAAACTTCTGTTTAATGGAATTAATCATGCTTAGGTTAATTTCATCTACGGCAGTAGGATATTTCAAATTGCAATGCATAATCACAATTTTGTCAGTGCCCGCCTCCTCCAAAATATCTACTGCATCTTGAATCTCACTTAATGAAGCGGCGCCGGTAGACAGCATTACAATTTTTTTCTTTGAACCAACGTGTCGTAAAAGGGGATGATTTGTGACATCACACGAAGCAATTTTATAAGCGTTAATTCCCACTCTTTCCAAGTAATCTGTCGCTTCATCATCAAATGGTGTTGACATAAACTCAATTTTGTTTTCATCACAAATTCTTTTGAGCTCTGCATGTTCTTTCTCACCAAATGAATCTAAAATGACGTACGAATCAAATTGTGAACCGCCTTCTTTTTCTTCACCATCCCAATCCCAGAACCGTGGAGCGTCTTTGGTACACAAATTTGATGCCTTGTAGGACTGAAATTTAATTGCATGTGCACCCGATCTCGCAGCTTCAACGATGAGTCTTTCACCTAGTTGCAGAGAACCAAGGTGGTTTACACCAGCCTCTGCAATAAAAAACGGCTTTCCCGATCTCAGAACTTTCCATAAATCATCAACTTCTGACATTCTCTCGCTCGTTTATTAACAACGCTAAGCTTTCTCTTGACTCAAGTTCAGTTGAAAGAGAACCCGCTCTTTTAAAGTAGCGATAATACGGGAGTTTTACATGGTGACCGTTAAAGTTCTTGATATACCTTAAGATCAAATCATAGTCCTCCCTGTTCCGTAGTTTTTCATCATAAAGACCGATTACTTCGAGATACTTTTTTCTGAACATCACTCCAGCCCCGTGATCAAGTAGCTTTTCTAAGGTGTTGATTTCCTGCTTTCTGCTTAAATCTTGATCCACAACTATGTGATCACAATAAACAAACCCAATGTCTTCGTTCCAGTTCAGGAATTCTGTAAGCGTGTTTAGAAAGTTTCTATTGACATAATCGTCACCATCAACTCGAACAACATATTTTCCTTTAGCGACCTTAATTCCAGCGTTAGATGAGTATGCAACTCCGAAATTTTTTGGGTTCACAACTTGTGTTACAAGATTTCCATACCCATTTATGACCTCCAAAGAACCGTCTGTTGAACAATCATCAACAACTATGATTTCATAATCCTCCTCATTCATTGTCTGATTTATGCAGCTGTTAATAGCCCTTGAAATGTAGCTCTTAAGATTGAAACATGTAATGATTACACTAACTTTGGGTTGATTATCCTGCATATGCCTTTATGCCTCCACTCGCAAGATAAGAGCCACAAATATCATCACACAGATCTTTTGGAATACCAGTCGAACCTAATTTTTTATAATCAACATTTTTTGCAAAAACCAGATCAAACTTTTCGACTTCAAGGTGTTCCTTAAACGTCCCCTTGTGATCCCCGATATTTCTAACATCGCCTTCAATAATGAGCTTCTTGGTTAAAGGATGACAAAAGAGGTTTGCTACTTCTGTGGCTGTTTTTAGATAGTCTTGAGGACCCTTCTGCCTCAATGAATAAAGGTCCATTCCTACAAATTTTTTATATCCCACATTTGACAAAAAAGGCCAGTATACGCAAAAACCGCAACCTAAGTCAAGAGCAGAATCGACGTTGTTAGACACTTCATCACTCTCAAATCTGTGTCTTAATTCTGGGCATGCAGTTAGTAGTTCATTAATTCTGGACAGGATGGGAACCTTGAGCGCCCACACCCACAGTGAAAAGCCGGTTTTCTTTTGAGACTTCAAAAATCCCGTAATTTCATTAGCAAGAATTTCATTTTCTCTTGTATAAACTACGTCTAATTTCTTCATCATTTTTCCTATTGAGCATTTTATTTTTTACTATTTCGAGATCATCTGCGGTGTGGACGTCAGTGTAGCCAGTAAAGACAACACCCTTGTAAACCGACAGCGCATTCTGATGCACGCATCTTTTACGCATGACATGAATCGCTGCATCTTCTATGCCATTTTCATCAACAGTAAAGACTTCCCACAAATCAAAAGAGATTAGCTTCTCTATGCATTCATCGATTTTATCAGGTGTTACCTGTGGCGAATTCGCCTGTACTCTTGCAACGACATCAAAGGCCTCATTTTCGAATGTCTTAACAGCATGCTTCAAAACGTCTTGTGTCCATACATCATCTTTCGATAGATGCTGAGGCCTGTCAATTATAGACGCTCCTAGATACGAAGAAATCTTCTTTATTTCATCATCTTCTGTAGACACAAAAAGATTTGAGCAGTCATAATATCTGCTTTTCATGCATGCATCGATCGCATAAGAAATCAAAGGTTTTCCACAAAGGTCAACTATATTCTTTCTGTTTAGTCTTTTGCTTCCACCTCGCGCAGGAATGACAAACTTTACCTTCAATTATAACTCCACAACTTTCACACACTTATCACCAGACATGTCTGTGCAAGCAACGCCAATCTTTAGCGTCCCTGAAGGAACCTTGAAATTGCAAGATTGATAATAGTCCGGACAAGCAGGGTGTATCTTGATATCAAGCTTGTGATATGTTACATTTCCATCGATGTCCAAGGTGTATACGAAAGGGTATTTTTGAAATATCTTATGCCTAAATGTTATGAGTGCTGTTTTATCAACAACTGAAATACCAATCTTGTTTTCTCTAGTCGGTAATCCGAAACATTCCTTCACTGCTCCCTTTGCACACGCCCACTTAAAAGGAATACTCGTTTCGTTAGAAGCTTTATTCAGCAACTCTATCGCATACGATGTCTCGTCTCTCATATCTCGATGATCATGACTAAAATATGAAAAAATTATTGGGCGATTGTTTTTCTTTGCTTGATTGAATGCATCAAGGACTTCATTGTACTGCAGTTCGTGAAGCCTTGACCTAAGATCAACAGATCTGGCAATCAATCTTCTCATTTTACCTCTTGAAGTTAGTTCACCTTTTTTTGGATTATAAGGAACCCAATCCAATGGTGCACCGTGCCAGTTGAAATCGAATATATTGTTTGTCGGCTCTGAACGATATGAAACTCTATTTGAGAAATCGATCATCATATGATCTTCCAACCATTGAGAGCACTTTTCATCTTCTATTGTTCCACCAGCCCTAAACGCTTCTGGGAAATCGTTTCGTTCAATGATTCTTCTTCCCAGTATATTGTAGTGTTCATTTGACGCGTCCCAATCGTCGCTCCATTGATCACCGGCGCCACTTCGAGAAGGTTGGTGATAGTGCCAATGAAATGAATCGACTGCAGTATTCAATGACTTTATGTTATCATATGTGTCGTGGTACTTCGATATTCGATTCTTGGGATTTGTCAAGAATCCCATAAAATCCATGATGAACCAATTAAACGTTAGGTCGCCACCAAAGGAATCAGAATTTCTGTTCCTATATTCACTAGATGTGATATCTGACAAACTGGACTTTATGTCTTCCCAGTTATCCATAAATTCTTTTGTTCCGTCTGGGTTTCTTCTTACATCACCACCGATTGGGCCCTCGGTGTCAACACAATGAACGACAAGAACAATCGGCCCATCTTCATATTTCATAAGAGCCACCCATACTTTATCATCCCCCTGGTCATCTTTCTTGAAACAAACCAATCATATATGTCACTTATTGTTGTCCACCTGTTTCTTGAGAAGGTGCTAAAACCCTGCGCAACGTACAAGTCTTTTGTAACCACACTAACTTTTCGCGAAAGAGCACTAGATAACCCGCAATCTATTTGTAGCATTGCACCAAAATATAACAATAAAAGCTGAAACTTATCATTAAACGAGTAGTGGTCGCAGATTGCAACTTTTCCCCTTGCGCTTCCAGAGATTATCTTGTTGTCGTAAACATAAGTCTCAAAGTCTTGCCACGCTTTTTGCCCGTATGTTACACATTGTGAAATAATTTCATCCGCAATAATAGAGTTGCAGCTTCTCGCTTCATTGACACCAACTATTTGATATTTGTCACCAACAATTTTCTCAACACTTTTGATGCTTCTACATATCGACTTATGCAAAAGGAGAGCGTCTCTTCTGTTAACGTTCAGCTGACTCAATGCTTCACATTTCAGAATCCTTTCGGGGAGCCATTCGATAACCTCTATAATGCTAAAACTTTCACCATCAATTACGGGATCGATTGAAAGCTCTTCTCCTTGTAATCTTTTCAGCTTGAACTGCTCTATATTATCAATGAACCTGAAATGCTCACGCGGCATGACGATGACGTTTCCGCCTGCAAGAAATGGCTTCACACTATCTGAAATTTTTGGTGATTTATCAATGATCAGAAAATCAAGATCTGAGATCCCGGGATGACTGATTTCACCAGCCATGAAAATCGTTGTAGGAAAATTGTCATGACAAAACTGGGAAATGGCACCCTCATAGTTATGTGTATCATCTACTAAGTTCATTGACATTCTCTTTTAGCAATCTTGCAAACTTACCGGCTCTCTTAAGGTAGTTCTTTCCAAGCGCTAACATCACTTGCTTGTGAATCTTGTTTCCATCGTGAAACTCTTTTTTCCAAGTAAACCTTACCTCCGAACAAGCATTAAGAAATTCAAGTTGATCACGAGAAAATTGTGAGTTAATCATGTCATAAGAGTCTGATTTTCGGCAATATACTCCAGAAAGATTGTACCAAAGAGTAGGCAAAAGCATGATCACACACATAAGGTATTTTAACTGATACATTGTATCCGGATCTTCGTAGTCTTCCAGCAAATACTTCCCGGACTTTGCATGGTGCGCTAAAACCCCTGACGAAGCTGCACTTTCTAGGGTATCAACTATTGAATTAAATCGCTGAATCTCACGGTCAATTGAGTTAACTTGTGCAATCTTAATGTTGCTCTTAGACATTAAGCACTTACAATCAGATAGTAACCGAACTGGGACGTACAGGTTCGGAAAGCTTAAAAGTTCTTTTTCGTGAATAAAGTGTACCCCATGATGTTGATATGGATCAAGCGATCTCATCACGTTGTCTATTTGCGCACAAATCTCGTAAAGCCCACGTCTTTCTTTTTTTCTTAAGGATGAGCGTTTCAATACGGCAATTGAGTCAAAATCACTCCACCCTCTAATCAACCCAAAATCCGCGCAGCTTCCGTGCATCAAAAAGTGTGTGAAGAAGCCAGATCTTTCTACAATGTCTCTAACCTCTAAAACAAAATGAAGATCTTCATTTTGCTTGTATTCTTTTTCATCAAACTTCTTCAATGTCATCTGTGTTGCACTCGGATGATCACAGATATCAATCGCATCATACGCTTCTCTCAAATGATCGAAAAACATGGCAAGCACATACTTGGGTTGTTTATCAATACAACCCTCCTTGTTTTGCAAAATCCAGTTCAAAACAGAGTTTGTTGTTAACTGAACCCCACTCACACTATGCATTTTCAGACTCTATCAAATCAGCTATACGTGATGAAGCTTCACTATGGTGACCCGAAAAATATTTGTCTTGAAATGTTGACCAAGACTTTTTTGAAGACAGAAGCTTTTCAAGCTTTTCAATGGGCAACGACGTTAACATCTCTGGTGATTCACAACCGTCATAATGAATACCATCAAATATTGAACCGCTATAATACATTTCATGAAGCTTGAGAATTCCTGGATGGTGTCTCTTTCCAACATGTAACCTTTTTTGAACATCGTTACACAATGCAATGCTCGGAATTTGTAAGAATGTTAGCTCATTGATTGCAGACGAGCAAAAGTGAATGACAACCGACGACGAACTATAAAGCTTAATGTGCTCAAATGCGTTTGTATCACTAACCACTGCATCAAATCTTGCGTCCCCCAAAAAATTGGCGTTATATTTTTTTCTGGTCTTCAATACAAGCATGTATGAATTTTCAGTACACCATTCCCTCACAGAGTTTACAAGGTGCCCGAAGCCGTCTAATAGTTCACTACCGTGAGATACGACACTATTGTGAGGAGCAAGAATCGTGATCAAGTTTTCTTTGTGGCTTTTGCTTTTCATTAGAAATTCGAACCATGGGCTACCGAGGCAATCAAGGTTACCGTACGTAGAAAGCTCTGATATTATTGCCTTTGATTGTGTAGTGTTGCACAGTAATTTTGCAGAACTCTTCAGCGTAGAGTTTTGATTATAGATCTCATTCCAACAGTATTCAAGCGAATAGCATTTATCACCATGCTTTTCGTAAAGACTTTTCCAACTCGGGTTGAAGAGGTTAATTCCGACTATCGCATCGTATAGATGTCCGTTGTTGCAGACAACCTTTATAATTCTTGACTTATCGCCGCTATGTTCCCACTTAAGTTGATGAGTAGACAATGCATCTTCAATCTTGATGCCTCTAGTTAAACTAGCGTCACTTAAAAAATCACCCATCTCATGAGGCAAGAAGACGCAGAAAAGTGTACACTCATGACCACGATTTAGTGATTCAAACAATTGATTTGCTATTATTTGAAACGTTTGTGTCTTGTCTATGATGAATGCTAATTTCACTTCACTAATTGCCCTTTCTAATTCTGTGACTGTCGGAATCAAGGTTTTGTGTTGAAAACTCAAATAGCCCAGCATCCTCAAAAATAATCATCTAACAATGGGATTCATTCTTTCGAATTCCTCCATCGACATACATCGATTGAAATTCCCATATCGATGTTTAAATTCTCTTTCAGATTCACAAATTTCAAATATAGTTTCGTTTAAATCTGCGTAATGTTCCCATTTTGAATCCCCACAATCATGTGTAATCGGTAGCTTGGTCATGATTCGTTTCAAATTCAATTCAGAAAATTTTTCGTTAAGATACATATGATGAAGAAAATAATAGTCACCCCCCTTCGGGGTATTCCACTTTTCTACTAAATTATCTGATACGTTTTCAAGCTGGGGGTATAGCCCTGCTTTTTCAAAGGTTTTTCTAGAAATTGCGTGCCATTCATCATGCGTTTTTGGAGTCTCTACCACGAAATATTCAACCCCTCCCTTCGTGGATAACACATCGCCACAGCGGTTGTTCGATTTTGCTATTCTATACCCGAATCTGGTCCTGAATGTGATTACAGATACATCATCTTTTCCACACCTTTCGATTCTATCGTTAAAGATGTCAACGATATCTTGGCACCAATTACCTTGATACAAGAACTGGTGATCATCGGGAACATCTATCAAAATATCACCATCAACCTGCTTGATGATATCATTTCGAAACTTTCCGAATTGTGCGAGCGCGCTCTTTTTTGGGGTACTCACATCGATTTTCTTACTACGCAAAAAATCAAGATACGGTTTTTCTGTGTCGTGAATAATCCTAAGTTTACCCTTCAAAGCATCAAACTGAGGATACTCATGAATACTGTCTAAAAACTCCGGGGTTTCGTCAACGCAATCGTGTTCTAATATCACCCATTCAAAATTCTCATATGTATTTGCTTTTACAAAACTGAGTAGCATATTTTGAAGCATCTTACATCGGTTGTAAGTTACGCACATAAATGTTATTTTTGGATTTGAGTACATTATTTTCCCCATCTTCTTAATTCGATTATACCTGTTCCCAACAATTTGTTATTCCAACAATACGATCACGCAATGCGCTTTTAATTTCGTCTTTTGAAGCTTCGATGACTTTTGCAAAAGGTTCCTCTGTGAAATGATAATGTCCGGATAACTCAACTATTAAGCGCTTTTTTTCGTCACATGCCAAACCAGAAAAGTTCGAGGGTAACCATTTTTCATACTTTTTTTCTCGAAAACAGATCTCAGTTGCAGCGTCTAAATCGAACCCATCATTTTTCATGATAATTCGCGTTTGAATAACGCCTAACTCCGGGGCAATGTTTAAACATTGTAGCCCGGATTCTACCCTAGTCTTAATTTGACAATCATTGAGATAATCACCATTGTGCTCTTTACCCTTTAGGCCAAAATCATTAGCTACATCCATCATTTTTTCTAAACGATCTTTACTAAAAATTCCAACATTACGTATACCCATTATACGAACGCCGGACTGAACGACTGCATACCTAACGTTTTTAAATGAATCGCCCAGTGCTTTTTTAAGACGCCATAATAACTTACGAAATTGATGATGATCATAAGCAAATATTACTTCTTCGGTACCGACTTCAAAAACAATGTTCTTATCGATGTTCAGACAAAAAAGTATTTGTTCAAGTGTTTTCTCTATGCCTTTGTCAAAGCTTGTCACGCTTTTCCATGGATCTATGTGAATTACATTAAACCCATTTCTTAAGTCACTCTCATATTCACGTAATCCATCATCGGGAACTTTTCCTTGCAAGGGTCCCCCGTGATCACGAACGATTAACGCCAATTTCGTTCTAGATCGCACAAACTTTACAAACTCACCGGTATCCCAGTTGTTGACATAGCCGCCGTCGTAAGTTACTTGTCGTCTTGAAGGAATCAATCCCACGAGTATTCCTTGATTTGACAATTCACAAACTGTTTCGACGATCTCTTTCGACATAGGCCCAACAAACAAATTCGTGTGTTTTACGTTACACCCATTATGAGATAACATCTTTTCCCATCCCCTTATTCAGAAGACGTTGCAAGTTGTATTTTCCAAAGTTAAACAAAAACTTGTTCAATGGATACTCATGGAGGGGGGCCATGTTAATCCATATTATGGTGGTAAGCAACTTGACCTTTTCTAGATTATAGTTGTTTTCATTAATAAATGAATGTAGAACCTCTTGACAATCTAGCATGTTCTTCTTTACCAGGATATCGCATGTAATTCCACCGTCGTCATAATCAATGTTGTAATGACCCTTGTTAACTACGTCATGATTGAATATCAAATTATGATTCAACTTTGCCAAATCGTAGTAGATGTCTCCAACGTCTAATCGACCTGCGAAGTCTTGTCGCCAGTCGATAAGCACATATCCGTTCTCTGTTTCAACAACGTTGTCTAAAATAAAGTCTCCATGAATGATCGAAGAAACACCGTTGATCATCATCTGTCGATCCAGCGTGGTCATCAATGTGTCAATAGGATCGACGTTTTCACCGTTGATACAAATAGCCACATCGTCTTTCCCGTCAAGAAATGCTTCGACACGACTCCGTGTCTTGTCGAAATAAAACGTATCGCACTCACTCCTTATATCAACGCCCAAGCCCTTAGACCACATGTTTAAATGTGCCCACTCCAAAAAGTGCTTCATTGTGCAAGTATTGATCGATTTAGCAAAAAGATTACCCTCTACAAATTTGTACCTAAAAAAATTCTTTCTGGAACTTTCAACGTTCGGCACAAGACCTGACAGAATCTTTGATCTTTCAACCCTCTTTCGAACAATTTCGGGATCATGAAAAAACTTAATGACCGAACCGTTCACGGTGAATATATTTTCGTGTGGCTTATCTAAAACTTCCATACTGGACTGTATTTTTTCTCTAGCGGTTGCCAATGTTCGCGGCTCGCCAATATCTAACCATTGATCAACATAAAGAATCTTAAATTGACTGTCACACTCTAACATCTTATTAATCACGTGACAGTCTGAAAGTTGTGTGTCTACATTCCGATCGTTAATTATTTCTTCAAGTTTTTCCCAAAAAAGATTATAGTCACTAATCCCGACAAGACCAGGATACGCTAAATCAAACTTTATTTCGCCCTTTTCATTAATCGAATCTAATAATGCACCATGACGCACGTTTAGTGTTCTGTATGTACTAGAACATGCGTCCCCAATAGATCCTGCGATCCAGTTTTCAAACGGAAACGCTGGTTTATAATTCACTATCGCATCACACACGTGAAAAATGAAGGGTGCCTGTAAGAAATCTTTCGCTTTTTTCATAGAGTGTAGTAAACTTGAACCTGCACCCTGAAATTTTTTGACCTCCACAAACTCGAACGTCCTCTCGGGATGAGCTAACTCTAGATAATCCCTGACATGGTTACCAAAATACCCCAAAGTAACTACGAACGTTGTGTTCACGGGATAAGTTTCCACGATGTGAGATATAGAAGGTTTATTGCCCACCCGGACCAAAGACTTGTTAGTAAAGTCCGTAATGCACCCCAAGCGGCTCCCGACGCCACTTGTCGTTAGTAAAACCTTACACTCTTCCATAATCATCTTCTAGTCGAACAATATCATCTTCACCAAAATAATCACCCGTTTGCACTTCAATAAAAATGAGTTGATCCTCTTCGGAAGTGTTCATGATTGTATGTTTTGACATCGCAGGAATGTAAAACGCCTCTCCGGGAGATGCCGACATTATTTCATCGTTCTCTTTAACCTGTCCTGTACCTGATATAATAATCCAATGTTCATTTCTTTTGTGATGGTATTGATAGCTGGGCTTTTGCTTCGGATTCACACTGATCATTTTTACTTTGCAATCATCACCGTCCAAAAGCACTTCATACTTTCCCCATGGCCTTGTTACACAATCAAATTTTGACATCTTTCAACCCCGCGTTTCTCTTTACGTTAATTGCAATTGCGGTTGGGTTGTTGGGATCTTCATCATTCGGCTTTAAGTCATTTACTAAAACACGTGCACCACCACCTATACCCATCACTAGCTGATCGTAAAAAATTCCACACATCTTTAATTGTTCTTCAGTTCGACTTCGCATAGACTCTTTCCTTCCCGTAAGAAGTATTATTTTGTAGCATAAAGAATCCCACTCCTCAAGTTTTTCTATAACCCCGTCTAGAACAACGGGGGTTTTTGTAAATTGTTCATACGGACCTCCTGCGTGCTCTATAAGAGTTCCGTCGATATCACATATAATTGTCTTTGGTCTGTTCATTGCCTACTTCCATTATTTCCACCAAAAATAGTTTACTTTTGACGTACTGAAATAATCATGTACGAACACCCTATTCGCCATGTACTCTTCATAAAAACTGCTTCCAACACGTATCTTTCTCTCGTGATCCTCCACAAAAATGTTAGAAAGATACTTCGAACAATCATTTTCAATCAAATGCTTCAACACATGATACTCCGATCCTTCGATATCAATTTTCAAAGCATCAACTTTTCTATTCAGGGTTTTCAAAAACTTTGCGAAATCGATACACTGAACCCTAAAACCTACGCCATGGGCATTAGTTTTTTCACGTATTAAAGTCGCTCCACCATTAATTTTTTGTGGGTGATTCTTAAAATATAAGTCTTTAACGTTATCTTCGATCCATGCAGCCATTTGATAACACGTTAAATTTTCATTTTTTCCATATGTCGATACTAGTTCATTATAAATCACAGGATGTGGTTCAAACGCAATTGTCTCAACATTTCTTTCGCAAAGAAGACTAACTTGTTGACCTGTGTTCGCACCCAAATCTATAAAAAGACTAGACTCATCTAATTGACATAACTCAAAAACGTTTTGCATTAAATAATTTGTACTAGATTCGGCTATCTCTAGCATGGCTTTTTCTCGATTTATCCTAAGATCTTCGAAAATTTGTATATCTTTTCTAATTGGCATATATGTTCTCCAATTGCTAGCAACTACACAATCTATTCATCACGTTTTTCATACAATCTTCCCAGCTATAGGGTGCTAAATTAGAAAAATATTTCTGCTCTTTGAAATCTCTTGTTATCAATTGTACTAAAGCTCTATGATTTTTATAAACGTTATGTTTTCCAGCAAACTCAGTTGAACCTCCACCGTCACAGTGTACATATGTCGGAATTTCGCATGCTAAACTTTCGATAACGTGATTCGGACCCGGGTCAAACCTGGAAGCTGATACATACACGTCGTATCGAGATAGTTCCTTTCCCAATTCAGCACCGTGAAGAGGCGCTATCAATTTTGAATGATGAAATCTTGCCTTTGTTCTACCGATGTAAGTGAACGTGAATCCCTCGTTATTACCAGCCCACTCATCCAGCTCTTCATAAATGTCCTGACCCTTTAATGGATTATCCGACCAGTGATGTGTAACGATGTTCACCTTTCCGTTCTCAATTTTATCACGAGCCCTAAAGTGCTCAAGATTCACCCCGTTATAAACGACGGATGTACTATCACATTCCCAACCCTTTTTTAGATGATACTGGCGTATCCATTCGCTCACGAAAATTGTGTGATCGGTGTGTCGACTACATGCCTTTAACAGTTTATCCATGTCATGTGTGCCCTTTCTAGCATCACATTCATTAACCCGGTGAATCACCTTTGTGTTGGGATTCTTACGTTTGTACTCAATTATTTCATTAACAGATATTCCTAAATCTGAATACCTCGGATCCTGCATAAAAATAAAATCTAAATTGTCTTCAAGCTTGTGAACGACTTCGTTTCCCTTCGATTTTATGACATCACAAAATGCACGAACAAATAAATTACCCCCACCCCATGGACCCTCTACGGGTTTTCTGTTGATGAGTATTTTCATTTCACAAACAAAACCTGACCGTAATCGATTTCATCGTCTTTATAACCACGATCATCTAAGAAAATTCTTCTGTCCATAATGATCAGTTCCTTAGACTCATCTTGTATCGAGTCAATTAAGTTTGAAACGCTAATATCTTTTTGCACCTTTCCTGGGAGGTGATAGTCGTCAAAGAGTAATATTTTGTTGTATCTATTTTTTGAGTTTTCCCAATCTCTCTTGACAAATTCATACCGATGATCTCCATCAATATAAATCATATCATATTCGTCTTTACATTCTTCACTCTTAAAAAAATCATCTGAATTTGTGTTTTTTATTTCAATTCTTTTAAACCAATCTGCGGGATATAATTTTGCCAACCCATCTACATAATTCTGGGTGAGTGCTGGATCTACCGTTGTTATGTGGCCTTCACCCAGTTCTGAAAATGCCATGGCAGCACACAGACAGGAATAACCCCTACCGAAACCAATCTCGAGATACGTTTTGATTTTGTAATGCTTGATAAGAGAATAAATTAACAGACCTCTTTCATAATTCGGTCTATAAAAAGCACCAACATGTTTATACAGGTCTGTCTCGGCCGATCGCGATCTTTTTGCTGTGTATTCACCTATATGATCGAAGTGACCCAATACCAACGAATCTACGGGTGACCCAAGCTCGTTTAATTTCTTTTTAATTTGTGTCTTTTTGATATCACCGGTTCTGGTGGGTGGTTCATCAAGTTTATCAAATCTCAATTCTGGCATTTTATTACCCCTTTTTATTTAACGGACGCGCCAAATTCGTGTTACATCAGGATGTTCTTTCGGGGAACCACCACTTAAAAGCACAAAATTTTGTTGCAAAAAATCATAATATTGTTGTCTTTCCAGTCTTGCACTCATTAAATCAGGGCCATCAGGGCCTGGGCCTTCATGCTTAATAAAATTCTCAACCAACATCCCCCCAACATTCATTTGTTGGTGAATATTTTTAATACATGCCACAGGACTGGGAACGTGTTCTAAAACTTCAAACACTAACACTAAATCAAGTTTTTGATGATAGACCGGTAATTGATCAGCCTTAACAGGCACAAATCTTAGATCAACATTCAGCGACTTATCTTCAATTACTTTACGTAATCGCCAATCAGCAAACGTAAAGTGTTCACACCCATCAACGTCTGATATAGAAATGTTCATTGATGCTGATGGTGTTAACAATCCAAAAAGTGTTCTACAAAACGGCGCTACACCACAACCGTATTCACAGATATGCATGCCCTCATGTAATTGAAATTTGTTAAACAATTCTATGTGATATGGGATTAAATCAAGGTGCCTGACTACTTGCCTAAAAGTGCTCCACGAACCCTGATCTTTGTAGAATTCAAACACACCGTCAATAGTGTCTCGTGATTTCAAACCCCATATATCTTCGTATGTCATATTTGAAATAGGCACGCAGGTTTTTGATGCCGGAAGGTTTGGTTTACGACCTTTGCCCCTTGTTCCTAACTTGATTGCATCTTCATTTGACACACCATAATAATCACATAAATCCTGTACTAGTGTGTCCTTAAACTCATCAAGGTTAATAATTTTTTCTTTACTCATAACCTACGTTATCTCCTTATAACCAACTAAAATCTTCTTGTTTTTCGTCAAGCCACTCGATTATATTTTTCAAACCTACATCTAAGCTGACATTTGGTGACCAACCAAAATCGTCACTTACTTTTGAAATGTCAGAAATGTATATCTTTTGATCTGCCCTTCTTGGTTCTTCTGTTTCAACACTAGCATGCTCACCAGATATCATATGATCCAACTTGTTACTAAGCTCCAGTATCGATGTTGTATTTTCTATTCCTCCACCGACGTTGTAATAAGACCCAAAATGTGTACCAATTCCTTTCGATTGTCTGTCTATTAAGTCGCACAAATCATTAATGTGTAAACAATCCCGAACCTGTTTGCCTTGAAACCCATAGAACTTTAAATCAATCCCAAATTTCTTTGCTAGTGCAAACCAAACAACCCACCCTTGACTGACCTTCCCGAATTGGTAGGGGCCATACAAACAACTACACCTATTCACAATTGCGGGAATACCGTAAGCAACTGACCATTCCTGTACCAATAGATCGGCTGCATTTTTGGTCACACCATAAATTGTGTGATTCCCTCCATTTAAATCAGCTTCTTCATTGAATCCTTGATGTGACCAACCCCGGACGGCATCCGCCGATGAATCCCAAATAAAACGTTCATTCTTTTCTTCAATTGGAATCGAATTTACAAACTCAGCACTATATGCCTTGTTGGAACTCCAAAATATAATCCCTGCACGGTGTTTTCTACAAAATTCCAAAACATTAATAACTGCCAAAGTGTTGTTTGTGAAATCATAAATTGGATTGTGATATCCATCAATTGCTGTAGTTTGTGCCGAACAATCTAACACAATGTCTGGGTGGAATTTAAGGCGATCAAAGTCCTCTTTATTGCGCGCATCACCATGCATGAATTTGATATTCTTGTGTTTTTTAAACCTCAGTAAATTATTCTCACTTCCTCTTCGTGACAAATTATCCATACACAAGACTTCATGGCCAAGGTTGGAAAAATAAACTGCCAGGTTTCCGCCAACAAATCCTGCGCCGCCAATAATCAAAAATCTCATATTAATTTCTCGCTACGGTCTCAAATAATTCATCATATTTTTTAACATGTGATGCTATTGTAAGTTTATGCACCCTATCTGAAGCGATGGTGATGCTTTCGTCATCTGGTATTTTAAGATTATATGTGTTGGGATCGATGATGCATTCTTTGGGTAAAATTTCTGTTGCCATACCCACATCTGTAGACACAATTGGTATCTTCATAACAGAGCATTCCAGTATAGATTGGGGGCCACCTTCCACCCTTGAACCTACAACATATACATCCGTTGCAGAGTATAACCTAATAAGATCATCCATAGCCGGTAATTCAAAATAGGAAAACAAAATGCCTGCATTTTTCAAGCGTTGCATCACATACTGTCTTCTCCACCCACTCAATAAAACATGTACCTTATTTTTCCTACTAAACCTTTCAACAATATCACAAAATACATCAGGTCCCTTTTCTAGTTTTGGGGTTGATAAATCACTTCCTTCTGTATCTCGTTGAAATGACGATATAATAACGCTGTCCAAAGGTAAGCTAAAATGTTTTTTTGATTCTAATTTATCATATCGTTTCCAAAGCTCATCATTACACCAATATGCTAATTGATGCACGGGTTTCTTTGTTAGTTTTTCTATAAATTGTTTTGTTTGCAAACATGGCACATGATACGCATCAACATAAGCATCTCGTAACATAAATTGATTTTGTCTATTCTCATCAAACTTCCATGGTACCTCATGATGAATAGTACAAACAACTTTCTTATTTGCTAAAACGCTGGCCGGTATTTGATTCCAGCACCATGGTGCCAACAACCACACTAAATCACAGTCTAAATTTGTATGTGATATGGCGTGCGATGAATGGTGTACATACTCACCACCATACCTGTCACAAAACCAATCCTCTCTTGGAATGTGACAAAATACTTTCATTTACTAACATTCCTTAGGATTTTTGAATATTTTTCTGCAACACCTTCTATATCAATCGCAGTAAGAGGAAATTCATTTTGATCAATTAAAAATTCGCTTATTAAAGGGGGTTCATATAAACGAGCAAGACCTATTTTCCATGGTTCCTCACGAACTATTGCAGCGTTGGTACCTGCTATCTCACACGATCCTCCTTCACTGCTACAATATATTTTACAACCCGACATTCTAGCATCAACAACAACATTTGGACAATGATCCAGCCACGCCAGATGAATGAAATTCGATGATGCCTTCATACAAGAAATCATTTGTTCCCACGTGAGATCACCTATAATTTTAACCCGATCATCAACAATTGTTAAGTGCTCCTTCGCACAGTTTCCTGCAACTATCATGACATGATCCGGATCCGCATGCTCTTGAAACAACCTGACATTTTCTTGCAGGCGTTTGTGAGGTCTCCACGAAGATGCACACATCCAGACTTTCTCTCGTGATAGTCCAGTTGGTGCTGGTTTGATCTTGTCAATAAGCCCGATGTCTGTCCCGTTATGAATAACGAACACATTTTCTCTTTCACCAAAAAAACGAAAAACGAGCTTCTTATCAAATTCGCTCTGTACCACCACTGCAGACGCGTGATCGTAGCTTCTCTTGATTGGCTCGTTCATACTTTCCCAGTCTTGTGCAGAATTAAAGTAAATCCCATCAAGTCTCAAAACTGTGGGTGAAAAATTGTTCACACTCTGAATGAATGACAAACGAACTTCTGGGTTCTCGTTTGTCAATTCATGACCAGTTTGTACAAACTGCCGAGCTAACTTTAAACCAAAACCATTCGGACCAGATCTTGAATTGAAATCGACATTCTCAAACTGAATTTTCATCGATGTACCCACGAGCCCTTATCCATTCGGCGCTTTGTTTTTGCCTGAGAGATCGATCACAGGTAAAAAGATCCGGCTTTTGTAAGTTTATGGAATAATGATACATCACCATGGGTATGTGTACAAGAGGCCTTCTTCGACGACGCGCGCGTTCCATCATCGGAAGAAAAATCGCTTGATCGCACGCGATGACTATGTGATTTCCTTCGTCGTCGAGAAAGTTTCGTGGATTCAAGCCCCTGAAGTCTTTCACCCTAAACGTCTTTAGGTGACTACTCTTCCAGGGTTGCGCATAAAGAGACACATTCGGATCGATCGGTCCGGAGATGTTTTTATCGGTCCATGCCCATCGGTGGGCTGTCCACGCGACCGCAGGATCTAGACCACTGTATATTTCGTGCAAGATCTTCAAGCAACCTAGATCCGTAAGCCAGTCTCCTGCGTCTAGCCTGACGACCACAACGTCGTCGCCCAGTACCCCACAAATGTCTAGAGTGTTTCGTACCTCGCCAAACTTTTCGGTCCTACGAATGACGCGAACCCTGTCTTCGAACCCGTGCTTCTTAACAAACGACTCAACACTTTTACCGGTGCCGTCCGTTGACACATCATCGATAACCGTCATTGACCAATCACTATAAGCTTGGCCAAAAACAGACCAGAGCGTTTGTTCTATCTCCTTAGAACAATTGTACGCCGGAATCAAGATATGAAACTTGGTCATATCTCAATGTGAGGTGTTGGTTTACTCCAATCTATTTTCGAATGAAAAACGTGACCACCGGTTTCTTTAGCCAATCGCTCTGCCAATTCATCGATCTCCTCTTCCGTAACTTCAGACCATGGTTTGTCAAAAAACATGTTGTTATCAGCGGTATCATCCTGTTCCACGTCATACAAGCTTTGCCAGTGTTTTGACCAGTAATCTCGGTACGTACGGATCTTTCTGCCTAAGTCCAACCACGAATGGTGCCTAACACCGGGAAGCATTTCCACGTTTCTCTTGAACCAATCAGCATACACCTCGTAAGCTTGTTCGTTACCGCTTAACGCAGCCGTTCGGGCATTGTGCGCTTCACTGTTATAAAAACTTGCGTGTGGAATGACCTGGCCCGTTTCTGCGTCTACGTAATCGCAACCGTCGGTGCCTGGTAACGCATAAAGTGTACCATCCCCATCGTATGCACGTAAAGGTGTTGGAATACCGTGGGTGATGTTGGGCTTGTTTCTGCTCAATCTCCACTTCCATGGGTTGACATCCATCCGCACCTTTTCTTTGCTACCCCAGTATTCCACGACCGGAAGCGATACGAGATCAACCTGGGATGGGAAGTTCTTGGCGAGAGAATGAATCTTTGCGTAGTCGCCCTCTTCAACAACTTCATCCGCATCTTGTTGCCAACACATGCCACCTGTGCAAAGCGATCTTGCCAAAGCCTTTTGAAGACCGTCATACACTGCAAATCGTTTGTCATTCCAGTTTCTCTTTTCCCTGTGGATACGCAACCTTGGGTCGTCACCTGCCCAATTTTCCAGTATCTCCCACGTTCCGTCATCCGACCCGCCATCCACGACCACAACCTCGTCACAGAATCCTAATAGTGATTCGATTGACTTAATCCATGGATAGAGGTGTCTCTTACAATTCAGGGTGGTTGTATATCCAGAAATTGTTGGCCGCCACTCCCACGCCGTCTTGATGCCCCTCCAGAAGCGTTCTCTGGCTGCATAAAGGTATGCTTCTGTGTCAAACGGATCTTCAGTGTCAAACCAGATCTCATCCTTGTGCAAGACATCATCGTTGAGGTCTAGTTCACAACCAAGAAGTTTCGCTTCAATGACCATCCTGGGACATGTATCCCAACCAACTGGGTGGTAAACAATCCCCTTTGCCCGGGCCAGTTTTTCCAAAAGCTCAGAATAAGGAAGGTCCCAAACGGTCTCGTATTCATAGCCCATTTCTTCGCAACGAGCAGAAGCTGCTTCAGCACCCTTCACCCAGCTTGGTGAACCCAAAACAATCCAACCCTTTCGATCATGATCAGCGTACTTCACCTTAAGCTCTTTCAGCTGGTGCCAGAACGCTTCACCAAAAACGCTGCTTAAGACAACCTGAACGTTTTCACTAAGGAACGGAAAGCGTTTCAGGTACTCTTCCTGCTGTCTTTCCGACATCCACCAGATGGATTTTGCACCGTGAAGAAATGCGCTGATCATCTTACCGTGCATTTCGTCGTTACAACCACACTCGGTGTTCTCGGCGACCTGGTGTTTCTGGGGAGATCGGTAACGACAGAACTTAAAATCGTATTCCAAAACAGAATACGATATGTTTCCGACAATCGATGGAATCAATTCGTGTTTGACGTTTGA